>Ga0157378_10000536_pt1 | contig 36043 bp, 33 predicted proteins | sample M65metaG_FD_115309 | JGI IMG/M metagenome (GOLD analysis project Ga0157378, IMG submission 115309) | Miscanthus rhizosphere microbial communities from Kellogg Biological Station, Michigan, USA - M6-5 metaG | ecosystem: Host-associated > Plants > Roots > Rhizosphere > Soil | place: USA: Michigan... | reverse complement strand
CCTCCCACGAAACGGAGCTGGTGCCGATGATTTCAGTGACACGATAAACGCCGGAATCGGAATTCTTCTTGGCCATTTTCTCGCTCCTCGCAGTGGGAGGTGCAGGATTGAAGTCCCGCCGCCTCGGAAATCCCCAGGTCTACCCGCTGCCGCTTCGGGCGGCGTGCGGGAAGACTCTAGTCCCATGCTTCGGAGCTCTGCAAGCGCGCGTGCGTCATTCGCGGCGTTGCGCCGGGACAGTCTAGCGGAGGGGTGCGAGCGACGCCGTTAAACAGCAGCAGTGGTGTGCCGCGCGCACGCGGAACGCCGCGAGAAAAAATGGGGCCGCGGCATTGTTCAAGCCCGTTCCCTTTTCAGCTCCTCTTTCGAGCTCATGGTGTCTCGGATACGTTGCGAGCTGTCAGTAAGAACGCGAAGCAGGTGTAGTTTGAGCTCCCCAATATCGAGGTTTCTGTCTCGCGCAGGGCCGTGTGCGGCGATTGCCGCAGTCACTTGCAACAGCATTGGATACGCAGCAGCTGTGTCGCCAGAGAAGCAAATGGCAGAGTCGGATCTCGGGAGCGAAATGATTTTTGGCGACAAATCGAATACTCGAATTCCTCGAGTACGACTGTCAGCTGCGAAGTAAAGGTCTTCTCGGCCGTCTGAGCGCGTCGATATCCATGCAATTCCAATGGTCACGATGCGTCAACTTGGAATACTCACCCGCACTTGCTATACCCACAATTCAAGCAAGTAGCGCACCCATCCATCATGATGACCGCATTGGTATTGCACTTGTGACACATCGTCGCCCCAGGCGGGAATGCGGGGGAGTCGGTGGCGGCTGCGGCGCCTTCGCGGCGGTTGTTCTCGCCGAGCGCGCCGGCGAGGTCGTCGGAGATTTCGACGTTGGGATCGGTGCTGCTGCGCTTTACGTCAGAGTTTTTTTTTGAGCCGTCTTTCACGCGCGCCTCGTAGGCGGCGCGCTTCTCGGCGATCAGCTTGCGCTGTTCGGCGGAGATCTCCGGGTCGTGCAGCAGGCCGATGGCCTTGAGGTGCTGTTCGATGATTGCGCCGAGTTCGGCCACGATCGACGGCATGTACACGCCGCCGGCCTTGAAGTAGCCGCCGCGCGGGTCGAACACGGCCTTGAGTTCCTCGACCAGGAACGTGACGTCGCCGCCCTTGCGGAACACGGCGGACATGATGCGGGTCAGTGCCACGATCCACTGGAAGTGGTCCATGTTCTTCGAGTTGATGAAGATCTCGAACGGGCGGCGCAGTTCGTACTCGGTGCCCTGGTTGAGCACGATGTCGTTGATCGTGACGTACAGCGCGTGTTCGAACAGCGGCGACTTGATCTTGTAGGTGGCGCCGATCAGCGCATCCGGGCGCTCGACCTTTTCGTGCATCTGGATCACTTCGGCCTTCGGCACCTCGAGCACGTCGTGCGGATCGGGACCGAGGGTGGGAACCGGTGCGGCGGTGTCTTCGGGTTTGGCGACGCTGTAGCCCTTTATTTTTTTCGAGATCTTGATGGCCATCGGCCAAACTCCTGCTTATTGCGGTTGCGGTTGCTTGAATGAAAATCACCGGGCCGCGTGCGAGCGCGGCCCGGGGGGGATCATTTCCTGCGCGCGGCCTTTTTCGCGGCCGTCTTGCGCGTGGTCTTCTTCGCGGCTTTCTTGGCGGCTGCCGGCTTCGCCTTTTTCGCGGCGGCTTTCTTCGCCGCGGTCTTTTCGGCCTGGCTCTTGCGCTTGATGTCGGAGCCGTGCGCGCGCTGGTAGGTCTGGATGTCCTTGAACGTGCCGTCGGCGGCACGCACGGCGTAGAGCTTCTTGCCGCCCGTGCTGTACATCGTGGTGCGTTTGCTCGGTGACATGACTACCTCCGTCGCGCGATGCACTTGTCGTTCAATCACCGCCGGCCGGTTCGCGCTTCGGCCGGCGGTGCATTGCGTGGATCATTTTTTGCGCCGTGCGCCTTTCTTCGCCGCCTTGCGTGCGGCTTTGCGCGGGGCGGCGCGGCGTGCGGCCTTCTTCACCTTGCGTGCGCCCTTCTTCGCAGCGCGCGCGACCTTCTTTGCCGCCTTGCGCGCGGCCTTCTTCGCCGGCCGTGCCTTGCGTGCGACTTTCTTCGCCGCCTTTTTCACGGCCTTCTTCGCGGCTTTCTTGGCCTTCGCTGCCTTCTTCGCCGGCTTCTTGCCGGACACGGCCTTCTTCACCGCCTTGGTCGCGGCGTTGACGCGCTTGGCTGCCGCCTTCTTCACCGCCGTGGCCTTCTTCACCACGGCGTTCTTGACCTGCACGGCCTTCTGCATCGCGGCGTCCTTGACGTCGACCGCCTTCTGCATCGCCGCGTCCTTCACCTCGACCGCCTTCTGCACCGCGGCCTGGCCGACCTGCGTTGCCTTGTCGGCCACGGCAGAGCCGACTTCCTGCACTTTCTCCACTACCGCGTCCACCGTGTTCGCGGCGCCTTCGCCCATGGGCGTGTGTTCGTTCTGCATAATCCCTCCGACCTGTTGCGCTTGGACCTGAAAGAATTCCGCGCCCGGTGACAAATTATACAAATCCACAAAGTGCGGAATATACCGTTGAGCCGAGCCTTGGACTTAAGTCCTAGAACTTACCGTAGTAACCTTCCTTGAGAGCGTCGAAGAGATTGGCGGCGGTGTGCGTTTCGCCGTCGTATTCGATCTCGTCGTTGCCCTTGGCCTCGACTACGGTACCGTCTTCGAGCTCGAAGCGGTAGAGGGTATTTTCGAGATCCGCTTCCTTGACCAGCACGCCCTGGAACGCGGCCGGGTTGAAGCGGAACGTGGTGCAGCCTTTCAGGCCCTGCTTGTGGGCGTAGCGGTAGATGTCCTTGAAGTCTTCGTACGGGTAATCGGTCGGCACGTTGGCGGTCTTGGAGATCGAGGAATCGACCCAGCGCTGCGCCGCGGCCTGGATGTCGACGTGCTCCTTCGGCGTGATGTCGTCGGCGGAAACGAAGTATTCCGGCAGCTTCTGCTCCGGCTGATCGCTGAACGGCATGGCGTCGGCGTTGATCAGCTCGCGGTAGGCGAGCAGCTCGTAGCTGAACACCTCGACCTTTTCCTTCGACTTCTTGCCTTCGCGGATCACGTTGCGGCTGTAGTGATGCGCAAAGCTGGGCTCGATGCCGTTGCTGGCGTTGTTGGCCAGCGACAGCGAGATCGTGCCGGTCGGCGCGATCGAGGAATGGTGCGTGAAGCGCGCGCCGGACTCGGCCAGCTGCGCCACCAGTTCCGGCGCATATTCGGCCACGCGCTGCATGTAGCGCGAATATTTCGCGTGCAGCAGACGGCCGGGCACCTTGTCGCCGACCTGGTAGCCGTCGGCGGCCATCTCCGGGCGCTTGCGCAGCATCTCGGCGGTGACGTCGAACTGCTCCGTCATGATCGGTGCCGGGCCTTTTTCCTGCGCCAGGCTCAGCGCGACTTCCCAGCCGGCCAGCGCCATGTCGCGCGCGATCTGGTCGGTGAACTCGCAGGATTCCGCCGAGCCGTACTTCATCTTGAGCATCGTGATCGTCGAGCCCAGGCCGAGGAAGCCCATGCCGTGGCGGCGCTTGCGCGTGATCTCGTCGCGCTGCTGCGCGAGCGGCAGGCCGTTGATCTCGACCACGTTGTCGAGCATGCGCGTGAACACGCGCACCACTTCCTTGTATTCGTCCCAGTCGAAGCGCGCCTTCGGGCCGAACGGGTCGCGCACGAACGTGGTGAGGTTCACCGAGCCCAGCAGGCACGAGCCATACGGCGGCAGCGGCTGCTCGCCGCACGGGTTGGTCGCGCGGATGTTCTCGCACCACCAGTTGTTGTTCATCTCGTTGACGCGGTCGATCAGGATGAAGCCCGGCTCGGCGTAGTCGTACGTCGAGGTCATGATCATGTCCCACAGATGCTTGGCGCGGATGTGGCCGTAGATCTTGCAGGCCACCAGGCCGTCGTCGCGGGTGACGTAGTTCTTGTGCGTCGGCCATTCGCGCCAGATCACTTTGGCGGCGTCGTCGAGATCGATCTCGTCCTTTTCCTTGAGGTTGACCGGGAACACCATCGGCCAGTCGGCGTCGTTCTCGACCGCTTCCATGAAGCCGTCGGTGATCAGCAGTGAAAGATTGAACTGGCGCAGGCGCCCGTTCTCGCGCTTGGCGCGGATGAAATCCTTCACGTCCGGATGCGACACGTCGAACGTGCCCATCTGTGCGCCGCGGCGGCCGCCGGCGGACGAGACGGTGAAACACATCTTGTCGTAGATATCCATGAACGACATCGGGCCGGACGTGTACGCGCCGGCGCCCGCGACGAACGCGCCGCGCGGACGCAGCGTGGAGAATTCATAGCCGATGCCGCAACCGGCCTTCAGCGTCAGCCCCGCTTCGTGCACCTTGTCGAGGATGCCGTCCATCGAATCTTCGATCGTGCCCGACACGGTGCAGTTGATCGTCGAGGTGGCAGGCTTGTGTTCGAGCGCGCCGGCGTTCGAGGTCACGCGGCCGGCGGGAATCGCACCGCGGCGCAGCGCCCAGAGGAAGCGCTCGTACCAGTACTTCTGCTTTTCGGGAGTGGCTTCGGCGTCGGCCAGTGCCTTGGCGACGCGCTGGTAAGTGTGGTCGATGCTTGCGTCGACCGGCTCGCCCTGCTTGGTCTTCAAGCGGTACTTCTTGTCCCAGATGTCGTAGGACGCGGGCTGCAAGGGGATCTCTGCGCTACCCCGGTTGAGGGCTTCGATACGCACCGTGCTCATGTAGTTATTTTCCTCCCGAAGTTCCGCAATGCACTGCAATCGTTTCTTTTGATTTTCGACCGCGCCGGTTGCTACGAATGCGTCCGATGCGGGGAAAAGCCACCCGTCAGCGCCCAGCCGGTGAGGTCCGACTCGAGTGCGCCGATTTATCTTGTTTTCGCCGTTTGCGCCGCCTCCAAACGTCCCGCATCCGCTAGGGGATGGACGTCTTTTGCCCGCACGAACAAACCCAAGTCATGGGTCCCCGCCGCGGCCACACACACAAGATGTTGTGATTGCGGCGGAGGGGAAAATTACGCCTAGCGACGCCAGAAGTCAAAGGTTTTTTTAAGCCCGCTCATCCAGTGCCCAATCAAGTAATTGGACGGGCTTCTTCGTGTACCGCTTGAACCCAAAGCGAGCTCAGCATGTCAAGTCCGTGACGCGCCTGAATCGACGCTGGCGGGCGCCCGTTGAAAGGCGAAACTGCAGCCCGATTTTGCGGTCTTTGATGCATCAAGTCCCGACCCATTTCTGCTACGAGGTAACGTCATGCCGGCCAGGTTTTCCGGTGCTGTGTCCAAGCGTGTCTTCTTCAGTCTCGCCGTGCTCGCGGCGGGTGTCGGTGCGTTGTCTGCCCATCGCAGCGGCGCGACGCTGCCGCCGGTCGTCGACGGCCAGCCGCTGCCGTCGCTGGCGCCGATGCTCGAGCGCGTGACGCCGGCGGTGGTCAACATCAATTCGAAGACGCGCGTGAAAGTGCGCAATCCGCTCATGGAGGATCCGTTCTTCCGCCAGTTCTTCGGCATGCCGAACGCGCCGCGCGAACGCATCGAACAATCGCTCGGCTCCGGTGTGATCATCGACGCCGACAAGGGTTTCGTGCTGACCAACAATCACGTGGTCGAAGGCGCCGACGACATTTCCGTCACGCTGCACGACGGCCGCACGCTGGCGGCGAAGCTGGTCGGCACCGATCCGGACACCGACGTGGCGGTGATCAAGATTCCCGCGGAAAACCTCACCGCGCTGGTGCTCGCCGATTCCGCCAAGCTGCGCATGGGCGACTTCGTCGTCGCGGTCGGCGATCCGTTCGGCATCGGCCAGAGCGCGAGTTCCGGCATGGTGTCGGGACTCGGCCGCACCGGCTTGGGCGGGCGCGGCTTCCAGAACTTCATCCAGACCGATGCACCGATCAATCCCGGCAATTCGGGCGGCGCGCTGGTCAACTTGCGCGGCGAACTGGTCGGTATCAATTCGATGATCATCTCGCCGTCGGGCGCGAGCGCGGGAATTGGTTTTGCGATCCCGTCGAACCTCGCCGCCGACGTGATGCATCAGCTGATCGCGACCGGCACGGTGCGCCACGGCACACTGGGCCTGCAGTTGCAGACGCTGACGCCGGACATCGCACGCATGCTGGGCATGGCGCCCGGACAGGGCGCGGTCGTCACCGATGTCGGCAGCGGTTCGACGGCGGAAGCCGCAGGACTCAAGCCCGGCGACGTGATCACCGCGGTCGACGGCCGCACTGTGGCCACCGACAACGACCTGTACAACGCCGAAGGCATCGCCGCGGTCGGCAGCACGCTGCAGCTCAAGGTGTTGCGCGAAGGCAAGGCGCTGACGCTGAACGCGAAGCTCGTGGCCGAGGAGTTGACCAGCGTCGACGGAGCCACGCTTGATGCGCACCTGGCCGGGATGAAGCTGTCCGACACCGGCTCACGCACGCGGCGCCAGGGCATTGCCGGCGTCAACATCGACAGCGTTGCGGCCGGCAGTGTCGCGGCGAACGCCGGGCTCAAGGCGGGCGACCTGATCGTCGGCTTCAACCAGGTCGAAGTAGGCGGGTTGAAGGATCTGCGCCAGCTGCTGACGCGGCGGCCGCGCCAGGTGCTGCTGTCGGTGGTGCGCGGCCGCAACGAGTTCTTCGTGCCGCTGCAGTGAGGCGGGCACAGCGGCAAAAAACCGCGAAAAATCGCGTTCCAGTTCGCACTTGCGGCGTTCAAGTGCGCGATAATGCGCGGGTCGATTTGCTGCGGGATGATTAACGTGAACAAGACCTTCGGCGCCCGTCTGGGCGGACTGTTCCTGATGTGTGCATGCGGCTTCGCGCTGGCGCAAGCGCCGGCTGCCGCCGACAAACCAGCGGCCGCGAAGCCCGCTGCACAAAAGAAGGCCGCAGTAGCCAAGCCTGCCGCGGCCAAACCTGCCGCGGCGAAACCCGCGCCGGGCATCGTGCTGCGCGGCGACCACACCACTGCGCGCGTGGTCAAGGATCTGGTCAAGCAGTACGAAGCGACCAAGCAGGGCAAGGTCGAGGTGCAGGCGTTCAGCACGATCTCGGGCCTCGATGCGCTCGGCAGCGGCAGCGCCGACATGGCCGGCAGCGCGCGCACCGCGATGCCGGATCGCGCCGAGGAGAAGGGCATCAACTTCTTTCCCCTGGGCTGGGATGCGCTGGTGGTGATCACATCGCCGAAGAATCCGGTCAACAACATCACGCTCAAGCAGCTGCACGATCTGTATCTGGGTCGCCTCACGAACTGGAGCGACTTCGGCGCGCCGGCGGCGGAGATCAATCTGGTCGGCGTGGCCGGTCCGCTCGACGGCGTGGAATATTCCACGCGTCTGCTGCTGTTCCACTTCGGCGACCAGGAAGTGTCGGTGCCGCGCTTCTACGTCAACACCGAGAAGCTCGAGGAAGCGATCGCGATCGATCCGCACGGCATCGGCATGAGCACGCTGTCGGGCGTGGCCGGCAACCCGGCGATCAAGATGCTCAGTGTCGAAGGCGTGGCGCCGTCGACCGCGAGCGTCAGCGACGGCAGCTATCCGCTGTATTCGCCGCTGTATCTGGCGGCGCGCGACGATGCGAAGAACGCCGAAGCGGTGAAGAAATTCGTGCAGTTCGCCGACGGCGAAAGCGCGCGTGCGATCCTGCGCCGGCATTACATCGTGCCGTTCGCGGACGTGCCGGAGCTGATGACCAAGCAGGACGCGCGCGTCGCGTTCGTCGATGCGCACGTGCGCCCGGACCTGGCCACATCGAGCATGGGCACGCGTCCGGTTTCGGCGCCGAACGCCACCGCCGATTCGCTCGCGCGCAACGCGCCGACTTCGGAGGAAGCGGTGGCGGCGAAAGCACGTGCCGCACGCGTGCAGGCCGAGAAGGACGCCGGCAAGACCGCCGCGAAGAGCGTGCCGAGTACGCCGGACGGAAACTAGTTTCGTGCTGGAAATCCGCGCGATCAGTCTGGATCTCGACGACACCTTGTGGCCGATCGAGCCGGTGATCCTGCGCGCGGAACAGCGCCTGGATGATTGGCTCAAGCGCCATTGCCCGGCCGCGGCGGCGCAGTTTCCGATTGCGCAGATGCGCGCGCTGCGCGAACGCATCTCGGCCGATCATCCGCACCTGAGTCACGACTTCACCGCGCAGCGCCTGCTCAGCCTGCGCGCCGCGTTGCAACCGCACGGTTACGGCGAGCGTCATGTCGAAGAAGCGTTCGACGAATACTTCGCCGCGCGCAACGAAGTCGAGTGCTATCCCGATGCGGTTCCCGCGCTCGAGCGGCTGGCGGCGGGCTTTCCGCTGGTCAGCATCAGCAACGGCAACGCGGACCTGACACGCATCGGCTTGGGCCATCTGTTCAAGCATTCGATTTCGGCGCGCGCCACCGGCGTGGCGAAACCGAGCGTGGAAATTTTCCACGCCGCCTGTGCGCAACTCGGCCTGCCGCCGGCGTCGGTGCTGCACGTCGGCGACGATCCGAGCCTCGACGTGGCCGGCGCGCGTGCCGCCGGCATGCGCAGCGCATGGCTCAATCGCACGCAGGCTGCATGGCCTGCGCTGCCTCCCGCGGACCTGATCGTGTCCACCCTGCATGAGCTGGCGGATGCGCTGGATGCCGTCAACCGCTCGGCTGCCGACGCGTTGGCATAATCTCTGCTTCGGTCACGTACCGCCGCAAGTAACAGGCATAACGCATTGAGCCGCAAGGCCGCGCCAGGGGGAGATGCCATGTATGGACTGGTCGAGTCTTCGACTGCCGCCGACCGCGCCGTCACGCTGATCGCGGTCGACGCTGCCAGCCTGTCGCGCACCGCGCGCAAACTCGGTGGCGGTGCGGCACGCTGGATCGAAAGCTGCGGTTTCCGCGCCGACACCGGCAGCTTCTGCCTGGTGCCTGACGCACGTGGTCAGGCACGGTGCGTTTTGGTCGGTGTTTCACGCGGCGACGACATCTACGCGCTGGCCGCGTTGCCGCAGCGCTTACCGCCTGGGCGGTACCGTCTGGATGCGGATAACGGCATCGCGCTCGACACCTCCAGCGCTGCGCTGGGTTGGGGCCTGGGCGCGTACCGCTTCACGCGCTATCGCAAGCCGGCACGCGAGCCGGCGCAATTCGTGCTCGAGCGCGAGCAGGCACGCGCCGCCGCCGCACAACTCGACGCGGTGTATCGCGTGCGCGACTTGGTCAACACGCCGACCGAGGATCTCGGTCCGGCCGAACTGGCCGCGGCGGTGCGCGCGCTCGGCAAGCAGCACGGCGCGAAATACCGCGAGTGGGTCGGCGATGCGCTGCTCAAGCACAACTTCCCGACGATCCACGCAGTCGGCCGCGCCAGCCATCGCGCACCGCGCCTGCTTGAACTGCGCTGGGGACGCGCGCGCGATCCGCATGTGGTGCTGGTCGGCAAGGGCGTGTGCTTCGACAGCGGCGGACTGGATATCAAGACCGCCGACGGCATGCGCTGGATGAAGAAGGACATGGGCGGCGCCGCGCACGCGATCGCGCTCGCCGGTTTGATCATGGCGGCGAAGTTGCCGTTGCGTCTGACCTTGCTCGTGCCGGCGGTGGAGAACGCGGTGTCCGCGAACGCCTACCGTCCCGGCGAAGTGATCCGCACGCGCGCCGGCATCACGGTCGAGATCGACAATACCGATGCGGAAGGCCGCCTCGTGCTGTGCGATGCGCTCGCTTACGCAGCCGAGCAGGATCCGGAGTTGATCCTCGACTTCGCCACGCTCACCGGTGCCGCGCGCGTGGCGCTCGGTCCGGAATTGCCGGCGCTGTTTTCCAATCGCGACGATCTGGCCGATGCGGTACTGCGCGCCGGTACGCAGGTGCAGGATCCGCTCTGGCGCTTGCCGCTGTGGCAACCGTATCTGGGCATGCTCGATTCGCGTATCGCGGACATCGGCAACGCCGGCAGCTCGCGTCTGGGCGGCGCGATCACGGCGGCGCTGTACCTGCAACGTTTCGTGCCGGACCGCCTGCCATGGCTGCACCTGGATGTGTATGCGTGGAACGATGCCGATCGTCCCGGCCGACCCGCGGGCGGCGAAGCGCAGGCGTTGCGCGCATTCTTCGCCTGGCTCAGCGCGCGCTACGCGCCGAAATAGGCGCGCGCCGCTGACAGCGGCGCAGCTGTGCGCACCGAGCGTGGCGATGCCGCGAGACGTCGGCCGCGTCGCATCGTCGGCACACCCAAGATGGCATTGATCAGGTGGCGTGCTCGTGCACGCGCAGCGGCGTCGCTGCGCGTTCGCTTGTCGTCATGCTCGTGTGCACGAGACAACAACGCTGATCGGCCGGAAACATCCGCTCGCGTACACCGATCGCAGACGCGCGCACTTCTTGCATGAGTGCTGGCGTTGCCGTTCACGCCGGGAAGGTGCGAGCGGCAACGCAACTGTTGCCGGCCGCGGCGAACACCAGCCCCATCGCCGCGGTCTGCAGCGGCGCATTGCGACACAGGGCTTGGGCGCGGCACGCCGCATCGCGTGCCGCGCTCGATCGGATGTCAGTTGACCGGCGTGTGTTCGCCGTCGGGATGCGGCAGCACGCGCGCGGCGAGCTTGGTGTCGCCGTGGATCAGGTCGACTTCGTCGGCCAGGATGCGCGAGGCTTCGTTCAACACGACGTCGCGTTCCCGCTTGCGCGCCTGTTCCTGCGCCAGGTCCGACTTCAGGCTGCGCTCGTCGGCCTGCAGGCCGTCGTCGGTGTGCGCGGGTGCCTGTTCGGGTTTGTCGTTGGCGACGACTTTCTTCGGATCGACCGTCGGGTCGCCGGCGATTGCCGGATTCGGCTTGTCGATGTCGACGCGCTTGGCGCCTGGATGGTCTTCACTGGCGCGCGTCGTGGCCGTGGTCGTCGTCTTCGCCGGCGGCGTGGCGGTGGACGCGGTGAATTGCTCAGGATGGCGCTCGCGCCGCTTCGCTTCGTCCTCGTCGCGCTCGGCGCGGCGCACCTTTTCGTTGAGGGAAATCGTGGTGTCCTTGCGCAGCTTGCGCAGGTCGTCGATGTCGGCCTGGTACGCCTTCCATGCCTTGTCGCTGGCGGCGCGCGCCTCGTGCCGCGTCTCGAGCATCGGCACGATCGTCTTCAGATCCGAGGTCGGCTCGTACGACGACGTCGCGATCGACGTCCATGGCAATGCGTTGTCGAACGCCTGCTCGCCGTTCTGGTCGAAGTCGGCGGTGACCGGGAACGCGATGTCGGGCGTGACGCCGCGCAGCTGGGTCGAGCCGCCGTTGACGCGGAAGAATTGCTGGATCGTCATCTTCAACTCGCCGAACGTGGGCTTCTCGTTCTGCGACATCTGGTCCAGGTCGACGAGGTTCTGCACCGTGCCCTTGCCGTAGGTCGGCTCGCCCACGATCAGGCCGCGGCCGTAGTCCTGGATCGCGGCGGCGAAGATTTCCGAGGCCGAGGCCGAGTTGCGGTTGACCAGCACTTCGAGCGGACCGTCCCAGATCATTGACGTCTGCGTGTTGCGGCCCTGCTCGACGCGCCCGTTTGCGCTGCGCACCTGCACGACCGGGCCCTTGCCGGTGAACAAGCCGGTCAGGTCGATCGCCTCGGACAGCGAGCCGCCGCCGTTGTTGCGCAAGTCGACCAGCACGCCGTCGACGTTCTGCTGCTTGAGCGCGACGAGCAGCTTCGACACATCGCGCGTGGCGCTCTTGTAGTCCTTGTCGCCGCGCCGGCGCGCTTCGAAATCCTCGTAGAACGTCGGCAGCGAAATCACGCCGATGTGGTGCGTGACGTCGCCGTTCTTGACCTCGATTACCGAGCTCTTCGCGGCTTGCTCTTCGATGGCGACTTTCTTGCGCACCAACGCGATCATCTGATGCTTGCCGTCCGGGCCAGCATCGACGGGGAGCACTTCCAGGCGCACCGTGGTGTCCTTCGCGCCGCGGATCAGATCGACCACGTCGTCCAGGCGCCAGCCGATCACGTCGGTGACCTGGCCGGAATCGCCTTGGCCGACGCCGACGATGCGGTCGCCGACCTTGAACTTGCCCGACAGCGCGGCCGGACCGCCCGGCACGATCTCGCGGATCGCGGTGTAGTCGTCGTCGCGCTGCAGCACCGCGCCGATGCCTTCGAGCGACAGGCGCATGGCGATGTCGAAATTCTCGCTGGCGCGCGGGCCGAGATAGTTCGTATGCGGCTCGATCGCCATCGCGTAGGCGTTCATGAAGGTCTGGAACACGTCTTCCGCGTTGAGCTGGCGGATGCGGTCCATGTAGTTCGCGTAGCGCTTGTCGAGCGTCTCGCGGATCTTCGCGTCGTCCTTGCCGGCCAGCTTCAGACGCAGCCAGTCGTTCTTGACGCGCTTGCGCCACAAGTCGTTGAGTTCGTCGGCGCTCTTCGCCCACGCGGTCTTGGCGCGGTCGTAGTTGTAGGACTCGTCGACGCCGAAATCGAAGCCCTTCTTGAGCAGTTCGCGCGCCGTGGCGGTACGCTCGGCCACGCGCTGCTCGTACAGGTTGAAGATCGCGAACGGCGCCGACAGATCCTGGTTGTAGATCTCGTCGCCGAGCTTGTCGCGATGCGGCGCGAAATGGTTGATGTCGGCCTGCACGAAGAACAGGCGATCGGCGTCGAGCGCGTCGAAGTAGCGGTCGAAGATCTGCTGCGACATCTTCGCGTCGAGCGGTTCGGCCTTGTAGTGGAAGCGGGTCAGGAAGCGCGTGGCCAGCAGCGCGGCCTGGGTCTGCTCGGCGCTCGGCTTGAGCAGGACGCTGGACTCCGGCGCCGGCTTGGCACATACGCCGATCGCGAACACGAAGGCCGCGAGAGCCGGAGCGATCGGGGCGAGGAATTTGCGCATCTGACTTCTCCGCATGTTCTTTGGGCAATCGTCCTGATTGCGAGGATCTGAGCGGGTATTTCCGGCCCGCATTTGAAAAAACCGATCAGTCCGCAGGCGCCGTGTTCGCGCCGACCGCTTCACGGCACTGTAGTACCCGTTGCCGCAATCGTTGCTGACTGCCGTGTCGCTGCGACGATCACGCCACCTCCACGTAGCCCGCCGCGTGCGCCATCTGGTCCGCATGGTAGGACGAACGTACCAGCGGCCCCGACGCGACGTGCTCGAAGCCGAGCGCCTGGCCGTACGCGGCCAGCGCCTCGAATTCCTGCGGCGTCCAGTAGCGCAGCACCGGGTGATGATGGGCCGTCGGCTGCAAATACTGGCCGATCGTCACCATATCGACATCGTGCGCGCGCAAATCGTTCAACGCGCCATGCACCTGTTCCAGGGTTTCGCCCAGGCCGAGCATGATGCCGGACTTGGTCGGCAGGCGCGGATGCTGCGCCTTGAACTGTTGCAGCAGGCGCAGCGACCAGTCGTAGTCGGCGCCCGGACGCACGTTCGGATACAGTTCCCGCACGGTTTCGAGGTTGTGGTTGAACACGTCCGGCGGCGCCTGGCTGAGCAGTTCCAGGGCGCGCTCCATGCGGCCCTTGCCGCGGAAGTCCGGCGTCAGAATCTCGATGCGGATGTCCGGATTGGCGCTGCGCACCTCGCGGATGCACGCGGCGAAATGGCTGGCTCCGCCATCGCGCAGATCGTCGCGGTCGACCGAGGTGATCACGACGTAACGCAGCGCCATGTCGCGGATCGTTTCGGCCAGGTGGCGCGGCTCGTCCGCATCCGGCGGTTTCGGACGGCCGTGTGCGACGTCGCAGAACGAACAGCGCCGCGTGCACACTTCCCCGAGGATCATGAACGTGGCGGTGCCCTTGCCGAAGCACTCGTGGATGTTCGGGCAGGATGCTTCCTCGCACACGGTAACCAGGCGATTGGCGCGCAACTTGGCTTTCAGCCGCGCCACCGCATTGCCGGCCGGGATGCGCACGCGAATCCAGTCCGGCTTGCGCAGCATCGGCGCTTGCGCGTCGAAGCCGGCACGGTTGCGCGTGATCTTGTCTTCGCCAAGCTGCTTGACCCCGGGTTCGGGCGGCGCTCCGGAACTGACGACGGCGGCATCGATCAACAGTGCGGGGATGCTCTTGTTCACGGTACTCACGTAGCGACACTAGCGGGGTTGGCGAACGGCGCACCAGCGCCGAAAGTATGGGGTGGCGCCGCCAGCGCGGCCTGGTGGAACTGCTGCGCCAATGCGGCGATCAAGACACTTTCGACATCGGCCAGCCGCGCCGGGCCGCCGAGATCGGCCAATTGTACGACGTCGAGGCCGCGGAATCCGCACGGATTGATGCGCGAAAACGGTTCCAGGTCCATCGCGACGTTGAACGCCAGGCCGTGGAACGTGCAGCCGCGGCGCACGCGCAGGCCGAGCGCGGCGATCTTGGCGCCGGCCACGTAGACGCCGGGCGCGCCGTCCTTGCGCAGCGCGACCACGTTCCATTCGGCCAGCGTGTCGATGATCGCCTGTTCGATGCGCTGCACGAATTCGCGCACGCCGACGCCGGCGCGGCGCAGGTCGAGCAGCGGATAGGCCACGATCTGGCCCGGTCCGTGATAGGTCACCTGCCCGCCGCGATCCACCGGCACGACCGGGATGTCGCCCGGCAGCAGCACGTGTTCCCACTTGCCGGCCTGGCCGAGCGTGAACACCGGCGCGTGCTGCAACACCCACAACTCATCGCTCGTGTCGGGCGTGCGTGCATCGGTGAACGCCTGCATTGCGCGCCACACCGGCTCGTAAGGCTGCACGCCGGGGAAGCGGCGCACGAGCAAGGACCTTGTTTGCGGCGTTGTGATGTGGGCTTCGGGCAGCACGACTGACATGATCACGGCTCTAGCAGAGCCGGGTATATGGCGCCGACAGCGCCAATCCCCAATGCCGAATGCCGAAATCCGGCCTCAAAGCGTCCATCGAACCGCCGGGTCTGCGCGCAACGCGGCATGCACGGCTTCGTACTTTTCGCGCGATGGACAGGTAAAGGTCACGCTCACCGACACGTAGTTGCCTTCCGCGGACGGCCGCGTGCGCAGGCTGCCGTTGAGCACGGCCATGCCGAGCCCGACGATGATCTCCGGCACGCGTTCCTCCAGCCCCGCGTGCGCCTTGCCCATGGCGGTGACTTCGAATGCCCCAGGGAACTGAAAGCCCTGCTTCGGGTTTTCGGGTTGGATTTCGTCGAGGGACTTCATTGCGAATAGCGTTTCACTTCCTGCGGCTTTCGGCAAGTTTCGCGCCGGCGAGTTGGGCCCGCCGGCGCGAGGCCGCGCGCGGCGATGCCGCACGACGTCTGGCGCTGAGTCTCAAGCGAGCCCTAGCGTGTGTTCGGCACCGAGGAGACGTCACTGCCTTTCTTGTCGCCCTTGAACCAGAGCAGGATGCCGTCGGACATGCGGCCCCAGAAGCCCGCCTCGGGCGCTTCTTCCAGCGCCACCAGCGGCCGCTCGACCAGCGTCTTGCCGTCGAGCGCGACCTTGAGCGTGCCGACCTTCTGGCCTTTGGCAAACGGCGCGATCAGCCGGCCCGGCATTTCCAGCGTGGCCTTCAGGTCGTTGTAGCGGCCGCGCGGCAGCGTGGCGAGCACGTCTTCGGCGACGCCGAGGGAAAGTGTATTTTGCGCACCTTTCCACAATTCCGGCTGCGCCAGCGGCTTGCTCGCGTCGTACAGCTTGTGCGTCTCGTAGAAACGGAAGCCGTAGTTGAGCAGCGCCTGGTTGTCGTCGGCGCGCTGCTTCTCGCTCTCGTCGCCCATCACCACCGCGATCAGGCGTTGGTCGCCGCGCTTGGCCGACGTGGTCAGGCAGTAGCCGGCATCCTTGGTGTGGCCGGTCTTGATGCCGTCCACGCTCGGGTCGCGCCACAGCAGCGTGTTGCGGTTGTGCTGAGTGATGCCGTTCCACTCGAATTCCTTGAGCGCGTAGATCTTGTATTCCTCCGGGTAGTCGCGGATCACGTGCTGCGCCAGGATCGCGATGTCGTGCGCGGTGGAGTAGTGCTGCGGATTCGGCAGGCCCGAGGCGTTGACGAAATGCGTGCCGGTCATGCCGAGCTTGGCCGCGTACTGGTTCATCAGTTCGGCGAACGTCTGCTCGGACCCGGCGATGTGCTCGGCCAGCGCGATCGCGGCGTCGTTGCCGGACTGGATGATCATGCCGTACAGCAGATCCTTCAGCGGCACCTTGCTGTTGACCGCGAGAAAACTGGTCGAGCCTTCGGTGCCGGCGCCGCCCGAGCGCCAGGCGTTCTCGCTGATGAACACGTCGTCTTCGAGCTTGATCTTGTGCGCGGCGAGCTCCGCCGAGACGACGTACGCCGTCATCACCTTGGTGATCGAGGCCGGCTCGACGCGCGCGTCGGCGTTCGTCTCGGCCAGCACCTGGCCGGTCGCGAAGTCGGTCAGCACCCAGCTTTTCGCGCTCAGGGATGGCGCCGGCGGCGTCGGCACGTTCAATGCGCCGGGCTTGGGCGCGGTGTTCAGCGTCGGCAGGTTCGGATTGGTCGCGGCCGATTCGCCGGCGGCGGTGGTCTGGCCGGCGGGCGCTGCGGCCGCCGCGTCTGCTTGCGGCGCGGGTGCCGCTTGTGTGTGGCTCGGCGTCGCCTTGCCCTTCTTGTGCGGGTGCGTCACGGCGCCGGCGGGCAGCGCGGCGAGTGAAAATGTACACAATGTCGCAAAACTCAATTGGCGCAAAAATTTCATCGTTGCTTTCCGTAGTAATCCGAATCGTGGCGCGTCGAACCGTGCATGCCGGTGCGGACCACCCGCCATTCTAATCGTCCACCGCGACGCGTGGCTCGCCCAGGCCCAGCGCGCGCAACTTCGGCGTCAGCCGGTCGGCTTCGTCGACGTCGCGCAGCGGACCCAGCCGCACGCGGCGCAACGCGCGACCGTTGACCTGCGCCTCGACCACGTGTACCTCGCCCAGCCGCGCCGCGCGCACCCTGTCCGCGGCGCGCTCGGCGTTGGCCGCGTCGGCGAACGCGCCCAGCTGCAGATATAGCGCAGGTTTGGGCGTTTTTTGTGGCGTCGCGCCGGCGCCGGAACGGCTTGAGACCGCGCCACCGGGCGCGCGTTCCGCGCTCGCTTGCGGATGCGCCGGGTCGATGCCGCGCACCTCGACCATCGCGGTGCCTTTCGGCCACACGCCGACCTTGATCGCGGCCACGTAGGACAGGTCGATGATGCGGTTGGCCACGAACGGGCCGCGGTCGTTGACGCGCACCACCGCGCTGTGCCCGGTTTCGAGGTTGGTCACGCGCACGTAGCACGGCAGCGGCAACGTCTTGCTCGCCGCCGAATAGGCGTACATGTCGTATTTCTCGAAGTTCGACGTGGTGTAGCCGTGGAACTTGTTGCCGTACCAGGAGGCGATGCCGCGCTCGACGTAATCCTTGCAGCTCGGCAGCACGCGATAAGTTTCGCCGAGCACCGAATACGGCGACTTGTTGCCGTACTGCGAATGCGGCTCGTCCTTCGGCACCGGCTCGGGGATCTTGTTGACGTCGGGGATTTCACTCGGCGTCGAATCGCGCTCCTGCGCGTAGCGTCCGGACGGCGGTGCTGACGGCGGCGCGGCGCTGCCGGTCGCCGCCGGCTCATGCGGCCGCGTCGCCGGGCGATGCCAGCATCCCGCGAGCATGAGCAGCGCAAGCACGCAGCCCAGACGCGCGGCGCACACGCTCATGGCGATGGCGTATCCACCGTCACTTCCGCCGCGATCGCCTGGCTCAGCTGATACACGGCCAGGCTGTACAACGGGCTGCGGTTGTAGCGCGAGATTGCGTAGAAATTCTCGAACGTCAGCCACACCTCGGGACCGTCGGCGCCGTCCAGGCGCACCAGCGTGGCCGGCATCATCGGGTCGAGCCGCACGTCGAGCGTATAGCCCCATTCGGCCAGCTGCTGCAGCGGATACACCGGCTCCAGGCTGCCCGGCGCGACCGCGCGTGCCTTGTCCGAAACGCTCGCGCGCAACGCGACCAGGCCGTCCTTCTGCCAGCCGTGCGCGACGAAGTAATTGGCGACGCTGGTGACGATGTCCGGCAGAGAATTCCACAAATCCACTTTTCCATCGCCGTCGCCGTCGCGGCCGAAGCGCGCGATGCTCGACGGCATGAACTGGCCCCAGCCCATGGCGCCGGCGTAGGAACCCATCAGTTCCTCCGGCGCGTACGGGAAGCTCGTGCCGTGCAGCAGGAACAGCTGTTTCAACTCGCTACGGAAAAAATCCTGCCGCGGCGGGTAATGGAAGGCGAGCGTGCTGAGCGCATCGAGCACGTGGTAGCGCCCGGTGACGCGGCCGTAGTTCGTCTCCACGCCGAGGATCGTCACGATCAGTTCGGCCGGCACGCCGGTTTCGGACTGCACGCGCTTGAGCAACGCCGCGTTGGCGCGATAGAACGCCGCGCCGTCCTCGATGCGCCGCTCGGTCACGAAGATCGGCCGATAGTCCTTCCACGGCTTGGCCTCGGCTGGTCGCGTGATCGCGTCGATCACGCTTTGCTGGTAGTGCGCCTTGCCCAGCGTCGCCAGCACGCTGGCCGCATCCGGGCCGCCGTCGCGCTCGAGCTGTTGCGCGAACTGGTGCTCGGCCGCGGCGACCGCGGCCGCATCGGGCGGTACGTACACCGGCGCAGCGGGCGCGGCCGGCGCCGCAGGCGGCGTCGCTGCAGCGGGCGGCACGGCGGGCGTGGTCGCATTGGCGGCAGGCGGCGTGTCGGCCACGCCGGCGGAGGCGGAAGAGGCGGAAGCAGCGAGCAGCAGGCCGAAACAAAAAGTATACAAAGCCGCAGGACGGTGCATCGATCGATCTGCTCGCGAAGGTCGGTTCGTCCGGCGCAAGGGTAGCATGCGCTGCAGGCTCAGCGCGGCAACAAGCGCCGGTGCGCGTGGATCGACATCAGCACCCCGAAGCCGGCGAGTAGCGACACCGCCGAGGTGCCGCCGTAGCTGATCAGCGGCAACGGCACGCCGACCACGGGCAGAAGCCCGGTGATCATGCCGCCGTTGACCATGACGTAGACGAAGAACGCCATGCTGATCGCGCCGGCGAGCAGACGCGAATAGGTGTCGCGCGCGTTCGCCGCGATCATCAGTCCCCGGCCGACGATGAACAGGTACAGCAGCAGCAACGCGGCCACGCCGAGCAGGCCCCATTCTTCGGAGAACACCGCGAACACGAAGTCGGTGGTGTGCTCGGGCAGGAACTCCAGGCGCGACTGCGTGCCGTGATGCCAGCCCTTGCCGAGGATGCCGCCGGAACCGACCGCGATCTCGGACTGGATGATGTGCCAGCCGTTGCCGAGCGGATCGGACTCGGGATCGAGGAACATGCGCAGGCGGTTGCGCTGGTACTCGTGCATGAAATGCCAGGCCAGCGGCGCCCCGCCGGCCGCCGCGCCGACGATCAAGCCGATGCGCCACCAGGCCAGCCCGGCGAGGAACACTGCGAACACGCCGCTCGCTACCACCAGCAACGCGGTGCCGAGGTCCGGTTGCTTCGCGATCAGCAGCGCCGGTGCGCCGATCAGCACCGCCACCGCCGCGAGCGTGCCCCAGCGCGGCGGCAGGTCACGCGCGTGCAGGTACCAGGCGACCATCATCGGCAGCGTCAGCTTGACCAGTTCGGACGGCTGAAAGCGCATGATGCCGAGATTGAGCCAGCGGTTCGCGCCGCGCCCCTGGCCGAGCACGGCTACCGCAAGCAGCAGCAGCAAGCTCGCCGCGTACAAGAACGGCGTCCAGTTGCGCAGCACCTGCGGCGGAATGCGCGCGATCGCCAGCATCAGCACGCCGCCCAACAGGAAGCGCGCCGCCTGGTTCAGCACCAGGTGCCGGTCCAGGTCGCTCGCGCTGTACAGCGTCACCAGTCCGCACGCGGCGAGCAGCAGCAGCGCGCCGAGCAGCGGCAGATCGTAGTAGGGCCGGCGCAGCGCGCGCAGCGCCCACAGTTGCAGCCGCAGCAGCAGATTGCGCGTCACGGCGAAGGCCCGCCCGCGGTGCGCACGTCGTCGTCCTTGAGCCAGGTGTCGAGCACCTTGCGCACGATCGGCGCGGCGTCGTGTGCGCCGCTGCGGCCGGCTTCGAGCGCGACGATCACGGCCACGCGTGCATCGTCGGCCGGCGCGAACGCCTCGAACAGCACCTCATGCCGCTCGATCGGCGCGGTGCTGATGCTGGTCCATTCCTCATCGGTGCGCGAGAAGCGCTCGGCGGTGCCGGTCTTGCCGGCGATCACGTACGGAAAGTCCTTGCCCAAGCCGCTCGCCGTGCCGCCGCCGTTGACTACGGCGATCATGCCCTGCTGCACGGGCGTCCAGTTGTCGATGTTGCGCATGATGTTCGGCTCGGGCGCCGGCAGCGCGACCGGCGTGGCCGGCGCGTTCAAGCCGTCCTGGATCGCGCGCACCAGATGCGGCTTGTGCCGCACGCCACGCGCGGCGAGGATCGACACTGCTTGCGCAAGCTGGATCGGTGTGATCACCCAATAACCCTGGCCGATGCCCGCGATCACCGTTTCGCCGGGATAGAAAGCCTGGTTCATGCGGCCGCGCTTCCATTCACGCGACGGCAGCACGCCGCTGCTTTCACCGATCAGGTCGATGCCGGTCGGTTTGCCGAAACCGAACTTGGACATCCAGCCGGAGAAGCGGTCGATGCCCATGTCGAGCGCGAGCGAATAGAAATACGTGTTGACCGACTGCGAGATCGCCTGCACCAGATCCACGCGTCCGTGGCCGCCGCGCTTGTCGTCGCGATAGCCGCGCGCCTGCCCGGGGATGAAGAATTCGCCGGTCGACAACACCGTGTCGCTCGGCCGGCGCAGGCCCAGCTCGAGCCCGCCGAGCGCGACATACGGCTTCACGGTCGAACCGGGCGTGTAGCCGCCGGCGATCGCGCGGTTGAGCAGCGGCCGGTCCGGCGCGTTCAACAAAGTGGAGTAATCCACTTTGCCGATGCCGTTGACGAACAGGTTCGGATCGAAGCTCGGCACGCACACCATCGCCAGCACTTCGCCGTTGCGCGGATCCAGCGCCACCGCCGCGCCGGCGCGGCCCTCGAACGCATCGATCGCGGCGCGCTGCATGCGCGCATCGACCGACAAGTACAGGTTCTTGCCCGGCGTCGGCGGCACGCGCTTGATTTCCTGCAGCGGACGCTTGTCGACGTTGACCTCTTCGAGCACATAGCCCGGTTCGCCGTGCAGCACGTCCTCATAGCTGCGTTCGATGCCGGTCTTGCCGATGTGCGTGGTGCCGGCGTAGCGCGCCGCGTCGAGCTTCTCGGCGTCGGCCTCGTCGATGCGGCCGACATAGCCGATCAGGTGCGCGAATTCCTCGCCGCGCGGATACGAGCGTGTCAGGTACGGCACGACGTCAACGCCGGGAAAGCGCCAGCGCTCGATCGAGAAGCGCGCGATCTCGTCCTCGGACAGCTTGAAGCGCAGCGGGATGCTCTCGAACGCGTGCTTGCTCCGGCGCAGCGCATTGAAATGCTCGATGTCGTCGTCGGACAGCGCGATCACGCCGGCGAGCTCGTCGAGCATGTGCTTGAGGTCCCTTTCCTTGACCTGCTCCGGCACGACCTCCAGACGGAATGCCGCGGTGTTGTCGGCGAGCAGCACGCCGTTGCGGTCGAAGATCAGGCCGCGCGTCGGCGCGACGCGGCGCACCGAGATGCGGTTCTGGTCCGAGCGCGCGGAAAACTCCTGGTGTCGGTTGATCTGCAGCCAGGCGAAGCGCGCGCCGAGCGTGGTCAGCAACGCGGCGATCAGCAGGAAACCGGCGATCGCGCGCAGGCGGAAGCGCGCCGCCTCGCTGTGCGCGTCCTTAATCTGCAACGAGGACTTGCCGAAAAACGTTTTCACGACTCGTGTACGCGCAAGCGGGCCCGTAGGTCATCCAGCAGCAGGAACATCCACGGCCACATCAGCATGCCGGCGAAGGGCTCGAGCCAGAACGCGGGCGGCGGCGTCGGTTCCCCGGCGCAGGCACGGATCATCAGCAGCACGATGCGATCGTTGAGCAGCAGCGCGAACACTGCCAGCGACTGCTGCCACATCGGGAAAAAGCGCAGCCGCGAGCGGAAGCGCAGCAGGATGAAGCAAAGTATACAAAGCCGCAACGCCTGCTCGCCGAGCAGCTCGCCGCTGATGGCATCGCCGGCAAGGCCGAGCGCGAACGCAAGTCCGAGGCCGACCCGCTCCGGCGTTTCCAGCGCCCAATACACCAGCACCAGCGCCAGCCAGTACGGCTTGAACGGCAACAAGACCTGCGGCAGGGGCATCAGCTGCAGCAGGTAGCACAGCGCGAAGCTGCCCCAGAACAGCAGCGCGTTGGCGCGCGCCCGATTCACGACTTGCCCCCCTTCGCCGGCACGACAGGCGATGACGCCGCCGGAGCCGGCGGCCCACTCGGCGTCGCCGCTTCGGGCGGCCCGATCGGATCGACCAGTTCGTGCACGACCAGCACGTCGCCGCTGCGATCCAGCGCCGCGCTCGGCGTGGCAGTGGCCGCGGCGAACATGCCGGTGACATCGTTGCTGATCGCGCGGATCGTGCCGACCGGAAAGCCCGCGGGAAAATGTCCGCCGAGTCCGGAGCTCACCAGGCGGTCGCCGACCTTGACGTCGGCGCTGACCGGAATCTGCGGCAGCTCCAGCGTATCCAGCGCGCCGGCGCCGCGCGCGATCGTGCGCTGGCCGGTACGCTCGACGGTGACCGGCAACGCATGCGTCGGGTCGGTGATCAGCATTACCGTGCACGTGTTCGGCAACAGGCCGACGACCTGGCCCATGATGCCGCGCGCATCGACCACGGCCTGGCCGATGCCGACGCCCTGGTTTGCACCGACGTTGAGCACCACGCGGTGCCGGAACGGATCGGTATCGACGTCGATGATCTTCGCCAGCTGCACGCCGATGCCGAGGCTGCGCTGCACGTCGAGCAGCTCCTTCAGGCGCTGATTCTGCTCGTGCACGGTCGACAGCTGGTTGAGCTTGGCCTCGGCCATCATCAAGCGGCGGCCGAGATCCTCGTTCTGCCGCGTCAACTCCTCGCGGTCGGCGAGCGCCAGCCGTCCGGCCTGCGCCAGCTGCGCCGGCAGCGCGGCGAGGCGATACAACGGTTCGATCGCGATGCTCAGCGTCCAGCGCACGCGTTCCAGGTAGCCGCCGCGGTGGTCGGCCACCATCAGCACGATCGCCAGCGCCAGATAGCCGATCAGGCGCAGCGTGCTCGACGCGCCAGGGGCGAAAAGCGGTGTGCTGTCGCTGCTGATCGCCATGGTTCAGGGGCGAGAGGCGAGGGGCGAGAGGCGAGGGGAAGGCGGGGGCGCGGCGCGAGCAGCAACGCACGGAAGGGCGCTTGGGAAAATCATGATGCCACTTTGCTCGGAACAGGCCTCGATTGCAAAAGTATACTCCGAGCCGGAACGAACAGCGCTTGTCCCTCGCCGCTCGCTCCCCGTCTCTCGCTGCTTACTCCGGTGCGAAGAAATCGCTGCCGTGCTGATCGATCAGCTCCAATGCCCGGCCGCCGCCGCGCGCCACGCAGGTGAGCGGATCGTCGGCGACATGCACGTGCAGACCGGTTTCCTCGCTGATCAGCCGATCGATGTCGCGCAGCAGCGCGCCGCCGCCGGTCAGCACAATGCCGCGCTCGGCGACGTCGGAACACAGCTCCGGCGGCGTCTGCTCCAGCGCCGAGCGCACCGCGGCGACGATGCCGGCGAGCGGCTCGTGCAGCGCTTCGAGGATTTCGTTGGCGTTGATCGTGATCATGCGCGGCACGCCCTCGGCGAGGTTGCGGCCGGAGATCTCGATCTCCTTGACCTCGGTCTGTGGGAACGCGCAGCCGATCTCGACCTTGATGCGCTCGGCGGTGGATTCGCCGATCAGCGTGCCGTGGTTGCGCCGCACGTAGTTGATGATCGCCTCGTCGAAGCGGTCGCCGCCGATGCGCACCGACTGCGAATAAACGATGCCGTTGAGCGAGATCACCGCGACTTCCGAGGTGCCGCCGCCGATGTCGAGCACCATCGAGCCGCGCGCCTCGTGCACCGGGATGCCGGCACCGATCGCCGCAGCCATCGGTTCCTCGATCAGGAACACGTCGCGCGCGCCGGCCGACTCGGCCGATTCCTTGATCGCGCGGCGTTCGACCTGGGTCGAGCCGCACGGCACGCACACCAGCACGCGCGGGCTCGGCCGGAACACGCGCGTCTTGTGCACCTTCTTGATGAACTGCTTGAGCATCTCCTCGGTCATCGAGAAGTCGGCGATCACGCCGTCCTTGAGCGGGCGCACGGTGACGATGTTGCCGGGCGTGCGGCCGAGCATGCGCTTGGCGTCGCTGCCGACCGCGGCCACGGAGCGCGGGCCACCCGGTCCGCGGTCCTGGCGGATCGCGACCACCGAGGGTTCGTTCAGGACGATGCCCTGGCCGCGCACATAGATGAGCGTGTTGGCCGTGCCGAGGTCGATCGACAAGTCGTTGGAGAAGAATCTGCTGAGACCAAACATGAGCGCTCGAAGAGAAAGGGCGGGGTGTGGGAAAAGCGCGACAGTGTAGTAACCGCTGCCGCGCTAGGCAAGGAAAAATGCCGTTAATTGCCGGGATCAGGAGCGGAAAAACGCGTTTCGCGACGTACATCTCGCTTTGCAGATTGATGCTCACCAAAGTGGCTTTTTCATGGCGGCCACGTGGCGCCGGCGCGATGCTGCCGGGATCCGGCGCGGCATGTCCGGACTTGCACTGCATCGGGCGATATCCGATGCTTGACGCGCTGCACCACGATCCTCCGCCTACCGGGGTTCCATGTCCATCGATCACACGACCGTGCGACGTATCGCGCGCCTGGCCCGACTTGCCGTCGACGAGACGCAACTGCCACGGCTGGCCGGCGAGTTGTCGCGCGTGCTGGAACTGGCCGACCACCTCGGCGCGGCGGCGCTGGACGGCGTGGTGCCGATGTCGCACCCGCATGCGCAGGCGGCGACGCTGCGCGAGGACAAGGTGACCGAAACCGACCGCGCCGACGCGTTCCTGGCGCTGGCACCGGACGCGCGCGGCGGCCTTTACCTGGTGCCGAAGGTGATCGAGTAGCTCATGGCGACGACGAGCATCGCGCAACTCGCGCAGGACCTGCGCGCGCGCCGCGTCAGCGCGGCGGAGCTGGTGCAGAGCGCGCTGGCCGCGGCGCAGGCCGGCGCGGCGCTGAACGCGTTCATCAGCCTCGATACCGAGCGTGCGATGTTGCGCGCGCGCAGCGCCGACGCCGCGCTCGCCGCCGGCAACGCGCCGGCGCTGGCCGGAATCCCCTTTGTGCACAAGGATATTTTTTGCACAAATGGACTTCGCACGACCTGCGGCTCGCGCATGCTCGAGCAGTTCGTGCCGCCGTACGACGCGACGGTGGTCGAGCGCCTCGACGCGGCCGGCGCGGTGGCGCTCGGCAAGGCCAACATGGACGAGTTCGCGATGGGCTCGTCGAACGAGAACAGCGCGTTCGGCCCGGCGCGCAATCCGTGGGATCCCGAGCGCGTGCCCGGCGGCTCGTCGGGCGGCTCGGCCGCGGCGGTTGCCGCCGGCATCGTGCCGTTCGCGACCGGCACCGACACCGGCGGCTCGATTCGCCAGCCGGCCGCGTTCTGCGGCGTCACCGGCATGAAGCCGAGCTACGGCCGCGTCTCGCGCTACGGCATGATCGCCTACGCCTCGAGCCTGGACTGCGCCGGCGTGCTGGCGCGCAGCGCACAGGATTGCGCGCACGCGTTCGCCGCGATCGCCGGGCACGACCCGCGCGATGCGACCAGCGTCGACGTCGGTACCAGCGACTATGTTGCGGCATTGTCCACAACGCTGAAAGGTATACGAATCGGCGTGGCGCGCGAATATTTCGGCGCCGGCGTCGAGGACGGCGTCGGCGCGGCGGTGCGCGCCGCACTGCGCGAGATGGAGAAGCTCGGCGCGACGCTGGTCGACGTGTCGCTGCCGCACGCGTCGCTGGCGATCCCGGCGTACTACGTGATCGCGCCGGCGGAAGCTTCGAGCAACCTGGCGCGTTACGACGGCGTGCGCTATGGCCATCGCTGCGCCGACCCGAAATCGCTCGAGGACCTGTACACGCGCAGCCGCAGCGAAGGCTTCGGCGCCGAAGTGCAGCGCCGCATCCTGGTCGGCACGTACGCGTTGTCGGCCGGCTACTACGACGCGTACTACCTGCGCGCGCAGCGTGCGCGACGCGTGATCGCGGACGATTTCGGCGCCGCGTTCGAGCACGTCGACCTGATCGCCGGGCCGACCGCACCGACGGTGGCGTTCAAGCTCGGCGAAAAGTCGGCCGATCCGCTCGCCATGTACGCGGCCGACGTCAACACGGTCGCGGTCAACCTGGCCGGCCTACCGGCGATCTCGCTGCCGGCCGGCTTGAGTGGCCGCTTGCCGGTCGGGCTGCAGCTGATCGCGCCGGCGTTCGCCGAGGCGCGCCTGCTCGCGGCCGGCCACCAGTTGCAGCAAAGTACCGATTTCCACACGTATACTCCGGGAGCCGCGGCATGAGCGCCTGGCAGCCGGTGATCGGCCTGGAGATCCACGCGCAGCTGTCGACCGCGAGCAAGCTGTTCTCGGGAGCCTCGATCGCGTACGGCGCCGAGCCAAATACGCAGGCGAGCGCGGTCGATGTCGCGCTGCCCGGCACGCTGCCGGTGCCGAACCGCGCGGCGCGCGGCAAGGCGATCGCGTTCGGGCTGGCGATCGATGCGCAGATCGCCGCGCACAGCATTTTCGCGCGCAAGAACTATTTCTATCCCGACCTGCCGAAGGGCTACCAGATCAGCCAGTACGAGTTGCCGATCGTCAGCGCCGGCACGCTGCCGGTGCGGCTCGACGACGGCCGTACGCTCAAGGTCGAGATCCAGCGCGCGCATCTGGAAGAAGACGCCGGCAAGTCGCTGCACGACGTGTTCCACAGCGCCACCGGCATCGACCTGAATCGCGCCGGCACGCCGCTGTTGGAGATCGTCTCGGCGCCGGTGCTGCATTCGGCGGCCGAGGCGGTCGCGTACATGCGCACCGTGCACACGCTGGTGCGCTGGCTCGGCATCTGCGACGGCAACATGCAGGAAGGTTCGTTCCGCTGCGATGCGAACGTGTCGGTGCGGCCGGCGGGCAGCGAGAAGCTGGGCACGCGCACCGAGATCAAGAACGTCAACTCGTTCCGCTTCGTCGAGAAGGCGATCGAATACGAGATCGAGCGCCAGATCCGCGCGCTCGAAAACGGCGAGTCGATCCGTCAGGAGACGCGCCTGTACGACGCCGCACATCACCGCACGCGCCCGATGCGCAGCAAGGAAGACGCCGACGACTACCGCTATTTTCCGGATCCGGATCTGCCGCCGCTGGCAGTAAGCGCCGACGACATCGCACGCGTGCGCGCGCAGTTGCCCGAGCTGCCGGAGGCGCGCCGCGCGCGCTATGTCGACGCGCTCGGCCTGCCCGAGGCCGACGCCACGCAGCTGTGCGTGGACAAGGCCACCGCGGAATACTTCGAGGCGATGCTCGCGGCGATGCCGAACGAGGCGAAGCTGTGCGCGAACTGGGTACTCGGCGAACTCGCCGCGGCGTTGAACGCGGCCGCGCTGCCGGTCGAACAATCGCGCGTGTCCGCTGCCGCGCTCGCCGCGCTGCTGGCGCGCGTGCGCGAAGGCGTGATCTCGGGCAAGACCGCCAAGGACGTATTCGGTGCGATGTGGGCAGGCGAGGGCGATGCCGACACGATCATCGCGGCACGCGGGCTAAGGCAGATTTCCGACAGCGGCGCACTTGCCGCGGCGATCGACGCGGTGCTGGCGGAATTCCCGAAGCAGGTCGCCGACTACCGCGGCGGCAACGACAAGCTGCTGCAGTTTTTCGTCGGCCAGACCATGAAGCGCACGCGCGGCCAGGCCAATCCGCAGCAGCTCAACGCGTTGCTGGTGGAGAAGCTCAAGGGCTAGGAAAGGGGGGCGGCTGCTAAGCCCGATCTCCGCGGCGGTGGCCGCATTCGCCTCTCCCGCTGGCGGGAGAGGCCGCGCCAAAGGCGCGGGTGAGGGTGGCGGTTGGAATTGAAATGGGCTTTGGTTGAGGAGATTTTTCGGCAGCTTCATGCGCCACCCTCACCCCGTGCCCTCTCCCGCCAGCGGGAGAGGGGGTTCAAGCCAATGCTCGCCGTCATCCCCGCCGCCGTATTCTGCGACAATGCGAATTCATACTTCACTAAATCACTTTCAACTATGTCTGCTGCCCTGATCTGCGGTTCGCTCGCCTACGACACCATCATGGTGTTCCAGGACCAGTTCAAGAATCACATCCTGCCCGACAAGGTGCACATCCTGAACGTCGCGTTCCTGGTGCCGCGCATGCGCAAGGAATTCGGCGGCTGTGCCGGCAACATCAGCTACAACCTGAAATTGCTCGGCGGACACCCGGTGCCGATGGGCACGGTCGGCCAGGATTTCGGGCCGTACCGCGAGCACTTCACCAAGTGCAATATCGATCTGTCCCAGGTCAAGGTGATCGAGGACCTGTACACCGCGCAGGCGTTCATCACCACCGATCTGGACGACAACCAGATCACGGCGTTCCACCCGGGCGCGATGATGCGCAGCTTCGAAAACCACGTGCGTGACGTGCCCGACGTGACGTTCGGCATCGTCGGGCCGGACGGGCGCGAGGCGATGCTGCAGCACTCGGACGAATTCGCCGAGCGCAAGATCCCGTTCATCTTCGATCCGGGCCAGGCAATGCCGCTGTTCAACGGCGACGAGTTCCGCCATTTCATCGAACAGGCGCAGTACGTCACCGTCAACGACTACGAGTCGAACCTGCTGCAGCGCTCGACCGGCTGGAACGAAAAGCAGATTGCCGAGCGCGTGCAGGCCTACATCGTCACGCGCGGACCGAAGGGTTCGTACATCCACACGAAAAAGGAAACGTTCGACATCCCGCCGGCGCACGAGCGCCGCGTGTCGGACCCGACCGGCTGCGGCGACGCCTATCGCGCCGGGCTGATCTACGGCCTGATGAAGGGCATGGACCTGGCCACCTGCGGCCGCATGGCCTCGCTGATGGGCGCGCTCAAGATCGAGCACCCCGGCACCCAGAACCAGCGCTTCACGTTCGACGAATTCGCCGACGGGTTCCGGCAACAGTTCGGCTACGCGCTGGACTGAAAGCGCGTTCGCGCCGCGCGGCCGAGCCGCGCGGCGTCGGGCTGATTATTTCTTCGGCTTGTCCGGATTGCCGATATCGATCAGCCCTTTCCACTCGCCCTTGGCGTTCTTGTGCCACACGGTGACGTAGCTGCCGGTGGTGGTTTTCGATGTGTCGGCGATCAGCGTGCGGGTCCAGCGGCCGCGCGTCACGCCGAGTTCGCCGGAGTTCGCGGCAAACGCTTCGACCGGTGCCCACTCGAGCGCGACTTCATCCGGCGCGTCGCCGCCCATCAGCGCGTAGATGGCCGCGCGGCCCGTGGCGGGCTGCTCGGCGCCGGCGTAGACCATGCCTTGCTCGGCATCCATCGCGTTGCGGAATGCCTTGGCGGTGCCTTGTTTTTTCGCGAGCGCGGCGAAGTCCAGGTCGGCCTTGACGATCGCGCGCGCAGCGTCGAGGTTGCCGCGCAGTTTCGCCTCGTCGGCGTGGGCGCTCGCGGCGAAGGCGGTGAGCAGGGTAAAGCCGAGCAGTAAAGTGCGCATGGAGCATCTCCTTGTGATGTGGGGCAATCAGACGCGGCGCGATGGCGCGGCGACGCAAATCCTTCCGCCCTTGCGCGGCTGCGGCGAATCGGTTAGGCGCCGTTGCCTCAGGTGCGCACGGAGAACGGTGTGAACTTCGTGTCGCGGTCGTAGTAGTCCTCGTGCTCGGCGCGCTTGAGCGCGGCGACCACGCGATAGGTCAGCGGCGTGGCGAGGACTTCCCAGATCACCTTCAGGAAGTAGTTCGACACCATCACGGTCAGCACCAGCTTGGTTTCCCACACGCCGAGAAACGCCGCCGGGTAGAACACCAGCGAATCCACGCCCTCGCCGACCACGGTCGAGCCGACGATGCGCGACCACAGCGCGCGCCCGTTCGTCCACACTTTCATTTTTGCCAAAGTATACGAATTCGCGAACTCGCCGCAGAAAAACGCGCTGATCGACGCGAGCACGATGCGCGGCGTCTGGCCGAAGATGCTCTGGTACGCCTCCTGCCCGCTCCAGCCCGGCGCCGGCGGCAGTTTGACCACGACCGTGGCCATGATCGAGGCGAACACGAGTGCGGTGAGTCCGGACCAGATCACGCGCCGCGCACGCGCATAGCCGTACACCTCGGTCAGGATGTCGCCGAAGATGTACGAGATCGGGAAGAACAGCACGCCGGCACCGAACGTGAGTTCGCCGAACAGGGGCAGCTGCACCTGCGCGATCTTCGCCGGCCCGATCAGGTTCGAACACAACAGCACGCAGACGAACGCGCCGAGGATGAAATCGTAGTAACGATAGCTGCTGCGGTGCGGGGCGTCGGCGCTCACGAATCGCTCGTTCGGCAAGGAGGGGCCGCTAGCATGCCGGGCGCGGCCGCCTTGCGCCAGTAGCGCTTTTGAAAAGCGCAACGTCGCGGTGGTACGCTCGGACCTCTCGCCATGGGGAGTACTGTCATGCGTCTGCTCGCTGCCCTGCGTCACCTGTCGGTGTTTCTCATTTTCGCATTCTGTGCACTCGGCGTGGCGCACGCCCAGGCGACGCGCACCTGGATTTCCGGCGTCGGCGACGACGCGAATCCGTGCAGCCGCACCGCGCCGTGCAAGACATTCCAGGGCGCGATCGCGAAGACCGCTAGTGGCGGCGTGATCGACGTGCTCGATCCGGGCGGCTTCGGCGGTGTTACCGTCACCAAGTCGATCACGCTGGAAAACGTCGGCATGATTGGCGGCGTGCTGATTACCGGCAGCAACGGCATCACGGTCAATGACGTCAGCGGCAACGCCGTGGTGACGTTGCGCGGGCTGTCGTTCGAAGGCCTCGGCGCGGGAAACGGCGGCGTGGGTGTGCGCGGCGTGTCGTTCCTCAGCGGCAAATCGCTGATCATCGAGCGCTGCGATATCGGCAACTTCACCGACGCCAGCAACGGCGCCGGAATTTCGTTTACGCCTTCCACGGCGGCCAAGCTGGTGGTGCGCGACACGACGATCCACAACAACGGCAGCAGCGCCGCGAGCACCGCCGGCGTCGTGCTGCGTCCGGCGGCGAACGGTTCGATCAACGCCACGCTGAGCGACGTGCGCATCCTCGACGGCAACAACTCCGGCGTCATCGCCGACGCCTCGTTCGGCAACGTCACCGCGGTGATCCGCGACAGCGTGATCAGCGGCTTTGCGGCGAACGGCATCATTGCGACCGGCGGCAACGGCGCGGCCACGGTCACCGTGCAGGGGTCGACGCTGTCGAACAATGGGCTGGTCGGCGCGCTGGCGCAGGGCGGCCCGACGCGCACCTCGCTGCCGGCGGTAATCCGCCTGTCCGGTGCCACGATCACGGCCAACACACAGGGCGTGCAGACCAACGGCGGCTCCGCCTCGATCGCATCGTTCGGCAACAACACGCTGTACGGTAACGGCGCCGACGGCACGCCGGATTCGCACGTGTCGTTGCAGTGATCCTCGCGCGGCGCGATCGCGTTGTCTGACGCGTGGCCGGCAGCGGCGCTGCCGGCGCACGGACTATTCGCGCGGCTCGATCGTAATTTCGGTGCGGACCGAATTGGCCAGGAAACAGCGCTCGTGCGCGGCGTGATGCAGCTCACGCAGCTGGTCCGCATCGGCGGAGTGCGCGGGATCGAAGCGCACGCGCGGACGCAGGATCACTTCGGTGACGGCCGGGCGCTGCGGCCGCACCTCGCGCATGTGCCCGACCGCCTCGTCCTGGTAGCTTTCCACGACGTAGCCGCGGCCCGCGGCCAATGACAGGAACCACAGCATGTGGCAGCTCGACAGCGCCGCGACGTACGCTTCCTCCGGGTCGACCGCGGCCGCATCCGACCACGGCGCCGGCACGACGTGCGGTGAAGCCGAGGCGCGCAGTTCGCTGCCGCCGTCGAAATGCCAACTGTGCACACGCGAATAGCGCCCCTGTGCGAATGCTTCGTCGCTGCCGCGTCGCCACTGCACCGTTGCCTTGTGTTCGCTCATGTTCGTAAGGATTCGCCGTCCGCGCACGTCTGCTACCGAACAGCTTCGAGGAAACCGCCATGCCGCTCAAGTACCGCTTCGCTGTTTTGCTGCTGGGCCTATGCAGTGCCGGTGCCGTACTCGCCGCGGCTGCGCCGGCGTGGCAGGGCAAGGGAGCCGATGGCCGCAGCATTGCGTTTGAACCGCAGCGCCTGCAGCGGCCCGCAATCCTGTTCTTCTGGGCCACCTGGTGCCCGTACTGCGAAGCGCTGATGCCGTTTATCGAAAAAGTATACGCCGCAGCCGGCAAGGACAAGCTCGACGTCTACGCGATCGACATCAAGGAGGAGGCCGATGCCGACCCGGTCGCGACACTGCGCGAGCGCAAGGTGCATTTCACGCTGGTGCGCGACGGCGACGCGATCGCCGTGCTCTATGGCGTCAAGGGCACGCCGGGCCTGTTCCTTGTCGACCGCGGCGGAGAAATCATCTATCAGCGCCGCGGCGGCGACGAACCGGCGCAAGTCGAAGCCGCATTGCGCGACAAGCTCGGCCTCAAGGCCACGCCGCACTAGTCCGACCCGCGCGCTGCGGCACGCCGGCTCAATGCGCCACGAGCAGCGGCAAGTCGCTGGTTTGGAACAGCGTACGCGTGGCACCGCCGAGCACCAGTTCGGCGATGCGCGAGTGACCCCAGGCGCCCATCACGATCAGGTCGGCGCGGCGCTCGCGTGCCTGCGCCAGGATCGCGGCGCCGGCTTCGCCTTTCGGGGTGAAGCTGACGAATTCCGCATTGACGCCGCGCCGTGTCAGCCAGGCGGCCAGATCCAGGCGCGGCTGATGGCGCATCACCAGGCGATCCTCCTGTGGCGTGCCGTCGAGTACGACGATGCGCGTCGCGGCGCTCAGCAACGGCAATGCGCCGCGTACCGCGCGCATCGCCTCGCGGCTGTGATTCCACGCGATCAGCACGCTTTCACCGAGTGTGCGGATCTGCGCCGTCTCCGGTACCACCAGCACCGGCACGCCCGCGCCGAACACGGTGCGCGACACAGTGCCCCAGCCTAGCGGTGCGTCCGGATTGAGCGTCGGGCGTTCGGCCACGATCACGTCGCACCAGCGTGCGGCGTGGCACAGCGCTTCGACCGGCTCGCCTTGCGCGACCAGCCATTCGCCCTGCGCCGCGCTTGCCGTAAGCACGCTCTGCCACCACGCGCGCCGCGCCAGCGCATCGCGATACAGGTGATCGGCCTCGGTCGCCTGGAACACCACCGTTTCCGGCGTGCTGAACGCGACCGCGCCGAGCGGCGCCACATACAATCCATACAGGTAACCGGCGCGGCGCTGGCTCAGCGCGAGCGCGGCGCGAACCGCGAGCGGCTCGCCTTCGGCATTGCGCACGTGGACCAGGATGTCGAGTGGCGGCATGGCGGACCTCGGCTGTCGTGGTGAGGTTAGTGTACGCCGGCTGCGGTGACGTTATGCACATGCCCGCGCGCAGCCGTTGCGCTAGGATCATTCCCGCCTGACGAACGCGGAGACCGCGATGCTGAAGCTGATGTTTGGCTTGCCGATCCTGATATTGTTCATGCTGGCGTGCGCATTCGGCAGCGTGCTGCTGCTGCCGCTGCTCGGCCTCGGCGCGGCGCTCTTCGCCGTCGTGCTGGCGTGTGCGGTTTTCGGCCTGCTGCTGCGCGTGCTCGCCGCACTGTTCGTCGGCGTCGGCTTCGTCGTGTTCGGCGCGCTCGGCCTGGCGTTTCTCGTTGCCGGCGCCGGCGTGGTGCTGGCGCTGACCGGTGCGCTCGTGCACCTGGCCGTGCCGATCCTGCTGATCGTGGCAATCGTGTGGGTCATTCGCCGCGCGGCGAAACCCGCGGTGCCGCCCGCTATCAGCCACGGCTGAAAACGAACGCAGCGGTTGTTGTCTGTTCAGCACGCTTGCGCGAGACTCCTGGTTTCCCACCCACAGGAGATCGCGATGCGCACGATGCACTTATTGGCCGCTTCCACCTTGCTGGCGTTCACCGCCCTCGGCGCGACGCCGGCGCACGCGGCGGGCAAGATCGACTGCGAAATGCGTTTCAACCTGACCGGTTGGGCCGCGATCTACAAGCACGCCGAAGGCAGCGGCACGATCACCTGCACCAACGGCCGCCGCTTCAACGTCAGCATCGTCGCCGTCGGCGGCGGCCTGACCGCCGGCAAGTACAAGATCGAGAACGGCATCGGCAAGTTCTCCGACGTGTACGACACGTCCGAGTTGTTCGGCAGCTACGCCCAGGGTGAGGCCGGCGCCGGCGCGGTGCGCTCCGCCAACGCCCAGGCGCTGACCAAGGGCAACGTGTCGCTCGCCTTGTCCGGCACCGGCGAAGGCGTCAACCTCGGCATTTCGTTTGGCAAATTCACCATCCGCCGCGTCAAGTGACCGCAGGATGCGGTCATCCCGTGCAGTACATGGATGTACGCTGACACGGGATCCAGCTCTAATGAGACATGAACTCATCCCGTGCAGCACAGGGATGTGCGATGACACGGGATCCAGTTCCAAACCACGAACTCATCCCGTGCAGCACAGGGATGTGCGATGACACGGGATCCAGCTCTAATGAGACATGAACTCATCCCGTGCAGCACAGGGATGTGCGATGACACGGGATCCAGTTCCAAACCACGAACTCATCCCGTGCAGTACATGGATGTACGCTGACACGGGATCCAGCTCTAATGAGACATGAACTCATCCCGTGCAGCACAGGGATGTGCGATGACACGGTCGAGCGAAGCGCGCTGACGCGATGCGTTGAAGCGCATCGCGTGCGCTGAGCGAGGGTGAGGCAGGACGCCGATTGGGAAGCGCACCAGGGATGGTTTCTGCCGGGCGCGCCGGTGCTTTGATCCTTCTGGGCGTCGCCAATCGAGTTCAAGATGGATCCCCGCTTTCGCGGGGATGACGGCATAGAAGCAGCCTGGCGTGGACAAAGGCACACCCATTGCCCACGTTTTCCACAATGGGGATCCACCTTTTCCAATGTGGATTAAGTAACAAAGTCTAAATATCCCCGCAACGGTGCCGTCACCGCGCGGCCACGCGCGCGCAACCGGCCAACCGCATGCTGCGGGCACCCGCTCAAGGGTGCGAGCGCCGGTTGCGCATGTCAGCGTTGCTTCAACAACCCGATCGATCGCGACGGCTGCTGCTGCAGGCATTCGCCGGCATCGCCGGACTCGGCGTCGGCGGCCCCGCGGCACGACTGCTGGCGCGACCGAGTTTCGCCGACTATCCATTCACGCTCGGCGTCGCCTCGGGTGAACCGTCCGTCGACGGCGCCGTGTTGTGGACGCGCCTGGCGCCGGATCCGCTGCACGGCGGCGGCATGCCCGAGCGCGACGTCGCCGTGCAGTGGCAGGTGGCGCACGACGCCGCATTCGCGCGCATCGTGCGCAGCGGCGTGGCGATCGCGTCGCCGCATTGGGCGCACGCGCTGCATGTCGAGGTCGAAGGCCTGGCGCCGGATCGCTGGTATCACTACCGCTTCATCGTCGGCGACGCGGTGAGCCCGGTCGGAAGGCTGCGCACGCTGCCGGCGGCCGGCGCCGACATGGCGCGCCTGCGCCTGGCGGTGGCCTCGTGCCAGCACTACGAGCAGGGCTACTTCAACGCCTACCGGCACATGCTGGCGGACGATCTGGACTGCATCGTGCACGTCGGCGACTACATCTACGAAGGCGCCTGGGGCGCGCAGGTGCGCCTGCACGAATCGCCGCGCGGTGCGTACACGCTCGAGGACTATCGCAACCGCCACGCCTGCTACAAGCGCGATCCGGATCCGACCGCGGCGCACGCCGCGTATCCGTGGATGATCAACTAGGACGACCACGATGTCGCCAACGATTACGCCGGACT
>Ga0157378_10000535_pt1 | contig 36080 bp, 37 predicted proteins | sample M65metaG_FD_115309 | JGI IMG/M metagenome (GOLD analysis project Ga0157378, IMG submission 115309) | Miscanthus rhizosphere microbial communities from Kellogg Biological Station, Michigan, USA - M6-5 metaG | ecosystem: Host-associated > Plants > Roots > Rhizosphere > Soil | place: USA: Michigan... | reverse complement strand
TGCAGGGACTTGGTTCTTTGTTATGCTATCGTTGATTATTGCTTCTAGTTGTGCTTTAGTATATTTGTCAGGGAGTAGTAAAACAGTAGAGTTTACAGTAAATGAGCCTATAGTTGGTTTCTTTGCCAAACCATATTGCATCATACCTGTAAAGTAGTTTGATTGGAAAATGGAGGTTATTGCGTTTTGAACTTGAGTCTTTAATGTAGTATTTGCCGTTGTGCCTGTATTAGTTGTGCCTGTTCCTGTTGTGGTTTTTTTACAGGTCTGTGTGGGAGCATCGTAAATGAAATCTGATGCGCAACTTAGCCAAGTTGGTTTTAAGGCTGCAGGAGCAATACATGCATTATCTTCATTTGAGAAATAGCCTGAGCATATAACACCGTTTACTGTGAAGTTTGTACTACATTGATCAGCAATCTCATCCAAGTTGCCTCCTCCTGTATCACGAACCCATCCATTTAGAAGCGGGTCAGTTATGGCCTCTACCATTTCATGGGTCATACCATACGTCATTTGGCTTATAGGTGTAGAGTTGCCAGATACATAATCCATGTTATTAGTGTAACAATATACGATACGTTCGTCGTCACTAGGTTCATCGGTAAAAAGGTGAAAGCTGGCCGCATTTACAAAACTAGGATTAGGAAAACAGTTGTGTGCACCTATGATGTAATAGATATGATGATCTATAGCAGTGCCTGGCGAAACTTGTTTTAATACACCTTTGTCGGGAACTTGTCCTCTGTTTATGGAGTCAACGATAACATTGCGAATATCTATTGCATCAAAGTTATTAACAGGTGTATAAGTGGTATTTGTAACTATAGAGCCTATTTTTGGTTTACGGTTGAGAGGACTATCAGCATATCCATATTGTATCAGTCCTGAGAAGTATTCGGATTGAAAGACCTTTTGTATAGCTGCCATAACATCATTTTTACTCCAGGGTAGGGTCTGAGTATTCCATCCTGAACCCCAAAAGATAAAGTGGATTGTTGCAGAAGTAAACACTTGACCGCCCTCATTGAAGAAAGCACTAGATGCTGGTGTTGCTAGAACAGGGTCAGCCGTTATTGTAGTAGGTGTTCCTGGATTGGTGGAGGGAGCTTTATTCCAATCTGCACCTGCAAAGATAAAGTGAAACTCAAGAGGATTGAACTGAGGTCCTCCACCATATTCCACATAACTCGTTTTAGGAGTGGCTAATACAGGAGTAAGGTCGACAGGGACACCGCCGCCACCTCCTGTTCCTCCACCTCCTGAGCCTGAGCCTGTTCCTCCACCGCCACCTGTTCCACCGCCACCAGTGCCAGTGCCACCGCCTGTTCCTCCACCGCCACCAGTGCCTCCTCCAGTTCCCCCTGTTCCTGGGTCTACTGGTGGTAAGGTAGCGCCAAAGCCTTCTACCTCACGTATGGATAGGTTCTTAAATCCAAATGTGCCGGTGTTTCCTTGAAGCATAATCAAGGGTCCACCCCATGTAATAGGTTGACCAGCATTTGTGCAGTTACACACAGTTGCATCGGTATTTAGTTGTCCTGTATCAACACCGGATAATACTTTTACAAAACGGTTATCATTATCGCTTGCAATCCACATTTCCACGTTAACAGAGTTAGAATCCTGAGAGTTGTAGCATAATACTTTGAATGACCATCCACAGACTTTAGTAGCATCAAAGCCAGAAGCTAGAGCAGAAAGCCAGTTATGGATAGAGACATTCCAAGATTCTTTTCTTACTCGAACTAAGCCACCTTTCTTCATATTTACCTCAAAGAGATATGCACAGCCAGTACAGCCAGTAGGTGAGCCGTTACCGGTATGTTTACCAGTTCGAACTCCAATAGTTATGAAATCGTCTGCTGTTGGCTCCTTGAATACTACAAACTGGCCAGTGATTTCGACGTTACGCCAATCCTGAGTGTTTTGCATATATCCACGCCGGGACATCTCTTGCTGGTCTGTGATGTTTTGAGAAGCGTTATAGCCTGTTGAAGTGCTGATATATGCTTTGAAGGTGTCAGATGCAGAGATAGTAAAACGAGTGCCATCAGCGTCTTCGACATTATGCACCAAATATTCTGAGCTAACTGATTCGGTTATAACTTGAGGGTCATTGTTAAAATCAGTGTTATAGATAAACCAGATTTGGCCACCTGCTTTAGTGGGTTTGGCCATCCAAAGACCATATGGATCTGTGTTTACTGTAGGGTTTGTAGAACTCATGGCGAGATTGGTCCTGTATCATCTTTTAGTGTTTCAAAGCTCCACTTTATTCCATAAGAGACCTGTGGTAATGAGTCTATGCCCTTGTTCCCAAACTGCTTAACCCATACTGCTTGTTTATCTCCTGCTGCAAAAATAGGGATTTTTAACACTGTGCTAGCGGCTTCTGTGAAGGGACTTACAAAAGTTACTCCTGCCGGTGCAGTAGTGTTATTAGGGATTATCTTGGCAACTCCATTCTTTCCTGCGGGGTCCAAACCAATAGCCACACCGATGTTAGGGTCTGATGGTGCTCTATATATCCAGATTTTAACATTAAGGACTGTCTCGGATGCATGTTTATTCAATAAGTAAAAGGGATAATATAGCGCCCATTGTCCTCTAGGGCCACCAACAGGACCAACAATATCACGGTTGGCATCTGGAGCTACATTATAGAGTAAGGAGGTTACTATCTCGGTTGGTCCAATATCTCCACCTAGGTTAAGAACTCTATTTTCTAAAGCTCCACCTATTCCAGTGAAGAATGCGCCTATATCTGAAGGTAAAAAGGGGTCTGGTGTTGACAATATTATTAGAACCTACTTAACCATCCGGAATCATCTATACCGCCATGTAGAGCTACACCCCAAATGTAGAGTTGTTTAGCGGCTGTGTCTGCTGTTTTTAGTCCAAATGTCATAACATTATCTCCAGGTATTGCTCCAGGAGCAGAAGCTATTGAAGGTAACTGAGTTGATTTTGATACTACTGTATTATTAGCGTAATAATAGTTTACCATAGAACCAGGCAAATAATCAAGGATATGACTTCTTGAGTTATCATCTCCTGATATGGCGGTAGTGCCCTCAAGAGAAGCACCTGCATCTATTGCTGTCCTAGTAGTGTTATCCGCAGATACCAGATTCCAGTTACCGTTAACTGCTGGACAGGACTCTATACCCCATTTGGGAGTTACAGAGTTAGTTAAATCCATAGGCTCCATGTTAATACCCCATCTTGTGAAAACGTTAGTAGCTGCACCATGATACTGCATCTTTGTTTGTGCCGTGCAGTTCACCTTAAGAGATGGTGATACACCCATGATTTTAGATACAAGATAGTTTCCTGTTGTTCCAATAGTATCTAGCTTGGTTGCTCCGGTTGCCAAATCAAGGGCAATGGTAGCTGTAGCAGAACCATATGTAAATAGATCGTTAGGTCCAAAGCCTAAAACATTATGAAACAACATGAGTTTTGACATGTTGTTCCTCAAGATATCAGATAAAAGACCCCCAGCTAGGTTAGTATCTTGATTGTGGAGGTGCCGAGCCTGAGATATAACCACATAACCAGAATCATCTACCTTACGCATGACAACATCATTAGGAAGCCACGCTCCATTAGTAGCAGTAGATACAAAAACCTGGCCTGGTAGCGGGGTTTCATTAGCTATATTAGAGGAATAAGTGAGAGTTTTTTTATTCAACTCTGCGGCTGATACAGGAACTCCAGCCTGGAAAGGTGCACCAGTTACCATATTATAATAGAGTTATTCTCGTGGCAGTATGTATAAGGATTATGTCACAAGAATCATAGTTCCATTTGGAATAGCAACTTCACCAAAGGGGATATTGGCTATAGTCACTTTGTTAGTGTAGTGGTTTGTCACTTCTGTAGATGTAAGGATTCTACCTTTCCAAAACTTGAACTGTTGCAAGGTTCCAAAGTATAGCTTTGAGAAAAGTCTGATAGGGTCTAACTCTCCTGTTTGTGGTAAGGTTACAGGTCTACTAACTAAGGCAGTATATCTTCCAAACTGGAGGTCATAACCATCATAATCTGGAATGTTAGAAGTTGAGGGGATGGTGTTTGTGACGGTTGTAAATGCAGCATTATTGAGATAAACTTTTAGTGTTCTGGTTATAAACTCAAAAGTTATAACAACATCATATCTGGGTGTGTCGGGAGTTACATCAGCATAGGCTACGGCTGTTACAGTTCCAGCGGGAATAGTGATAGAGTATTTGTCTGTAGATGATAGAGATAGGTTAAAGGTAGCTGAACCATCTGCGCCTAGCTCAAAGGCAAACCAAATCTCAGGACCAGAAGGGTCTTTCTTTGATACTATCACTTGTTTATGGACCGAAGACATGGATAAATCAAAGGGTAAGAATCTAAACTGTATAGTGAAATCCGTATTATCAAAGGATAGATCATTATGGTCTATTATCTCACCGTAGTTTGTTCGACCGTCAAAGATAGCCTCCAGTGATAGAGGACCATAGCCGTAACGAATACCCCACCAAATCCTAGATACTCCATGTATATGAGCATCATGGTCAAAGGTTGAAAGGTCTTGTAATAGACCACCTGTATTATCGAACTCAATCCATGTCTTTAGCTGACTGACATCTGGCTCTAAGGTTGGGGCAGATTGAATAGTAGGGATAAGAGTAGATGTAAGAGAGTTATCTAGCCTTACTAACTCGGTATCACAGAACTTGATAAAAGAGCGTCCTATACCACCTTCTGAGCGGGTTTGTAACTCTTCACCGCCTTCCTCAGTAACATCATCTGTAACTTTGGCATTGAACTGAGCTATTAGGGCTTGAATCTTCTGAGGCAGTGAGAAGTTAAGCCTTCGGGCATTATAAATCCAGGATGAGCTACTCATATTCGTATTTTTCCATTAGTTTAAGTATTTCAGGATATCCTACATTATGAACTAGTGTTAAATGCCTAAAATATCTATGTTCTTTAGGTGCATTATTATATCTCCATTCAAATAACTCGAAACAGAGTTCACATTTTATTATATCTAGCGTCATGCTGATAACGTAGAGATCAGGTAAGAACCAGTAATATAGTTAAATCCTGAAGTATGAACTACACCAGGATCAAATACTGAGCGAGCTACTAGAGGTCCTACACCTAAGTTAGCATTGTTAAATAAACCGATTTCTGTAAATGTTGCACTTGCCATCATAATGTCGTATGTCATGTGAAATCTTAAGGTTCTACCGAGACTATTAATATAACCCTGGTCAGAGAATGCTAACCTTACTTTCTCAGAGTATAAAGTATCTTGATAATCATATGTATCTCCTGCACCGTCACCTATACCCATATGGCTGATGAGAGGGGCAGTCTTGCCTACTATGAGAGCACAGAATAAAGACAAACCATAATCAGTAATCTTATCATATTTGTAACTGGCATCCATAGGCTCAAAATGACCTGGTTTGAGGGTCTGATCATTCCAAGTTCTACGAATAGAGTCATTAACATTATCAAAGAATAATGCACCTTGTTCATCGGATACATATCCTAAATGACATGCACGGGTAAAGTCTTTAATGATTTGGCCTTGCTCCTCATTCCAAGTAGCAATAAACGCCTCATCAATGAGTTTCCAATGATCTGTTTTATCAATAATATCCACCATCTATATACTCACGTTAGTGGTGGTCTACATGATAAGTTTTCCATTATGTCCTCATGTTCGTAGGTTAACCAGTCATATAATCCAGAGATACCTAAGTCACAGAAATAGGTTCCGATACCGAACTCCAAATCATAGGCGTTAAAATCATATCCAGCAGAAGAGATTAAAGCAGTTGTTCCTGTGCCTAGGTTAAGACCAGAGATGTCATCTATAACGGTTACTAGCTTACCAGCTTGGAAAGGTGAATCAGGTATACTAACTTTCTCTATGTTGTAGGTCATTTGAGGCTGAGCCATAGAGTGGAGCATTAGGAATAACAAATCGTTTATAGTTCTAAAGTCTGTTGTCCATGAGACATCGATAAAGCGTTCTACCTCACCGAATCTCATAATAGATAATGGATCTCTAACTATAACCTTGGTTTTTGTATCGTAAAAGGTAGCATAGGTATACACTTTATCATTCTTGACTGTGAAAGGCACTGGACCCTCACCAGTTATAGGTGTTGATGTAGTAGCTGCTACCTCTCTAGTTCCATAGTAGAGGCCCACGTTATCTGTCCCTATAGTTGCTGTTCCGGAGTTTAGCCAAAGGACAGTTTCAGCATCATTCCTAGGACCAACATACTGGAGAGCAATCCAGCACTTAGAGCCAGGCAAGAGGAAACCAATGCGAGAGAACTGAGTTGAAAAGACAGGTGTAGGAACGCCAATAACGAGACGAGAAATGTCCAGGCTGAAAGTAGCGTAAATGTTATTAAGGTTAGGTTTATTCTGTCCTGTAAGGTCACCATATATGACTCCATTGGCAAACTTAGATTTAAGTGGGCCTATCTTCTGGAGCATGACCGAGATTTGAGAGATACCTGGTGTCGTTACATTTATCTGCTGGGCGACCTCTACAGTTCCTAATGGAGTCCCTGTGGCATTTCCTCCTCCCCCTGTCCCTGTTGTGCTGCCTATTGTTATCGAGTTGCTCCCTGGTTTTGACGGTGTTCCAGCGAATGAGATTAAGACGTTTCCAAAAGAATCTTGATCTATAGGTATAGTATAATCCCAAGGTCCAAAGAAGTAAGAAGGAGAATAGTTTCTATCAATAAGTTTCTCTGATGGTTTGAAGGTCTTTAGGATGACACCTGTATGTGTAGAAGAGGGATACCATGCCCATACCTGATCATAGGCATTTACACCCCAAATAGAGCCAGAACGCTCGTTTATAGAGTTCATGCCTGTAGCTAGTGGATTATTAGCTACAGATATAGATGGTATGAAGGTATCTAAATCGTTAGAGATTAAAGATAAATCAAAGTTGCCCTTTTGGACTGCTGAAGTTGTTGAGCTTATTAGATGGTCTGTATCGGTTAATAGTGTTTTCATTAGGTTTTTGGCTTGCATTGTATGGTCATTAGGGTCTGGTTCTGCTGAGCCTAGAGAGATACGAGTTGCAGTCTTACGGAAGTTCGTTAGAATCTCTTGAATAATGATACCAGAGCCATAGCCTCCTAGCGTATAACGTAAGCCATTTAACTTATCTCGTTGCACCTGGAACTTTTCTACATAGCCAGATGAGATATTACGCCAGGGTCCATAGCTTTGTTTGGCTATAGAGATAACAACTTTGCAAGCATTCCCTACCTTTGTTCTATCTATATTTCTCTCATTATCTCTTATTCTAAATGAGAATGTGCCAGCCGTTCCTATCTGTTCTTGAGCTTGAACTGTCTCGATTGTTAGGTCGTTGGTGTCCTTAAATGAGTTGTATTCATGGAGTAAGATAGAAGTGTCCTGATGGTCATAGATTTGAATCCTAGGCCTCCAGACATTCATGTTTATAGTATTCCAATAGGCGTCATAATCCTCAGCGGTATAACCAGCTTCAGTATAACCCTTTTTGGTATAACCGTATTTACTGACTACCATTTATCCATAAACTCCAGCGTTGTTGAGCTCTTCCATGACGAGTTTTATTATCTTCTTGGTTAAAACGCTTCCATCTATTTCTAGAGTTATGGGGACAGGTTGTTCATGAACTACTCGAGTGTTAGTTGATGTTGTGCTAGTATTTCCAGATGATGATACATTGTTCACTGCATTGGCTTGATTGATTACACTAGCAGCGGCATTTGTAAATACTTGACCATTGCCTGGCACTGGAATAACATTTTGACCGTTATTTACATTGCTAACTACTGAAGTGTTATTTTGTCCTGGTAGATTAGAATGTTGAGTGACGTTGTTTATCTGAGAGATGATTTGTGAGATGTCTGAGCCAGTGCCGCCTCCGGTGCCTCCACCGCCACCAGTGCCTCCGGTGCCTCCACCGCCACCAGTGCCTCCGGTGCCTCCGGTTCCACCTCCACCGGTACCTCCAGTGCTCGAACCAGTTCCCATATTTGGATAAGGCTCTTCAAAGGCTCCATTATGGACTGCTCCAGGATTTTCTGTTAAGATTGGCATTCCCTCAAGTGGATGACCTACAGGATAGAACCCAAAGTTTTTCATACTAGGATTCTTTAAGAATCGCTCTGGTATAGGGGGAGGAGTGCCACCACCGCCACCAGTGCCTCCACCACCATGACCACCATGACCACCGTGGCCCCCATGATGTCCACCGCCATGATGTCCACCGCCATGACCACCATGACCACCTCCACCGCCTGTTCCTGGGAAGTCTCCGAAGAATGGCCAGCCTATGCTGTGGAATAGTTTATCTAAGAAGTTATTTACAAACTCGGCTATGTGTGCACCCATTCCACCTAAGCCACCCCAGCCTGAGCTAGTTCCCATTGAGCCTCCACTAAACTTCTCTCTGAGTTCTTTAGATAAGTCCTCTACGAAAGCCATTGTTCCTGGAGCTACTTTTACTCTCTCCTTTCTGTTGGCTTCACCAGCAATGAATAGGCTGGGTTTATCTACAAGCATGTTTCCACCGAACTGGAAAGCTGGAGGACTGCCTACAGTTCTGAAGGTATAGGTGATAGTTCTTTGGATGTTAGGTAAGGATTCTACAGAGTTTCTCAAGTTGTTAACTGCACCTGCTGCGGCATTGGCGGCTCCTCCAATGTTGGCCACGTTTTGTGCTGCTGCCCTTGCTGCGTTGGATACTGCACCGAAAGCAGCTATAGCTGTATTACGAATGTTGTTCATAGCAGATATAGCGGTATTTTGTGCAGAACTAAATGCCTGATTAACTCCAGTAGCTACTTGTTGAGCTGAGTTTCCTATGGCGGCAAAAGTGTTAGCTGCTGTGGCTCTCATAGAGTTTAAATAGCCATTGGAATCTTGTTCTGCTCTACTATATGCAGCATTTACTCCGTTGGATACTGCTATGGCTGACTGACCTATTGCTGAAAATATTGTTTGAGCAGTAGCCCTCATACTATTCAAATAGCCGTTTGCATCGTTTTCTGCGGTTTGATATGCTGTATTGACTCCCTGAGCTACAAGCATGGCTAACTGTCCTATTGTAGTAAAGGTTTGCTGTGCCATGCTTTGCAACTGTCCCATGACTGGAGCGACTGCACCAGGTAGAGTATTGAAAGTAGCGATAACGATAGAAACTCCTATTTGAGCTTGTTGTGGTAGGATTACACCAAAAGTCTGTTGGAATAAAGCTTGTAGTTGTCCTAGCATTGGGACTATAGAGGGTGGTAATGTGTTAAATGCTGCAATGACCAGAGAGACACCGATTTGTGCCTGTTGTGGCAAGACTACACCAAAGGTCTGTTGAGCTAAGGCCTGAAGCTGTCCCAACATTGGAACGATAGCCGGAGGCAAGGTATTGAATGCCTGAATGACTAGATTAACCCCTATCATTGCTGCTGCGGGTATTATAGTTCCAAAGGTCTGTTGAGCCATTGTTTGAAGTGTGCCAAAGACGGGAGCGGTTGCAGGTAAGATAGTGGCAAATCCAGCAACTACTAGACCAGTGCCTAAGGCGACTTGTTGAGGGATTATCTGGCCAAATGTTTGCTGTGCCATAGTCTGTAAGGTTCCAAAGACTGGAGCCATGCCAGCCAATGTTGTATTGAAGGCAGCCACGAGTGGATCAGATGACTGTGCTCCTGCTCCTACTCCTGTTAATGCTGTTCCTGCTACTCCAGCAGATACTCCAGCGGCCTGTAGTGCTGCTTGAGCTTGTTGTGATGTCATACCTAAGGAAGTCATGAACTTGGTTGCATCCTCTCCACCTATTCCAATAGATTGTAAAGCTGTTACTATCTTGGCAGCTTCTTGCATAAAGGCGGGAGAGTTTAGCGGGTCTGCTTTAATGGCTTTTAGTCCTTCCATAACGGTCATCCATGCTGTTTGAACTGTTCCAGATGAGGCTTTGACTCTCTCTCCTGCTATAGCCATTGCTGCATCGATAGAAGCACCTACGGATTGAGCTGATTGTTCTCTGATACCAGCTAAGGCCAAAGACATATCAGCCATTATTTTGTCAGTAGCATTCTTGGTATTGGCTTCTATAGTGAGAGTAGTAAGCTCAGGTTTTGTTAAAGTTCTACCGATGTCAGCCTGTATTTGGTCTAATGCTTTCTGGACTTCATCTTTGCCTTTATTCATAGCTTCAGATAAAGAGGAAACGGCATTACTGGAAAACTCGTTAAGTTTGTCTATCATGCCCTGAATAGCATCCGGTGATTGTCTCATGACACCTACGAACTGCTGTAATGCTGCATTAGATGATTGTGTAGCTACACCAGTTAAACCGTATTGATTGGCTAGTCCTACTAAAACATCACGAGTTCCAACATAGACACCTTTTGCATTAGACATCTCCAGAACCATTTGAGCTGTTTCGTTTCTACCTTGGGCCATGCCAGCAATATATTGAACTGTTTGCTCATTGACGCTCATCATGGCGGCTTTGTATGTATCAAACTGTCCTGCTGCGTTGGCTGCATCACCTCTTAGCTGAACCAACTTCATTGCTGCATCGGCTTGACCTGCAGAGAACTGAGCCGTTACTTCTTTTCCAGATGCAAGATTGGCAACATATTGGGATATGACTCCTTGAGTATGTGCCGTATTTCCTTGCAGTTCGTTTAATGCCTTATTGGCTTCTGCTTGTCCTGCTGCAAACTGTGCTGTTTGCATTGTGCCATTAGCAAGTTGAGCAGCATATTCAGCGTTTGTTCCTTGGGCGGCTGCAGTTTCAGATTGTAAATCCATGAGGGCTGTTTGTTGTTCAAGTTGCCCTTTTGTAAACATAGCAGACTGCATAGTGCCGTTGGCTAACTGTTGAGAGTAGGCAGCATTGGAACCCATTGTCTGATAGTTTGTAGCTATTAACTGATTGAGTGTATCGCTTTGGTCTTGATATCCCTTGTTAAGCTCTGCGTTTATTCCCTTGGTTGTAGTTAACTGTTGTGCAAAGGTAGCATTAGCTCCTGCAGCGTGAGCATTAGCCGCTATCAAATCATTAAGATGAGTTCCCTGTTCTAAGACTCCTGCAGTATATTCTGCGTTTATTCTAGAGCCATCAGCTATTTGGCCGTTATAAACTTCTAAGGCTCCAGCTCCTTTGATATTGGCAGCTATTAAGGCTTGTCCAGCTATCTCTTGCTCATACATACCTGCGGTTTTTATTTGATCTCTTGATGCTGAATCACCGATTGCTAGAGCATTACCTATTACCTGTTCTCTGAGCTTGTCCATATCTCCGCCTAGTTTAGATGTTGCTGCATCCATTGCATTATGGTTTGATTCTAAGAGTTTTGCTTTGTTAGCTGCGTCCTGAGTTGCTGCGGATGTTCCAGATGCAGATGTACCAAAGTTTTTCAAAGACTTACCAGATGCATCTATAGCAGGAACTAGTGTTGTAAAGCCGCCTTTCAGTGTGGATAGTTGAGCAATGAGACCCCCTCCTGAAACCCCAGGAATCTGAGTGTTAAACTGATTTGTTGCTCCTTGTGGAACAGCTGCAGGTTTTGGAGGGCCCACTTGTTGTTGAGGTATTGATGCAGGTTGTGGCGTAGCTTTATTGACTGCTGCTTGTGCTTGTTGACCTGTTGGAACAGGAGGTGCAGCAGTAGTCTTGGTTCCTCCTCCTTTTTGTTGCTGTGCGGCTGCTGCTTCGTTTTGTTTTTTGATTGCAGCGGTTTGTTGAGCTAGTGCATCATCTCCGAATGATGTTCCTGTAACGCTGCCTACTTGTCCGGTTGCTCCGGATGATTGGGGTGTAAGATTCTGAACCACTCCACCAAGAGCGCCACCTATGGTAGCTCCTGCTTTAGAAAGGGCATCTTGAACAGCACCCAATCCATTATTGATTCCTATCACAATGTTATCTATAATGCCTTTTCCGATTGTAAGGCCTCTAGTAACTAGGTCTTGCAGTCCTAACTGTTTCCATACTCCTTCTGCAACAGACGTGACTTTAGTCCACATTGTATTGAGGGCGGCAGCGATAGAACGCAAAAGGTTATCAACTAGTGTTTGCAGTCCAGGTAAGGCCCATTTGTTCCATACACCACTAGCGATTTCACCAACATTATTGTAAAATGTTGAGAGAGTAGCGGATATTTGAGCTATTACAGGGACAACATATGTGTTATAGAGATTGCCCAGTCCCCATTTATCCCATAAAGCACTAACAATGGCGGTTATGCTTGCAACAATATTATTGAAGCCCTGTGTAACTGATGTAAGCAGAGGAGTGACATAGGTAGTATATAATGTTCCTAGTCCCCATTTTGTCCAGAGTGTGGAGACTATAGAAGTTATAGACGCAACTATGCCGTTAAATCCTGTAACTATTTGAGTGACTAATGGAGCAACATAGGTATTATAGAGCGTAGCAAGTCCCCACTGAGTCCATATTCGAGATGCTACTTCTGTAACAAGAGTATAAAATCCATTGAAAACCTGGACTATTCCGGTCATAAGTGGAGCGATATAAGTAGAAAAGAGATTAGCTAAGCCCCACCTTTGCCATATTTGTGAAGCTACTTCACCCACTAACGAAGCAAAACCATTGAATACATTGACTATGCCAGCTATCAAGGGAGCTACATATGTTCCATATAGGCTAGCAAGTCCCCATCTAGCCCAGATAGTATTAACAACGGATTGAACTAGACCAGCAAATCCGTTAAAGACGTTAACTATTCCGGCTATTAGAGGAGCTACGTAAGTGCCATATAAGTTTCCTAATCCCCACTGTTGCCAAATCTTACTGGCTATTTCTGTAATGAAAGATACAAAGCCATTGAATCCTGTAACTATATTATTGACAAGTGGAACGATGTAAGTATCTATTAAAGTTCCCAGACCCCACTTATTCCAAACCTGGTCGGCTAGGAAGTTAAGGCCTCCTACTATTCCGTTTATTGTGTTTTGGATAGGCATGACCACGTAAGTATTCACAAGGTCGACTAATCCGGCCCATGCTGCTTGTAATCCCTGCATGAACTGCTTACCCAGGACATTGCCTATTCCCAAGATAATAGGCCCTACTACATTACCTATACCTACAAGAGCATCATAGATTACTGTTCCAACATCAACCATTATTGTGCCAATGATTCCAGGAATAGCCATGAATGCCTGTTCTATCATACGTGTTGCAGTTTCATAATCCCCTTTTCCTAGCGCATCTATGAACTGGTTTAAAGCGCCTATGGATAGACCTACTTGGTTTTGCAGGTCACCGAAGGCTTTAGAAAGGTCCACTCCAATGACTGCGGCCATATTACCCATAGCCTGAATCATGATGTTGTTGGAGTGTTGCATATTGGCCACTGTATCGTTCCAGAGAGTGCCCATGTTCTGGAAACCGTTTGTCATGTTGGTGAAATGGGTTTTGGTTTGTTCTGCTGTTTCACCTGTTAGACCTAGAGCTCCAGCAATGCCTACAATGCCCTCTAAGAATGGGGAGAGGATTGGAACAGCATTACCTATGGCCTGACCTACACCATTAACGGCATCTCTAAAACCCCATGCATTAGTAGCATAGGCGGCTATGGCAATACCTCCTGCAGCAGCGGCTATTCCAAGAGGTAATAACATACTGGTCATGCCTAAACCAGCCACACGAGAAGCTAGGAAGCCTTTTTCTGCTTCACCAGTAGCCGTTTTAACTGCAGATAAATCTTTAGAGCCACCCTGCAGAGCTCCACCTAATGCAGACATGGCACCAGAGAATAGATTAGCTTTACCTGAGCCAGATACTACGGCTTGTTCTAGTGTCCCGGCTTCTGCAGTTACGGCTTTAAATCTACCAGGAAGTAGGCCTGTAGCATTGCCTAGGGTTTGAAGTGCTGCACCTACCTTGTCAAAGGCTGCTGGAACCTGTTGTATACCGGATTGTAGTGCTGCGAATGCGGTTCTGGCCTGAGCTATCGAGTCTTTGTATTTGAGTAGAGCGGGAATAGCAGCACTAAGAATCTCAGATGCAATCATGGCCTGCATAAACATCATGTTATGTTGTTGGGCTGTGGCTTCTCTGGTTTCAAAGGCTAAACCTCTTTGAGCTTGAGCTAATGCACTTGCTGCCTGTCTTGCTTGAGTGGAGTCTTTACCGTATTTTGCAGTTGCATCATTAAGTCTGGCCTGAGCTTCCTGCACCTTTTCGGTTTGCATTGCAATGTTTTCATGGACTAGAGACGAGTCAGACATTGTATTGGTGAGCATCATAAAGCCCATACCCATAGCAGAGACTTCTCTAGTTCCATGGATTATGGAATCAGTCATACCCTTACTGGCGTTATTCAGTCCACCAGTAGATGCTGCATTCATATCCTGTTTAGCTGTGAGGTCAGCGCTAGCCATACCAGCCTCAGTTAATACAGAAGCATACCGCTGTGTATTAGCTATAGCATTAGATGCATTTTGTGATTCTGTTTGTAGTGCTTTACCTAGATTATTAGCGCTTGTAGCTGTTTCAGCCATAGTTGCGCCCGCTGTTCCTATACCAGAACCTAGAGTTCTAAACTGACCTGTTGCAGTCCCTAGGGTTGCCTCAGTAGTTTTAAGAGTATTATTAAAAGTGTTAAACTGTCCACCAGTAGTTCCTGCTGCAGAACCAGCAGATTGAAATGCTGGACCTAGAGTTTTAACTTGGCTACCTGCTTGAGTGGCACCTGCCCCTACCTGCTTTTCAGCATCCATGAAAGCAGTAAGGCGACCCTGAGTAGATTGTAGTGCTGAGCCTGTAGCTGTTGCAGCCGGACCTAATGTTTTAAGTTGGCTTGCTGTTTGAGCAGTTGTAGAGCCTACTTGTTTTTCAGCATCCATAAAAGAGGTTAGTCTGGTTTGTGTGGATTGAAAAGCTGAGCCTGCTTGAGTGGCTGCGGGGCCTAGCTGTTTAAGATTATTAGATGTTTGAGTAATAGCAGAGTTAACACCTGTAGAAGATTGAGAAAACTTGGTAAATGCTGAACCCAGGTTATTCATTTGGGTTATCTGCTGTTGCATAGTTGAACCAGCAGCTTTGAGCATATCAGCGAATCTAGTTAACTGAGAGGTAACTTGATCTAAGCCCTGAGCTTGAGCAATGACGTTAATAGGAAAGTTACCGCTAGATCCACCTTTAGCACTCATGATATAATAGTATTAGTGGTCTTAGTTAATAAAATAAGAGGTAATAGGCATAAATGGAGCATCTCTTCCTCGCAAGGAGTCATAGATACAGGTCTTGTATAACGCCCGAGAATGCTCCGACGTCTCTATATAGATTATACTTAGACCATAAATAAATATATTAAAGAGATATTTAAAAATAACCCTAAATAAAATGCGGGTTACAAAAAAAGGAAGGAATATGTAATAAAGAATAGGAGTTATTTAAATATATCCTGCTTGTCTAAGATACTTTTCTAGTGGTCCGTTAGTGGCACATACGGATAACTTATCATGATAAGTTATACATTCATTGTTGTATATGTCTAAGAGTTGAGCGTCACATATGCCTTGTTGTTGTGGGTCTGACTGTGCATTGCATACATCTAACAAATGAAATGCAGCAGCATCTACATCCTTAAGTTTCTGGTCTACGTTAGCTAATGTCTTGTTGTGTTGTGCAGCCATAACTCCATATATGATAATGGATATTGCTATGATCGCTATTATTATGAGAACACCTTTGTTCATAATGTAGCTACATCTATTTAGTATATAGATAGTAAGTTTGCAGTGCAATCATAAAGGATATATATCTATATTCTTTATCCAAGGTATCTCTTGATGTCCCGCAACATCAAAGAGGTCGGGGTATTGACTTGCGGGGCAATAACCCGTCTGTTAACATACTAACAAAAGTGTTTTCGGGGTTTGCACTTGATTAAACCTGACGTGGGCATTATGCTTTGGCCTAAAAATAAAGCAAGAAGCATACTCACCTAGCAGGGATTTGAGGAGACTTTATCCTGGTATGGTGTTACGGTCCCTAATGTCGCTTGATTTACGAAGTTCGTAAGTGTCAATAATAATATGTGGTATGTCCCTTAACAGTCACATACAGGTTTTGTATTTTCAAAAGTCTCCGGCATTGGAACTGAGCTCATCAGTTCTCTCTAAGATAGAGAACCTATACTTAGAGGGCAGTGGTTTCCGGCTTCACACTGGCAAGAACAAAAACGAAGCAGGCCATTAATATTATTAAGTAAAAGTTATTCTCTTCATTTCTGATAGGATTAGGTTATAACCATTAGTAGCAAAGGGACGAGGTCTCATTCTAACAGTCCCAAAGTTAACAAAGCCTGCATACTTGGCTGTAATATTGATTTGAACTAGGATAGACCCTTCAGCAGTTTTATTGAGGGTTATAGAACGTTTAAGATTACCTGTTCTTACTGGACAGTCTGACCTCATTCTGTTTGCACCTACATCAAATATTTGTGATATTGCTACAATGAGAGATGGTTTAATATTTACGGCTAGTTGAGTAGCATAAGCTGCTAACTCTTGTAAGCCCGTAATCTGTAGTGAAAAACCTCCTGGCATGATGATCTATAAAGATTAAAGAACGGATTGAACCTTATTAGACCTATTTAGATGTTGAGTCTGTTGATAGGCTCGGTTCTGATTCTGTTGTAGTTGGTCCTGTTCCTGCTTGTTCTTGTCTCTTAGGTTCTTCTGCTCCATTACATTATGATACATCATGTCTATATGGTTGAGGGCTAGTAACAAGTCTCTGGTTATTACTTTCTTATTTAAGAATCTCCAGGGTTGGACCTTGAAGCGTTTCCAGTATATCCAGCACTCATAATATTTTCTTTCTGTTGGGGTTAGTTTATCGTTGTAAAGAGTTACGACCTGTTGTTCAGTTAACCCAACATACTCAGCACCTAGGACTATTACGTCTAAGAGACGCCTGAGTTTTTTGAGGAGTTAACTATGCCATACATCTCTCTATACAAACCAGCTTCTAGGGCATTGGCAAGTGAGTTAGTTTCTAACTTAGGAAGCAAATCAGCAGGAATACCATACATCCATAAGGCCATTTTAGCTGCTATTTTCTTGTTTAGTTTGTCTATTTCTTCGGAGATTTTAGCAAAGACTTTATCAGATACACCTGTTCTCTCTGTGTCGTTCTTGGTGTAGACTGCAGGAGTCATACGACCATCTGAGTCTACGAATGGGGTTTGTAGAGATTTAATATATTGTAAGTCAGTTACTTGAGCACGCATAGAATCAAGTTCATAGTGGACCTCATTTGGTAGTTCGTTATAGTAGACGTCTATAGGGATAAGAGTAGATTTAGTGTTCTTTTTCTCACCTAGTTTAGGTGGTTCTGGATTGTCTGGGAACTGATAGATGATATGTTTTTCCTTGCGAGCAGCATCAGCTATTTGACTGAACTTCTCAGCTTGGAATAAGGCCATCTTGTTCTGGATTTGGCTTTGATAGTATGCATATCCAGATTGTTCTGATTTGGTTGCTGGATGAGCCTTTTTAGATAAAGATGGTGGTTCTGTGGTTAAGGGATTATCATCGTCCTCCTCTTTCTTCTCTTGTTCTTGTTGTTGATGAGAAGGTGGAACATATAAAATGGGTTCTTGACCCTGTTTTTTACGAAGACGATTAAGCTCCATTCTTTCAATAATGGTTTGAGCTTCCTCGTCTGATATTTTAGAAGGTTGTTTATCGTTAGTATTACTAGAGTTTACACTAAAATCGTGCATCTAGATACTAAAATAGGTTTGAGAGTATTAAACTCTTCTAGGTTCCGGCTAATATTACACTGTTAGGAGTGCCTGTCATGCCTTCTCTTTGAGCATCTTTTGCAGTGCCTTCAAAGTTCCAGGAACGCGAGTCAAATCCTACATCAGTGAATGTTAAGGTTGTTGGAGTTGTGGCGTCATATCTTACAGTATAAACCATATCTACAAGGTCCAAGTTCATGAGGTAATCGAACAAGACAGAGTTATAGTTCCATGTATCAAAGTCAGTTGAAATCTCTCGGATACCTGCACCTAAGTATTCAACGGATGATGAACCGTTAGGAGATATAGAGAATAAGTTCTGGTTAACATCTACTTTCAATCTATCTACTGGCCATACAGTGCCCTCTATTGTGAATGGGTTAGCTCCTCCAGTCAATGAAGACCATGGTTGTGTGCTGGGGATTGTAGTAATATATGTTGGTGTTGTGATACCTGCGGCTGCTCCACTGGTTTGGAATAACCATGATTTTGACCATCTCAAATCTTGTCCTACTACTACACCACCATCTTTGCTGATTTCAACAGATATTTTATCTGTTTTACATCCTTGTAGAATAAAGTATTTCTCTACGTTGTTGATTAACTGGCTCCATAGGATTGTAACAGAGGCGGCATTGGTGCCTGTTGGAGATGCATCGTTAGGAAGGTTAACACCGTATTTCATGAATGTGCTATCGAAAGGTCTATACTTGAATGAACCAGAGAAGACTTCCATCATCTTGGTTTGGGTTGTGGGGTCTCTTCGACCTACTGAACGAACGACCTCTTTAGTGATACCGATGTTAGGGGAGATTCCAGTAATAGAACCCATTAACTTGAAAACAGGTGAAGCGGGAGTAACTCCGAAAGATGTTTCTTCAACATATTGCGGAGGTTTAAGGAACAGCCAAGGTGCTGTCGGAACGAAGTTGATTGGCATATTATAACTTGAAAATAACTTTTTGAACTTGTGAGAACTAAATACTATAGGCTTTGAAAACAGATTATACTATTGCATCAGGCACATGCTTCTATAACGATTGTAAGAGTTTAGAGCGAACTCTGGAATCCTTGAAAGATAAGATGGACATAATGATTTGTGTAGATGGTAGGTTTAAGCACTATAGAGCAGATACGCCACTATCCAATGATGGTTCTAGGGAGCTAGTCGAGTCCTATGATAATGCCGTGTTATTGGATGTTCCTGATGCTTACGAGATAGAGAAAAGACAAGCATATGTGGATTTTTGCACTAAAAGGTTTGATAACTTTCAGCCTATGGACTATCTCTTGATAGTAGATTCAGATGAATATGTATTCGAATATGACGAGAAGAAATGGGTTGATGAGCTTACATTCCTGAAAATAGGTGATAGTCCATTCCATCAATATAATATATTTGCCGTTATGCTAGAGATAAACTCTGGGAAATATCAGCATATAGTGCATGAGTTTGTCAGTGGTCAACCTCCACAAGTTAGCAGGGACTTACAGTTTGCTCATTCTCCCAGGCTGTGGCATAGACCGTATGAAGTAGAGTATAATATCACTCATTATCAGTTTAGGCATAAACATCCTTCTAACTCTCTATACTATCAAGAGACTAACTGTGCTGTAAAGATAGTTGATGGTATGAAGTTAGGTCATGACCATGTGTTAAGAGAGGATAAGCATCTAGATGGAAGGAGAGCGTATCAGCGACATTTGGTAGATTTCGAGCAAAATAAGTTAAGAGAGTTTGTCCATAAACATAAAAGAAATCCAATGATCGACGAATATGACGCTATTGATAAAGGAGAACTAGTCTAACCTAAACTTTATAGCCCAGATTAGACTATTTGCATTTGGTTTAGAATGCAAGATATTACTTGTAGAACAGAGAATAAAAACTTTTGTCGATGTGATTGCGGAACAGAAATACCTTTCAAAGACAAGAACAGACATCCACAATATTATGTTAAGGGCCATGGATATAGAAAGGCGATAGGGGATAAACATCGCTGTTGGAAAGGAGGAAGACGTGTTAATAGTTCAGGTTATGTTTTGATATATTCTAGAGGACATCCAAAATCAGATTCTAATCATTATGTAAGAGAGCACATTCTAGTAATGGAAAATGTCATAGGAAGACATCTTACAAAGAATGAAGTGGTTCATCATATAGATGGAAATAGACAAAACAATGATATTTCAAACTTACAACTAATGACAAGGTCAGAACACACTAGACTACATATGGATAAGTCTTCAAATATATGATTTAGATATATATCATATTATGCCTATCAACCCCACTGACGAGATTGATGAGGTCCGCTTAAACTGCGGCTCACCAGGTGAATCTAACCTATCAGATGCAGATATAGATATTGCTCTATCAGGAGCTAATGAGGAAGCTACAGAGAGAACCGGACTACTAGAAACAGATCCAAGATATCCTCACTTACGTAGAAAGATGAAAATGCTCTTAGCTACGTCTTACTTGCTTATCCGATTCTCAGGTCAAGATAAGATGCGAGATTCCATCAATAGAGAGATAGAGAGACTTACAACACAGATGAAAACCTTTGAATCCACGGATGAGGATGAGGAATCCATTATCGACTCTGATGATTTGGCTACTGCTGACGCTCAACAGGTTAACTACTGGATAAATGGAACAAAGAGATCAACAGGCAAGACCAGAACGCTTTACGGAAATGCTGATGAATATTGGTTGATTAGGCTAGGGATTTATAGATGAGTTCTAGTTATGGAGTCATCGGAACTTCGCCGCTTTCAGACCTTGGTAAGACGCCTGAAAAACTACTGGCTGACTACCTTAAGGCTAACTATGATGTCTCCGTCACTGGAATACCCGTCACCTCAATCAGATGGGAACAGTGGGGCATTGCCGGAGGGGACTATGCTATCTATTTCCAGTCTGCTGGAGACTTTGACGTATCTAGAGATGTGTCAAACAGTTTCTTTGAGACAGACCATTACACTGACATCCACGTTTTCGCTAGGTCATTGCATGATGATTATGAAAGATCAGCAGTAAAGCAGTTATTTGCGCTAGAGAAAGGGATTAAGAAAGTGTTAAGACAAAATGGATTAGGTATGGCTGATAAGGGTATAGCTTATGTCTATTACAAGGATACGAGAAGTCTGCCTACAGAAGACGAAACCCAGGATATCAGAAGGATTGTAATCTCTGTATATATGAAAATATTGACTATAAATAATGATAATCTTGTCTAGTAAAAAAATAGTTTAGGCGTGACCGATTACATCTATTGATGAACCGAGTAATCCTTTTTCTTCACCCAAGTAATATTCAGCTTGGTTAATGTTGCTTATACCGTTTCTTTCTGCATAATCTCTGATAAGTTGGACAGCATTATCGTTTAGCTCATCGAGTGAATCTCCATGAACTACGAAGGCAACATGAACATCAGATGATAAAATCCTATCAAACTTGACGGTAAGTTTAGCGCTTAGTTTACCCATAACCAAAATGAACATAATATAATATATAATCATTTGGATTACTGTGATTCTATGGCATTAGATGCTAATGATGCAATAACTCAGCTTGTTATATTTGCTGGTGTTGTCTTGGGTGTAGTAGCCTGGACTCTTTGGCAATATCTCAAGACAAAGTCAACATTTGCAGAGTTTGATATACAGATAGTATTTGATAAAAAGTTCCTTGGGACAGCAGTAGGTGCTCTGATAGCTGCGTTTATTTTAGTGTCAGGCTCCTTTAACGCTTTCCTAGATAAGGTAATAGCTCAAGACCCAGCTACATATATCGCTGCCTTTTTTGGAGCGTTCGGTCTCGGATTTACTTTTAACGCTGTAGGTAATCAGTTGATACCTTCACCTGCCAATCCAGATGCACAAAAGGTATTAGAAGAAAGAAAAGCTGCAAGGGTTCTAGCCTTAAAGGGCATAGACCTTGAAAAAGTATCCAATATGGTAGTTCATGATGATGAGCAGGAGACTTCTAAGACGGAGTAGGTGTAGCCATATCTCTCACCAAGTTCCTCACATTTTTTAGTGGGTTGTTGGTTGTATTCAGTAGAGCATTAGGCTTTATTGCAGTATTTTTATAGTATTCCTGATTGTATTTTTGTATGTTTTGGTAGAAGGTTACTAGTCTCATGCCCATAGTCTCCTTTGTGACGTCATCCACTACCATGTTTAAGATATCAGATATCTTGGAGTCTGGATTTGTGATTATAAGGCGCATTAAATCCTCCATGATAGCGGCCTGTTGAGCAAAGTCGTTATAGTTGTCTGCTAGCTCGGACATCTGTATCTTGTCGATATCGGAGGCTACGGCTATAGTTTCGTTTCTCTTCTTTGAATCCCAGATATGTTTTCCTAGTAGTCCGCCGCCTACAGTTATAGCGGTTGCTATTAAACCGTTAGAAGTGGCATCTACCTGGCTGGTGTTAGAGGCTACCTGTTGGGCTATCGGGATTACTGTAGAAGTAGCATTGTCTAGGGCTACCTGTAGAAAAGGTATTAAAAAGTCCAATAAAAAAGTGTAGGTTAATGTCTTATTTGTGTGTGCTTGTTGTGTTTGTGGTTGTATTACTACTTAGTGTCGTATTCAAAAGCTTAGCTATATCTTCTAGGAAATCACTAGCACGTTTTTGCTCTTTTAATAGGTCGTTAAAGGTTAGTTTGTTCTTTGCTATGGTTGTATCTAGACTGGCTAAGTATTTAGTATTTGCAGCACTGAAGTTTTTAACTAGGGCCGAAAGATTGCCTATTGATGCGTTGTTTGATTTTACTATATTATCATTGGATGTTATTACATCAGTCATAGAACGATTAAACTGCAGGAGATTCAATCTATTAATCTCTGCTGATTGTGAGACGTTGCCAGCTACAGACTTACCTATTACGTTTACTGTGTTCTCTCCATGTTGGGCTACTTGCATCAGAGAGTTAGAAAATATGTAAATAAATGCAGTGATGAGGATAGCTATAGCGATAATAGCCGCAAGGGTGACTATGTTGTTACGTGTGTCGGGAGTTACCAATAAGATTTACTTGAAGTGATTAAGCTTATAACAGTTTTTAAGGGTTTATGCCATTGAGTTCATGACCGTTTTCATCTTCTTCCTCTTCTGATGGTTGATCTATGATTCTCCAGTCCCTATAACCTCTGTTGTTTTCTGCTGGTCCCCTTGACTGTTGTCTTAGGTTTAGGGTCTGGTAGTATAGCTTTGTGTTTATCTTGTATTGTTCAGTCTTAAAGTTGTGGATATCTGCTACTAGGTCTTTGATTGTGGTTAAAGTCTCTCTAGTGTTTCTATCGCTATCTTTGGCTGTTTGCTGCAAGTCACGAACTACATCATCGTGTTGATTTAGTTTCTCTGCTATAGGTTTCATTATTTCCTCTGAGATAGACTTTATCTTGTGAGTCTCGCGTTCGTCTAGTTGTTTTTCTCGTTCAGCCTTACGCTTTTTCCACATAGACCATATAGGAATAAAGGCGGTAGACGTCAATAAAGCAAATACGGTGACTACTGCACTTAAATGCTCCCATGAGAAAATATCAAAAATCCAGTTAGTAGGTGGTGAAACCATATTTGCTAATCATAAGGAAATAGCTAAAGCACGCTATCTTACAAGTAATAGCAGCCCATAAATGGGCCAGATTATAACCCGAACTCTATAGGCGGTGGAGGAACTACTTTATCGTCTACGGCTACTAAGACCTCTATCCTGGATATATCATCGGAGATTATCATACGTCTAACAGGGAATATTTGACTTGCTTTAGCTAAAGTTGGATTTCTACTAGTCATAATATCCTTATAAAACTTGTTGATTTTATCGTGCTCTTCAGGAGTAAGACAGATTAAATCTATCTCTTCTACTACACGTTTAGTCTCGTATTTCATACTCTACTTCTTGTTACCTTCTCCGGTTATCTTAAAGTTAGGGTCAGCTTTCAGAGCAAATAGAGTATCAAAGTCACCTGCATATCTTTCTAGTTCTTTCTTGGTGACTGTGTAAGCTCGTTGTCCTTCTTGAGCTATGATGAACTCACAGGAGCGGGGATTACAGTCATTCAATAGCTCTTGTAGTGCTGATTTGGAGAACTTGAGATGATAGCCTTTTTGTATCTCTTTAGGTCTGTCTTCTACTACTACTCTGTTTTCTTCGTTATCGGGGTCATATTCAACTCGTTCTTGTGGAACAGGGATTTCATACTGTCCTACGTGGTTAAATGGCTCTGTTATCTTGCGCTTCATGTCTGTATGGCCTGTTCGCTCTTCGTTCCAGTCTAGGAACTCTTGTTCGTCTAAGTCTCTGTAGTATGTGATAGATGTAACTTTCCTAGTCCAGTTGCCCTTGGTTTGTCTCTCAAAGGTTTCTTTTCTGTCTTCTTCTAAAGAGTAAGGTAAAGGAATACCTGCTTTGTCGTATTCTTTTCTGGTAAGGGATTCTCTGATTATGGTGTGTTTCTTACCGTCGGCTGCTGCAGATGATTGTTGTTCTGTTGCTTGTTGTTGCTGCTGTTGTTTTGGAGGTTGTTGAGGATGTGGAGGCTCCTTTATCTGGATGTATTTCTCTTGAATCTTGGCTTTGTGTTCTTCCTCTGATGGAAAAGAAGCTATCTTTTTTACTGTAATGTGAGATTTAGAGTTAACATCTTCATCTATGAGAGTTGTATCATTTTTTACTGTATCTTTATTGTTGTTGCTAGTGTTATCTGTTGTCATTGTGTATATTATGAATAACTAAGAAGGAATACATAAAAGGTTTACAAAAAAAAGGGGTTAGGTTTTCAGAGTTTTAGGTTTATTTTGTTAAGTGGCGGCCGTCCGTCACGTGGGTTAAGATTTTAGGAATATAAAAAAAGTTGTTTAGATGAGGCCTGTTATAGTTCTTGCCTTTGTGAGGTCTCTGACTTGAACATCATTCCAGTCTCTATATACAAGTCCTGAACCACCTTCTCTTGCGAGTCTGTATTGTTCTGTTCTGATTGGTCCTTGTATTCTTGTAAGGGCTAATGATTTGTCAAAGAGATAGACATTACCATCTGTTAAGGATTCATCTAAGACAAAACTGATTCCAGGAACTCCAGGTATTTGGACTCTTGAACCATTCTCTCCTACCATGCCTTGAGTGCCTTGAACACCTCTAACGTTGGTGTTACTGAGGATTCCAAAGTATGTGTTAGAGTTCATAGCTCCAGTGTCGACATTACCAAAGTTTGTGTAGTTGATTAACCTTCTAACTGTTGCAAAGTAGGTGTATGGGTTGTTTGTGCTATGCTCACCTGTGAATGTTGTAAGGTTGGCTCCTGCAGTGGTAGAGAACTGTGCTAATGCTTTCAATATCTTGTTGTTCTTTATCTTATTTGCACCGATAGCAAACTGTCCTCTTGCGAGTTGTAATGGATTGATAAAGTAGTTTTGCATTTCATGTTCATCAGACCATTGGATTTCTCCTCCAGATTTGCGTGTATACCACTCAGTTTTGCTGAATGCCATTTTCTTCGGTTCAGTTGTTCCTAACTCTCCTACTACTGATTCAATATCAAATCCAGTTGCATTGTATCTTCTGAATATGAGGTCAGTGGTGTTTTCTACATTGACTATGTCTAGGAGTGGAAACTGTGTTAACTGGTTGACTATTACTTGTCCTGCTACTGTGATGTTAGTAAGTAATGGAAAGTCTTGTGATGTGTGAATAGCACCTGCAGATTCTTCTGCCATGAGAACATCATTATAGTATTTGAGTGGTTCTTGGAACTCTGGATAGAATGGATCATTAAGAGCTTGATCGATTTCTGTTGTGCTAGCACTTTCGCCTTGGTCTAACAAAGCTTTTGCCTTTACAAGTTTGTCTATGTTAGCTGCTGGGTAGTCCCATGTTGGTTTTGTTTCGTTGTTAAATCCTGCGTAAATGGTTCTTGCTTTGACCTTCTTTCCTGTTTCTTTGTCTTTGAGGTCTGTTTTAGAGGTGTTAATCCAGGTTGTTGTTTGTTGTAAGATGTTGTTAAGCTTGCTTGCTTCTGCTTGCATCTTTCCAAATGCAAACATTCTAGCCTGTTTATTAGCGAACTGATTAGAGAAAGTATCGAAATCTTTGCTAAAATATGACATGTTTTTCTATACTCCCTCGAAGTCTATAATAATCAAGTTGCCGTCTGCTGCTGCTTGTGGGATATATGCACCGTCTTTGGTAGAGCCAGGTAAGCCTATGTAAATACCTTTTATTTTATCTACTCCAGATCCATCATATGCTGCAAATCTTCCTGATGCTGCTGTCATAACTTGTTGTCCTGGTTGTATAGCTCCTGATGCTCTTACACATATTGAATCACAGTCTGTAATGCCGTTAAATGCTACGTCACCGTCTTCTGCGCTTATATCTTCACCGTTGCCATCTGCTGCACCTGTAACGTTAATGTTTGATAGTTTGCCTGTTACGAAGGGTAAGCCTGCTATCACAACTGCGTTAGCTGATGCTCCAGTGGTTACTGTGAAAACGTTAGGAGTTACAGTGTTAACTCTAGTGCATGCATAGCCTCTTCTGATTGCTGTGCCTGCTCCGGTAGCTTTACCAAAGGTAGACATTGCATAGCCTGCTGCGGCATTAAAATCACCGAGTTTGATAGCTGTTTGTCCTCTAACGGATGTTGAAATATCTACGTTTTGAGCTGACATTTTGCTTAAAACAAACCTCCAGGGATTTTACGTAAAACTGATAAGCCTAAAGGTGTATCTTTGTTTCCTTCGATAGCACCTAAATCCATTGTGTTACCTGTTGACATTTTAGTATAGTGTATAGGAGCACTTGCAGACTCTTGAGAAGTAAACGATGCTCTCTCGCCTTTTGGTGCTGTTTTTGCTGCATTATATTGAGCTAAGACGTATCTTGCTTGGATTAACTCACTGATTTCGTCAAAGTTGTGGTTAGATTTGACTAATCTTGCTATTTCTGCGTTATAATCTTTCTCATTTAGGATGCCAGTCTTTGGGTCAGAGTAAAGTTGTGCTGTAACTGGTGCGAAAAGCTTTTCTATCTGTGCTTTTCTGGTATCTTGTGCATATTTTTGCTCTAATGCTTGGTTTTGCTTGGTTAACTGCTCTATTTGAGCCTTTAATGTATCAAGTTCTGTTGAGTTTTGTTGTTCTTTTGCTTGTTCTTGTGCTGGTTGTTGTGGGTTTTCTAAAGTTTTTGATGCGTCTTGTGGCAACTGAGAGCTTGGAATAGTTGCTATTTGTTCAGGTTGGCCTGGATTTTGAGTTGTGACTGTTGAAACTTGTTGAGGTTGAGTTAAAGTTTGATTAGCGTTATTAGCTGTGTTATTAGTTGATGCTGTTTCAGCCATATTAGTTAGAAACTCGTTATTATTGCCATGAGAAGTAACCTGATTAGTATAAACATCCAGTAGATATTCAGCATCTATTTCCTGGGAATCATCATCTGGTGTATCCATTGATGCAAAAAGAGAGCTAAAATCCAAGGGATAACGTGCAGATACAGCTTTTACATCCTTAATAGAGGCGATAGCTTCATTATGAGCTGGGTTGGACACGATAGCATTGTGGATGAGAGCCCATTCCTTTATGTTGGTTCTGTCTGGCTCGGATGATGGACGAACGATGTGTGGAGATGTAAACAGCTTTACACCATTTTCCTTAGCCTTTTGGAAGAACTTTTGAGCCTTTTTATTGGTGATTTCATAGACAGCGTGCCAGATACCATCCTTTACTTTCTTAAAATGTCTTGCATAGCCTATTGTATACCTTTTTTGGAACTCGATTGTGGCTCTAAGAGGGTCAGCAGCAGCCTCTAACGTGGTGATAGGAGCTACAGGATGATCAAATATCATCTCACCGTCCTTGGTAGGGTGAGGTGTTTGAAAGAGGACAAGAGGATGATTCTTGGAGGCTAAAACTCTACTATCAAAGTCCTCAGGATTCTCGTATGATACTCTCCATCCCTTTTTGTTTGGAGCAGATACAGCATCTATTAAAAAAGTCTCTACAAAGACCCTATCTTGTCCATTAGGGCGCTGTTCTGATGAGATAGTGGTAATAGTAGGATTATAGTTGTTAGTTGTAGGTTGCCATTGCTGATCTAGTGGCTGGAGCACAAGTTTTTGGCGTGAAGCTAGGGGCCCTTTAGACTCAGCACTAACACTAGGTAAAACCATGATATAAGGTTAAAGAGTGTAAAAAAATAAAGAGAGGTAATAATAGGTTATTACTATTGTTGCTTTAACTGTTGTATCTTGTTGTGTTGTAAGGCTACTACTTGCAAAAGTAAACCTTGGATAGATGCGTCGGTATCTGTAAAGTCTGGTTTGGGTGGTGGAGCTGTAACGCCTGCGGATGTTGTTGCTTGTATAGGTTGCTGGGATTGTTGATTATTATTGTTAACTATTGGGGGCTCTGGCTGTGGAAATGGGACTACATTAGAGGATTGTTGGACGTTTTCTTGCGTATTACTCCGGCTGTCTGGGGATACTGTTTCTGAGGGTTGAGTGTCTTGTGCTGACAAACTTTGATTCTGGTTTTGATTTGGTGGTAGAGGCATATTAGGATTTTGGGCATGTTGTTGTGATTGCATTTCTAAGGCTTCTTTTTCTGTTAGGATAGCGTTAGTAGTAGAAACTGCTGGTTCTTGTTGAGCATTTTCGGGTGTTTGTTGTTCTGGGTTACTCATAATCTTTTTCGGGTCTCTGATAGTATGATATAATCGCTTATTTAATAGAGTTTTTTCATTTATCCTTATCATTATATTTTCGTGATGATTTTGTTAGTGTAAGTCGTTAAGTTAGGTGTCATGTCTATGGAAGCTGGTGCGCCTCCTACAAAGGTAATATCTTCTGGTGTTTGTAGGAATGAAGCATGATTAGATACAGTAGTTCCGGATGATGTTGTTACAGTTGTCCCATCAAAATATAATGTTCCAACGGAAGAAGCCGCTTGAGATGGAGTATGTAATGCCCATATCTCAACGACAATAACATCATTTACTTGACAAGTTGCGGATGCACCTGATATCGTAACGTTTTGTGATACTTCGACTCCTGCTCCTCCAGCAGTTACATTAGCTGTATTTGCATCGGCTATTGAAGCTATTTTGGCTCCTGTGGATGGTCTCCAGACATAGATGTTAGGATGTGGAGTTCTTGGGAAGCTCATGGTGGAGGCTGATTGTTTAGCTGCAAAGTTAAGTGTCCAAGTATTTGCAGCAATAGAGGTTTGATTTAGTTGAGTGGATATAAACTTTGTAAGATAATCGGTTTTTGCTGTAACACCTGTTGTTGTTACTGCAACAGAAGCCTGAGCTGTGCCTATTGTTGTATCCATAGAACGATTGACAGTTACAGCATCGGCTGTATTTGTTGAGGTTAGGGTTGATTGTTCTGTTGCCGGTAGTGTGCCTGATACTGTAGATGTAGCAGCGTGAAAGTATAGACGTGTTGCCAAGGTTAAGCTATAGCCCTCCAATAGATTTTTACGTTATTAGAGCCGGATGGTGGAGCAGCAGATGTAGTTACAGTGAGATTAGTAGCATCGGCTGTGATTGTGCATGTTCCCTGATGACTTATAAGCTCAGCATAATAGACTGAGGGAGTTGACCCAATAGAATGTGCTATAGTAAATACGGTTGTAGAGCCATTACCTGAAGCTGTAGCTATACCAGTATTTTCTGCTGTTAGGAGAGCCGCCCAGGCAGAACCAGTATACCTATAGAGCTTATTGGTATCCTGCTCTACGAATAGAGTATTAGTAGCATATGTCGTGGGTTTCGTATCAGAGGACAACCCATATATTAAAAAGTTAGTGACTTTCTGGAGAGTCATTCTTATGCTTTTGTTATGATATTCGTGGTTATAACTTTGCTCGTAGATGTTGCGTTAATACCAGTTGGAGTACCTAATGATACGGTTTCAGGTGTTTCTATATATGCGGCTACCGATGAGGCAGATGTTGCATTAGTAGTGACAGCAGTAGTCCCATCATAATAAAAGTCTGCATTACCACCAGCTAGAGAGCCATTAGTCATAAACTCGACACATAGGACATCGTTAGTAGTTATGCTCGATACTGCTGAGCCTGTAGCTGTGAGTTTATAGCCTGTTTCGGTGTTTGCAAAAGCCTGAGCTACGGATGTATCTACTACTGTACCTATCTTTGTAGTAGTTGATGGTCGCCATACAAAGATGTTTATTTGAACACCTACATCAGAACTCCCCCAAAAAGACGTGTAACCAAAAGAAAAGGTCCATGTGTTAGCGGCTAGAGATGTTTGACCTATGATATCTGATACCCATCTTCCGATATACGTATAACCCGAGTTGATAGCAAAGTTAAGATCTATTTGAGACGTGCCTATAGTCGTAGTCATGTTTTTGTTTACTGTGGTAGCCTGAGCATTACCTGCTGTTGCTCTTGTTGATTGTTTTGTCGTTGGCAGTCCAGTTGTTCCGTTAGAGGTATTATGGAGATAGAGACGTGTAACCAATCTAGGCTACGACCATCCATTGAAACTTGACGTTGTTAGTGCCTGAAGGTGGAGCGGATGTGAATGTTACTGTAATGTTTGTTGAATCGTATGTATAGGTGAAGGCAGTAGAATGAGATGAACAAGTGATTACAGCCATGTATGGAACTGAACCTAAGGAGTGAGGCACATTAAAGGCTGTAGCTGAGCCTGTTCCTGAGGCTGTAGCCGTTCCTACTGTTTGATTGTTAAGTGAAGTCCATGCTATATCGGTTGCAGTAGAAGCTAAGACCTGGTTATTAGTGCCTCTAGCCATACGAACGAACTGGGTAGCATTGCCTTTGAAAAGATCTCCAGCAGCATTAGTAGTAGAATGTTTGAATGTGTTCGAATCTATATTGTATGTTTTGTTTGTGATTGTATCGGTTGTATCTCTGCCTACCAATGTCGTGGTAGCTGTTGGTAAAGTAATAGTTCCAGTGTTTGTGATTGTAGATATTACAGGACTAGTTAGTGTTTTGTTAGTAAGGGTTTGAGTAGCCGCTATGGTTGCAATGGTATCTGAGGCTGTAACTGGGAAAGTAAAAGTCCTAGCTGCGGTTTGTGCTCCTGCTCCTAATGTAACTGAAAAGGTATTAGCGGGATTTCTCAATAATAGAAAGGTATCATTGAAAGTCTGAGCTGCGGTCCATGTATTGGCTGAGCCTGCTGATACAGATGTGCCTGCTGAGGACCATTGTATAGTTGTAGCTGTTGATGTTAATATTTGTCCATTGGTTCCCCTGGCTAGTCTGATGAACTGAGTACCGTTATTGATGAGTAAATCACCAGCAGCTTGAGATGTAGCTGTTAAGGTATTGGAGTTTACGTTTATGGTCTTTGTAAGTAGAGTATCAATGGTATCTCTGGCCACTAATGTTCTCGTTCCTGTTGGGATTGTTACCGTTCCAGCGTTAGAAATCGTGGAAATAATGGGAAAGTTGAGGGTTTTATTTGAGAGAGTATCAGTGGTGGACCTACCTACTATGGTATCGTTGGCTGTGCTAGGTAGTGTTAAAGTGAATGATCCGTTCTTGATTTGAGAGATTATGGGGGTTGTTAGTGTCTTATTTGTAAGGGTTTCAGGCTTAATATCTCCTGAGAATAGACTCCAAACACCACCAGTAAACTTGTATGTTCTACCTGTATCTATCTCAAAGAAAAGGGACTGAGTTGGAACACCAGCTAGAGGTTTTTGGTCAGCAGCATTACCAAAGATTACAAAATCAGTGATTTGAGTTATAGCCATATAAAATCAGGCTATATTGCTGCACGCCATACGTATGTTAGATTACTTGTTCCTGTAGGTGGAGGGAATGGATAGTTTATTGTTATGTTGGTAGCGTCTGCTGTAAGGAAGAAGTCTGAATCTGCATCTGCGGATGTAGGCACGACAGTAAAGAAACCAGGAGTAGAGCCTAAACCATGTGCTTGAGTGAATGTGGTAGTTGTAGCATCACCCGATTTGGTAGTAGTGCCCTTTCCTTCAGTATATGAGGAGATAGATGCCCATTCTAAATCACCACCACCTGAAGCAACTCTTAAGACTTGGAGAGATGTTCCTTTAGCAAAGCGTTTGTATGAAGTTCCATCATGTTTTATGACATCACCTATAGCTGCTGAAGTATCATTAACAGTATTAGACGATAGAACTATAGTTTTATTGGTGAATGTTTGGGCTAGTGCTAATACTGCGATTGTATCTGTAGCTGTTAATAGCGGTAGAGTAATGGTCCTGTTAGCTGTGATAGCAGAAGTATCAAAGATATAGGAGAATGTGTTAGCTGGATTCTGTAGTTTAAGCCTGTTTTCCCTTATTATAAAGTCAAAGTCGCCTAGTGTATTAGCCTGGTCAGTGTAGACAATGCTAGAGTTTAGTTGTCCTTTAGCTGTAATAGTTATCTTGGTAGAAGTGTGTGAGCCTATATTAGCGTCGACTATACCAGTGATAGTGTTAGAACCTGCTGTTATTGTCTTATTAGTTAATGTCTCTGTCTTTGATGCACCTACAAGTATATCCCAAGAACTGCCACCAGCATTCCACCGATAGATTACACCTGTATCCTGTTCGACAAAAATGGTGTTATTAGCAAAGGTAGTAGGTTTGGTATCTGCATTTAAACCATAGATAATAGCGTTTGAAACTCTTTGAATAGCCATATATTATAAATAAAGTGCTCAGGACACTCTATAATAGAATAATAAGTTATTTGTTCCCTGAGGTGGTGGAAACTCGTAAGTGAGTGTTAGGTTGATGGAATCGGCTGTTATTGTGAAATCATCCTGTGCATCTGGTGATTGTGGGTCTACTATCCAGTGGGTGGGTGTTGAGCCGAAGCCGTGAGCTATTTGGAAGACGGTGGAGTAGGATGTGCCAGAGAAGGATGTGTATCCTTCTATGAAATCGTTAGTTAAGAGTTGTGGGTCTACATTTGTCCACTTACCTGTAGCTTCTATAAACTTGAGTATTTGTCCATCTGTTATAGGCTCATTGATTTGAACATCTACCAAATCAGATAGCTTTGTTGCACTTGGTCCTAGAGCCTGTCTTGATGAACCTGAATCAAATATACGCAGAACATCAAAGTCTGTTGAGCTCATTACTGACATATGTCTTTATTCCACCCCCTAACTATTAACCGTCTTGTGTCACATAGCAATAATACAGGTTTAGGTTTCTGACAGCAGCAGTATGAGTGTTGCATATTATACCCCAAGACATTGTATCAGAGCTTGCAGGTGTGTTAGTAGAGTATGTTCTAGTTGTGCCGTTTAGAGTGGCTTTCCATGTTCCGCCACCCGTAGATTCTAACACTATATCATATATTGTTCCAGATGTAGGAGCAGACCATGAATCTGTTGTCTGTGAGCCACCATTAGAGCGAACAGTAAGCCAGTTGCTATTGTTGGCCGTATCTATATACATTCCAAATCCTATCTGAGAATCCAAGATAGTAAACTGGTTGTTAGGGATAGGTGATTCATCGGTGAAGAATACACCAGCTCTAATATTGCCAGCATTAGGAAACTTGAGCCTAACCCACATCTTTGGATGTAGCGAGGTCATGAATGGAGTTGCATCATCCTGTCCATAGATACGAGCAAATGTCTGAGATGTGGAAGTAGTAGTAAGTGAAGAATAAGCACCATCAGAATCTACACCAGCGTTAATAGTATTCTCAAAGAATGCATTGGCTAATATTCCGCCACCTAAGCCTGATTGATCGTTGGAGGAAGACATGCCACCCATAATCCAACCAGTTTTAACGTTAGGATTAACAGGGTTAGCAGAGTCGTTTGATGCTGGAGTTGTTGGTGTTTGTGGTGCCCAACTTGTACCATTCCAGGTTAAAACATTGCCTGATGATGGTGATGTGGTTGATACGTTTCCTAGGTCAGATAATACAGAACCAGATTTACTTATCTTTGCCCATGCTATTGCTGCGGTTGTATTGATTTGTGTGTTAGTGATTGAACCAGCTACTATTTTGGTTGCATCTACTGAGTTAGAGGCCAGCTTAGCTAATGATACGTTGGCATCAGCTATCAAAGCGGTGGTGATAGCATTGTTTGCTATTTGAGTTGCTGTGATGGTTGCATTGGCTATTTTACCCGCAGTAACGGCTAGGTTAACTATCTTGGCAGTTGTAACACTATTATCATCCGGGATTACTGCACCACCTCCAGCAGCAGGAGTATAGAATACGTATTTAGCTGTAGTAGCATCCCATTTGATTAGCATCTGGTCTGATCTACCTGTAATGTTTACATCAGCTAAATCTTCAAGCTTAGAACCTGTTTTAGATACTTTGGACCAGGCTATAGCAGCGGATGTATTAATATCAGCGTTTGAGATAGTGCCAGCTAATAATAGTTTAGAGTAAGGTATGGCAGCACTAGCGGATATCTCAGTAGTCGTTATAGTTCCCGCAGCTATCTTTAAGGCGGTTATAGTATGGTCGGTTAGCTTAGCGTTAGTAATAGAACCATCTGGCAGTATACCAGTTCCCGAGGGTGATGTCCAGTTCCCATTACCGTCTAAGTATGTTAAACCATCAGCAGAAAGCTTGGGCATCAATCCGTGTTGGGTTGAGCTAGCATTAAGTTGCAGGTTGTCTATATCTATTGGTGGTCCTAACTGATCTATAGGTAACTCGTCAGGCTGGCCTACTTGATGAGAAACAGTGTGTGGGTTTGGGTCTCTTGTGTCGTAGAGACGAGCATCGTTATCAAGTAGCATCGTGACATTACCGTCTAGAGTAGGAATAGTGATAGAGCCTGATTGTGTTTCTCCTGATGTTAGTATCTTGATGTTATAAGTATCAGATAAATCTCTGAAGGTTAGCTTGTTATTCTTAAAGATAAAATCAGTGTTAATGATTACGGGGTCAATGATATCGACACCGTTTAATAGATTGGCTATCTTGTCCTGGTCATCAGCACCATGGCGAGTAGCTGTGCCAGGGTCAGATATGTTAACAACTTTGAAAGTCATTTATAATAATGAGAAATAATACGGTAGGCTATAAAAAATATAAGAGTTAGGATATAGGACGCATCTTATCTTCAGCAGTATACTTCATTACAAGATAATCCCAATGTTCATCGCAGCAGTTAACAAAGACATCCCATTGAGATTTACCATCGTCATTTGTAAAGGTTCTATGGAAAGATAAAATGTCTGCTTTGTTCGTGCAACCGTGGAAGTTGCAAAATGGTTTCTTCTTTGTATCCATGTATCAAGTCCTGGCAGAACCACGTGAAGGCAAGCCAATAACATCGTAACCAATCCAAATAAGAACCGCACCAACGATGATATAGATTATAGCCATAATCCATGAGAGTTGTATAAGGTCTATGATACCAAAGATTACAAGAACTATACCCACTATTGTGAGGATTATACCAAGTATTCCTAGTATTGTTGAGGAAGCTGTTCCCATAGCTATTCAGTCTTTTCATACCAATATATGAATGAACCAATAATCCCTATAATGGCCCCTATAATGGTCATAAATAGAAAGTATTGGAGGACATACATAGAAGGGTTATGTGTATCTGTTGCTATGTCTACATATCCATACATAACAATAGCCCCAAACAGGATAAGACCAAATACAAGACAAAGTCTAGCTCCAAATCGAGCTGCTTCAGAAGATGAGGAAAATATGGGCATTACTACTACTACAAATCCATCTTATCGATACGACCTATAGCCTCACAGACTTCGTTGTAACAGGCTTTGCATGTAATCTTTCCCAAGAGTTGAGGGTCAGAGTATAGTTTCTTACCCATGATCGGCTTACTACATCTATCGCAGTTTGGCATTACGCTCATTATCTCCCATAATAACCTGTTTTGTATGTTCGTCACATAGATATAAAGTCACTAGTATCTTTAGTCGAGTCATATGGTCTATGACATGATATTGTATGGGTATTTCTGTAGATTCTTTATCACAGTTCGACACTCCGCAGTTGTTCACTTAGTTCTTCAGCCTCCTTGATTCTTTCCCAAGGCTTATAACGCCTACCATAAGACCTACTTGGATTATGCCGAAGATTACAGCCGCAACAGGGACAACGATTAGTGAGCTCAGGTTTAGGTTGTGATACCTCACATACTTTGCACCATACACGACCTTGTTCATACATTGTTCTATGTGATTTAATAAATCCATGTCCTTGACACCAGTTCTTGCAGATATATCCGCAGCACATGTTAGCGAGGTATAGTTTCCTTTTTAACTATAGGAGG
>Ga0157378_10000533_pt1 | contig 36164 bp, 33 predicted proteins | sample M65metaG_FD_115309 | JGI IMG/M metagenome (GOLD analysis project Ga0157378, IMG submission 115309) | Miscanthus rhizosphere microbial communities from Kellogg Biological Station, Michigan, USA - M6-5 metaG | ecosystem: Host-associated > Plants > Roots > Rhizosphere > Soil | place: USA: Michigan... | reverse complement strand
GCCGCCGCCGTCGATCGCCACCTGCGGCTCGGCGCTCTTGCTGCCTTCGGAGACGTTGACGGCGCCACCTTCGAGCGCCCCGGCGGCGGTCAGCCGCTGCCGCTGGATCACCCAGCTGGTGCCGTCGAAGCGGTCCCACACCACAGTTGCTTCCCCCTTCGGACCAAGCGCCACCTGCGGCTCGACCGCGTTGCGGCCGGCGGCGGAGAGGTTGAGGACCGCCGTCAGGGTCCGGTCGGGCTTTACCCGCCGCTCCTGGACGATCGTCGAGGTGCCATCGAAGCGGGCCCAGACGACGGTCGCGGTGCCCTCGCCGGCGACGTCGAGGTGCGGTTCCACCGCGTCCTGGCCGGTCGCCGAAAGCGTCTGCGTCGACGTTTCCGCGGTCCCGTTGGCGGCGATGCGCCGCTCCTGGACCAGGTAGTGGGCGCCGTCGAACCACTTCCAGGCGACCGTCGCTTCGCCGCTCGTGGCGACGTCGACCTGTGGGTCGAAGGCGTTCTGGCCCGAGGCGGAGAGGGTGCGGGTCGCTTCCGCCGGCGTCCCGCCGGAGGAGATCCGCCGCTCCTGGACGCGGAAGCTGGTCCCGTCCCAGCGGGTCCAGACGACGGTCGCGGTCCCGTCGGGGGCCAGCGCCACCTGCGGCGCCAAGGCGTCGGCGCCGCTCACGGATAGCTGCATCGTCGCGCTGCGCACCCCGGTGGACGAGATCCGCCGGGCGAAGACCTTGAATTCGCCGCCGCTGCGGGCGCTCCAGACCACCGTGGTCGTGCCGCCGCCGCTGACGGCGGCGTCCGGGCCGGCGGCCATTTCCGCCGCCGTCGAGAGATCCTCCGCCCGCGTCGCTTCGCTGCTGCCGGCCGGGGGCGCCGGCACCTTCGTCCCCAGCGGCAGGCTGACCGGCGCCGAGGCGAAGACGCTGCTGGCGATCCCCTTGCGGAAGCTCTGCTGCGCCGGCGCCGAGCTCTCGATCGGCCAGTCCTCGCGCTTTTCGCCCTTCTTGAAGTTCCAGTTGAACCAAAGGTAGGCCTTGATCTCCGGGTGGTGCGGCAGGTAGTCGGTCAGCATCTCCCGGATCCAGTCGGTCTTGTTGCCGCCGTACTCGGTAGAGGCGTCCTCGACGATCGCCACCGGCTTCGTCGGCGCCACCGTGCGCAGGACCTTCAGGGTCGGCGTGATCACTTGGTCGGGGGTCTTCCAGCGGTCCGGCTGAGCCGGCATCCGCCCCCAGTTGTAGGAGTCCATCCCGGTCCAGTCGACGTAGGCGTCGCCCGGGTAGTACTTGGTCGGGTTCGATTCCGGGTCCGACCAGATGCTGTTGACGAGCCAGGTCCAGGTGACGTTGGTCGCGCCCTGTTCAGCGACGATGTTGTGGAAGCGGCGCCAGGCTTCGATGAACCGCGGCTGCCGGCCCCAGGCGTACCAGCCGCCGTTCATCTCCCACCACGGCGCGAAGAGAAACGGGTGGCCCCAGGCCTTCGCTTCCTGCGCCCACCTCCTGATCGCCGCGTCCTGGCCGCCGCTCGCGACCTGGTCGATCGAGGTGCCGTCGAGGCCCATCGTCACCAGCGGGATCGTCCCGTGGGCGAGCGTGGTTTCGACCTCCCACTTGTCGAACTTGCCGAATTCCTGGCCCTGGTTCAGGACCGCGATCTTGCGGCCGGCGTGGCGCTCGAAAAGTTCCCAGGCCGGCATGTTGTGCGGCGCATTGCCGGTCTGGCCGTAGGTTTCGCCGCTTATCAGGGCGCCGAAGTAGGTCTTTGCGCCGGCGCTGCCGCAGAGCCCGCAGAGCAGCGCGAGAGCGCAGACAAACGCTCCCGCAACGCGGACGAAACCCCCCTGGACCATTGTTCGATGGTGGCGAGAACAGGACGGTTCGTCAAGTGGCCGCCGCCGCGACCCCGCTTAAGGCTTGTTTTCCAGACCTTTTACGGATTCGGCAGCCGCCGGCGGCGGGGAACGTTCAGTCTTCGTCGTCGGCTTCGGCGGAGTTGCTGGGGGCGGAGCTTCCGGCGCCGCCCCCTTCGGAGGGTTTTCGGTCGCCCCCTTCGTCGGCGGCGGCTTCGCCGCCGGAGGCCCGTGGGCGGCTGGCTTTTCCGCCGGCGCGCCTTCCCCGTCCCCGTCCCCGTTTTCGTTCTGGTCCTCGCCCTGGTCGTCGGAGCTGCCGCCCCCCTCGTTTTCAAGCTTGTGGCCGGCCGCGTTTTCCTGCCCCCCGCCGGAAGCTTCCGGGTGCGCCTTCGCGTGCTCCCCGGCGCCGGTCTCGACCTCCGCTGGCGGACCCTGCGCCTTCGAGCCGGCGTGCGAGCCGGCTTCGTGATGGGCCTGGCCGTGCTTCGTCCCCCCCGCGGTGGCGGGGGAGCTCTCGGACCCGGACGCCGCCTTCGTGGTCGCGCTCGCTCCCTTCTCGCTTCCCGAACCCGCGGCCCGGCCGGCCGCGGTTCCGGCTCCGTCTTGCCCCCCGCGGGTTCCGTCGGTCGTAGCCCCACCCCCGGCGGAGCCGCCGGAGCCCGGCGTCGCCGGCGCCGACTTCTGGCTCTGCTCGCCCGGCAGGCCGAGGTGGATGACGCCGCTGCGATCAGCCGCGGTGACCCCGACCGCGGCGACTACCGCTACCGTCGCCACGCCCTTGACCGCGGCCGAGGTGGCGATCGTCTTCGCCGCGCCACCCCCCAGCGTCGCCGCAAGGCCACCGCCCCCCGCCCCTCCCGCCGCCGCCTGCGAGCCGCCGCCGAGGAGTCCCTGCAGCATCCCGGCCGCCGCCACCGCCGGCAGCGGCGCCAGCGCAGCGAAGTCCTTTTCGCGGCCCTTGATTTCGTCGCGGAACTCGCGGCAGCGGGCGCAGGAGCGCAGGTGCGCACGCACGTCGCGGCGACGGGTGACCCGGCCGTCGCCTTCGGACAGCGCTCTGCCCACCGTCTCGCAGGTCATCTCACGCCCCTCCTCCATCTGCCGCAGGCTCTGCCGCGCCTCGTAGAGCGTCTGCCGGGCAGTCGCCGGGGAGCTCTCGACGGCAAGGGCTATTTCGTCGAAGTCGAGCCCCGACATCTCCCGCATCACCAGCACCTCGCGCTGGCGCTCCGGCAGCGCCCGCAGGTCGGCGATCAAGCGCCGCAGCCGTTCCCGCGTCGCCGCGTCCTCGGCCAGGCCATAGCCCGGCGCCACCTGCTCGACGTCCAGCTGGCTGGTCTCCCGCCGCCGCCGCCGCCGGTCGATCGACTCGTTGTGGGCGATCCGGTAGAGCCACGGCTTCAGGTCGATCCGGCGCTCCTCGCCCGGCAGCGCCCGCAGCACCTTGACCATCGTGTTCTGCAGCGCGTCCTGGGCATCCTCGGGGTTGCCGACGATCGCCAGGCAGAAGCGGTAGAGGCTCTGGTGGTAGCGGCGGAAGATCGCTGCAAAGGCGCGCTCGTCCCCGCCCACGGCGCGGCGGGTCAGGCGCTCGTCGGAGAGCAGGCTGCTCAATCCCGGCGCGGCTGCTGCTTCGCTCATATCTCGATCTTCCCATCGCGGGCCATCCGATCAAGGGTGGGGGCATGCCGACTCCCACTAAACGGTTGGCCGCTCTCGCTTGTCAGCGCCTTTCTGGAAACACCAGATGACATATGACCTGACTTATCCCCCTCCCTCCCCGTTTGTTAGGGAAATCAGTCCAATGGCGGGTGACATAACCCGCCAGAAGAGGAGGAACCATGGTTGGAGCGCTGATCGGGCTGCTCATCATCGTCGCGATCGTGCTGGTGCTGCTGAAGGTCGCCGTGGCGGGAGGGATCCTCGGGCTGATCGCGCTGATCCTCCTCATCCTCCTCCTGCTCGGCCGCCTGTAGCTTCAGGGCGTGCAACCGGAAAAATCCTCCTTGGTTATCGCCGGACGGGCTGGGTAGCGAGGGCCCATGAGCGAGCTTCTTCTAGGCCCGATCCTCCGCCACGTCTCTGAGACCGAGGCGACGGTCTGGGTCGAGACCTCCGAGGCCTGCGAGGTCGAGATCCTCGGCCACCGCGAGCCGACCTTCCGGGTCGAGGGCCACCACTACGCGCTGGTCTGCGTCGGCGGCCTCGAGCCGGCCTCGCGCAACGAGTACAAGGTCAAGCTCGACGGCCAGGTGCGCTGGCCCGAGCCGGGGTCCGACCTGCCGCCGAGCGCGATCCGCACGATCGACGCCGACAAGAACCTCGACGTCTACTTCGGCTCCTGCCGCGTCGCCGTCCCCCACGAGCCGCCCTTCGACCAGCCCAAAGAGGTCAGCGAAGAGGGGCACGAGTACGACGCCCTCTGGGTCCTGGCGCTGCAGATGACGAAGGGGGACCGCGACACCTGGCCCGACCAGCTCTTCCTCCTCGGCGACCAGGTCTACGTCGACGAGGGCTCGCCGCGAACGCGGAAGAAGATCCGCGAACGCCGCGGCACCGACACGCCCCCCTTCGACGAGGTGACCGACTTCGAGGAGTACACCTGGCTCTACTGCGAGAGCTGGGAGGACCCGCTGATCCGCTGGCTCTTCTCCAACGTCTCGGTCTCGATGCTCTGGGACGACCATGACATGAGCGACGACTGGAACATCTCCCGCGGCTGGCTGCTGGAGATGCAGCAGAAGTCCTGGTGGCACCGGCGCGTGGTCGGCTGCATCTCCAGCTACTGGATCTACCAGCACATCGGCAACCTCTCCCCGCGTGAGCTGGGCGAGTCCGAGCTCTACCAGCGGATGCGCGGCAACCAGACCGGGGAGGAGGAGCTGTTCGCCTGGGCGCACCGGGTGCAGTCGATGGGCGAGGGCACGCGCTGGACCTTCTGCCGCGACTTTGGCCGCACCCGGGCGATCTTCATCGACGCCCGCGCGGCGCGGGTGCTGGAGGAGGGACGGCGGGCGATGGTCGACGACGAGGAGTGGGAATGGATCGTCGAGAAGACCGAAGGGGACTTCGACCACCTGATCGTCTGCACGACGATCCCCTGGCTCCTCTCCCCCGCCTTCGACCGGCTCGAGGCCTGGAACGAGCAGATGGTCGAGGGCAACGCATGGGGCAGGCCGCTGGCCTGGGCGAGCGAGAAGCTGCGGCGGGAAGTCGACTTCGATCACTGGGCGGCCTTTGGCGAGTCCTGGGCGGAGCTGCGCGACCTCCTGCACGAGGTCTCTTGCGGCAAGCGCGGCAAGGCGCCGGCCTCGGTCGTCGTCCTCTCCGGCGACGTCCACCACGCCTACCTCTCCGAGGTCGGCTTCCCGAAGTCACCGAACGGCGACTCGGCCGGGCGCGCCCCGATCTACCAGGCCGTCTGCTCCCCCTACCGCAACCCGCTCGACGAAAACGAGCGCCGGGTCGTGCGCTGGGGCTTCGGCCGGCCCCTCACCGCCGTCGCGCGGATGCTGGCAAAAGCGGCCGGGGCACCGGATCCCGGGATCCGCTGGCGCACCCTCGAGGGTCCCTACTTCGACAACCAGGTGGCGAGCCTCCACATTGACCGCCGCGCGATCTCGATGCGCCTTGACAAGACCGTGCCCGGCGAGAACGGCGGCAAGGCGCTCGAGAAGACCTTCTCCCGCCGCCTCGCCTGACTCACCCAACCGACCATTGACCTTCCGTGTTTTGGGGGGCCATAGCCCCCTAAAGCTCGGAGGGTCGGCTTGAGCAGGGCGGGTCGCGGGTATTAGCAGCCCGGCTTCATCTACAGGAGGCGTGGCTTTGGGAATCGAGCGGTTGCGTTGGATGCTGAGCGCGGTGGCGGCGGCGGTGCTTGCCGCCCTGGTCATGGCGCCCATGGCGCGGGCCGATTTCGCCACGCTCTACGGCGGTGACCTCAGCTGCTCGGCGCAGGCCGCGAACGGTGACGTCCGCCTCTGCTCCGGCGAGACCGCGACCTGGGACGGAAAGACCAGATCGACGTCAACGTCGTCCTGCCGCCGGCGCCGAGCGGCGCTGACGGGCCCTACCCGCTGATCGGCGTCTTCCACGGCTGGGGCGGCAGCAAGATCGGGCTCGAGGACGCCCGCGTGCAGGACTGGGCCGAAGCGGGCTACGCCGTCTTCAGCATCAGCGACCGCGGCTGGGGCGAGAGTTGCGGCGCCAGCGACCCCGATCGCTTTCCCGGCTCCGAAGCCTGCGCCGCCGGCTACAACCACCTGCTCGACACCCGCTACGAGGTCCGCGACGCCCAGTACCTGATCTCCGTCCTCGCCGACGAAGGGGTCGCGATCCCGGACAAGATCGGCGCCACCGGGGTCTCCTACGGCGGCGGCATGTCGATGGCGCTGGCGGCGCTGCGCAACCGCACGATGCTGCCCGATGGCTCCCTGCTGCCATGGAAAAGCCCCGGCGGGACGGCGATGGAACTCGCCGCGGCGGTGCCGCAGTGGCCCTGGAGCGACCTCGCCTACTCGCTGATGCCGAACGGCAGCAACCTCGACAACCGCGCCGACAACCCCTATCGCGGGCCCGACGGCAAAGCGCCGATCGGGGTCGAGAAGTCCTCCTATGTGACCGGCCTCTACGGCACCGGCCTCGCCTCCAGCAACTACGCCCTGCCCGGCACCGACCCTGGGGCCGATCTGACCACCTGGTACGGGCTGATCAACGCCGGCGAGCCCTACGACTCCAACCCGCTGGCGGCCTCGATCGTCGCCGAGATCGACGCCCACCACTCCTCCTATTACATCGACCATTCGCAGCCGCCGGCGCCGCTGCTGATCCAGAGCGGCTGGAACGACGACCTCTTCCCGGTCGACGAGGCGCTCCGCTTCTACGACCGCACCCGCGCCCAGTACCCGGGCGACCCGATCTCGCTCTTCCTGATGGACGACGGCCACGCCCGCAGCCAGAACAAGCCCGCCGACGAGGCCCTCTTCCTGCAGCGCGAGAACGCCTGGTTCGACCACTACCTGAAGGGCACCGGGTCCGCCCCCAGCTCGAGCGCCGAAGCGCTGACCACCACCTGCCCGAAAGCGGCGGCGTCCGAAGGCCCGTTCCAGGCCGCCTCCTGGGACGCGCTCTCCCCCGGCGAGGTCCGCTTCGGCGGCGGCGGCGCGCAGACCATCGTGCCCGGTGCCGGCGACCCGACCATCGGCACTACCTTCGACCCGATCGTCGGCAAAGACCCCTGCGCAACCGCCGCCGGCGGCGACCAGCTGGGCACCGCCCACTACCGCCGCGCGGTCCCCTCGCCGGGGTTCACGCTGCTTGGCTCCCCCACCGTGATCGCCGACCTCACCGTCACCGGCACCGACTCCGAGCTGGCGGCACGCCTGCTCGACGTCGGCCCCGACGGCAAAGAGCGGCTGGTCGCCCGCGGCCTCCTGCGCCCCCGCAGCGGCAGCGACGTCGTCTTCCAGCTCCACCCGCAGGGCTACCGCTTCACCGGCGGCCATACCGTCAAGCTCGAGCTGCTGCCCTCCGACGCCCCCTACGCCCGCCCTTCCAACGCGCAGGCCCCGATCGTCGTCTCCAACCTGGAGCTGCGCCTTCCGGTCCGCGAGCAGCCCGGCGCCGTCGCCGGCCTCGTCAAGACCCCGGCCCCGCCCGGACGCGCCGCAGCCGCCCCGATCGTCGCACCTACCGCCGGGACCGGCGCCGCCGGCCTCGCCGGCCGCCTTCGCGCCAAGCGCAAAGCCGTCCGCGTCCCGCTCCAATGCACGGGCGGCCCCTGCAGCGGCAGCCTCCGCATCGCCCGTGGCAAGAAGGTTCTCGCCCGCGGCGCCTACTCGCTCGCCGATGGGACGCGCTCCGCCACCCGGCTGCGCCTTACCCGCGCCGGCCGCAAGGTCCTCGCCAAACGCCGCCGTAGCGGCCATCGCTCTCTCCCCGTTCGCCTGCGCCTCGCGGACGCGGGACGCCCGGCGCCGCTGGACCTAAGCCGCCGGCTCCGGCTCGGCCGCTAAGGAGGGCGCCGGCAGCTTCGCTTCCTGGCGCCGCTCCCACCAGGTCCAGCCGGCCATCACGCCGCCGGCGTAGAGCCAGCCGAGAACAACGTCGAAGAACCAGTGCTCGCCGGTGGCCATCAAGGCCACTCCCATCACCAGCGGATAGAGCAGCAGCAGCGGCCGCAGCCAGCGGTGATGCACCCGGCCCCAAAGGAAGAGGGCGACGAGAGTGGTGATGGCGGTGTGCAGGGAGGGGACCGCGGCAACGAGATTGCTGCCAGCCTGCCCCCTGGAGAAGAGCGAGGCGGTGCCGAGGCCGATCACCTCCCATCCCCTCGAGGTCGTGCGGTGCACTTCGTCGAGCAGACCCATTTCACCGGCCAGCCAGGGCGGCGCCGCCGGGAAGGCAATGTAGGTGGCGAGACCGGCGAGGGCCAGCGTCACCAACCGGCGAGTGAAGCGCTGGAAGGCAAGCCGATCACGGGCCCAGAAGTACCCCGCCAAGGCGTAGGGGACGATGAAGTAGGAGGTGTAGACAAGGGTGAAGAGGACGTCCCACCAGTGGACGACGGCGGGATCGTAGAGCCGTTCCTGGAGCCATACGGTCGGCGCCTGGCCGCCAAAGACGAAGCTGTCGAAGTCGAGCATTGGGTGGTAGTGGACGCCGATTCCGAGCGAGTCCGCCGCGCCCCGCGTCAGGTCGTAGACCCAGAGGACGGCGACGATCGGCAGCCAGTCGAGCACCAGCTGGAGGATTTCCCGCGGCGGGCGCCCGATCGAGACGCAGGCGAGGGCGCCGCAGATCCAGAGGATCACCAGCTCGCGCTGGACCGGGATCCCGTAGGCGGCCGTCCACAGCACGAGTACGAGCAGGTAGAGGCCGAGCGCGTAGGGACGCACCCGCGACCAGGAGGCGAAGCGGAGCTCGGTGGCTTGATCTACCGTCGCCTCGGCTGACTTGCCCGTCGACACCCGCCCAATCTAAGGGAAGTTCACCGGCCGTTAGCCTCCGTCGCCATGGACGCTGATACCGCCCATCCCACCTAGCTGCTGATCGGCGGCGAGCTCCTCGCCGGCAGCGGCGAGCGGCTGGCGGTCGAAAACCCGTTCACACCTCCTGCGCGAGGAGACCTTCGGCTCCGTCGCCCCGATCGTCTCGGTCTCCCCCCTCGCTGAGGCGATCGAGCCACATGGAGTCCCGGATCGAGCGCAAGGAGTGGTGGTACCCGTAAAGGGAGTACGGGACGCCGCCGGAGACGGCGCCGGCGCTTAGCTAGGCGGCGCGAGCCCTGGTCCGCGCTTCGGCCTCCGGGTCGCTGACCGCGTAGGCGCCGAGGCCGAGCACGCCGAGGATCAGGTGGAGGAAGTTGTCCTCGGTGTTGACCGGGACGAAGCCGAGGATCGAGGAGTGGTTGCCGATGATGAACCCCCAGATCGCGACGACGATGTAGACGGCGCCGAAGACGAGGGCGTAGGTGCGCGAGGCGCGAGCACCGGCCATGAAAGCGAGCAGGCCGGCAACGCCGCTGGCGACGTGGATGAGGTTGTGCCAGGCGTTGACGTCGAGGATGCCGAGGACGGCGTCGACGTTGCCCGGGCTGCCGAAGGAGGCGCTGTAGAAGAAGCCGATCAGGCCGGCGACCAGCAGCACGGCGCCGATCAGGCCGGCGTAGAGGCTGGCGGGGGTGTAGGTGCTGTTGTTGTCGCGCATGGTCGAGAATTACCCCGCCGCGCGCCGGTTCAATCCGCCCTACTTGAGCCGAAAGCTGGCCAGGTCCTGCCCGTAGATCGGGCTGACCACGAGCTTGTCGAGGTCGACCGAGTCGGCGACGAAGGTGCCGAGGGTCAGCGTCCCGAAAGGCGCCCACGGCGCCTGCTTCATCACCGTGCGGTCGAGCGCCGCGTATTCGCGTTCCTGCCGCGGGCCCAGCTGCTCGCGGGCGAGCTGGCGGATCTTGCGGTCGACCGCCGGGTCGGCGAGATGCGCATAGTTGGTGTTGCCGTTCGGAACGATGCTTTCGCTTGAAAGCTGCGGGCCGAAGAAGTCACCGGGATGCGGGTAGTCCTGGAACCAGTTGTTGAAACCGGTGTCGAGGTTCGGCGTCTCGGCGTTGCCGATCAGGGTGAAGTAGTTCGCCGCGCCGACCACTTTCAGGGTCACGTCGAAGCCGAGCTCCTCGAGCACCTGCTCGTAGTATTCGCCCGCTTCGTCAGTTGGCGGTAGGTCGAGCGTCCAGACCGTCACCTTGCGGTCGGCGGGATCCGCCCGTTCGATCATCCGCTTCGCCCGCTCCGGTTCGTAGGGATAGAGGTGGAAGCGGCGGTAGCCCGGCATCTGCGGCGGCAGCACCTGCTGAGTCCCGCGCAGGCTGCCGGCGAAGATGCGTTCGAGCGCCGCCGGGTTGACCGCGTAGTTGACAGCTCGCCGCACCCGCACGTCGTCGAACGGCGGCTGCTGGGTGTTCATCCAGAAGTAGTAGACGCTGATCGTCGGGTCTTCGCGGAACTGGGTCCCCGCGTAGCGTTCCCGCACCGAGGCATAGCGTTCCGGCGGCGGCGGGTTCTTCATCCAGTCGACTTCGCCGCGTTCTACCTCTTCGACCTGGGCCGAGGGGTTGGAGCGAACCTCGAACTTGATCTTGTTGACGTGCCCGTCCGGCAGCTGCGGCAGCGCCGGCCCGTTGGTCTTCGCCCAGACCGGGTTGCGTTCATATTCCCAGCTGCGGCCGGGGCGGACGGCGGTGATGACGTAGGGACCGGTCGCCGGCGGCGGGTGCTGGGTCTGGTCTTCGACGGGAGTCTCCGGCGGCAGCGGCGCCCCGAACGGCAGCGCCAGCACATAGCTGAAGGTCCCGCTCGGTTCGAGCAGGTGGATGACGATCTTCCCCGCCTTGTCGTCGCTTTCGATGCCGCTGATCCCGCCCTTCTTCGTCTTCGCGAAGCGTTCGGCGCCGGCGATCCCCATGTAGAAGGAGGAGCCGCCGGAGTTGAGGCGGATCATCCGTTCGACCGCGAAGCGGAAGTCCGAGGCCCGCACCGGCGTCCCGTCGGAGTACTCCAGACCCGGGCGCAGGCGCAAGCTGTAGCGGCGGCCGCCCTGGTCGATCTTCGGCAGGGTCCGCGCCAGCCCGGGGATCAGCTGCGTGCCGGCGTCGCCGCTCTCCGGCGGGTAGGTCAGCAGCGGGACGTAGGTGTCGTGCATCGCCGTCGTCCCTTCGAGGGTGAAGGAGAGCGCTGGGTCGAGGTAGTCGGGGCAGGAGTTGTAGGTCCCTTCCAGGGTGTCGCCGCCGCCGGATCCCGAGCCGCCCGAGCCGCAGCCCGCCAGGGCCAGGCAGGCCAGCAACGCGATCCCCTTACGATTGAGCGGCGGGCGCAGCATCCTCACTCCTCGATCGGCCCGTGTTCGGACTGATAGTGACGGAGCGTCTCGTCGGTCGAGTCCCCGGGCATCCGCAGCCGAGTCCGCAGGGTCTCGGCGAAGTCGTCGATCGTCTGCCGCAGGATCCCCGCCCGCACCCGCAGCGCCTGCGGTCGACCATCTTCGCCAGCCTCGTCGGCGAGCTGGGAGAGGAAGGGCAGCAGCCCGGCCAGCGCCCGCTCCTCGTCCTCGGTGCGGAAGTAGTGGGTGATCGGGAAGTGGATGACGTCACGCCGGCTGCGGATCAGCTGCTCGGCGAAGCCGGCCAGCATCGTCTCCAGCAGCTCCGGGTCGGCGTCCGCGAGCTTCTCTCCCGCCCGCTCCTCGGCTTCCTTCGTCAGGCGAACCTCATGGGCGAGCGAGTCGCGGCGGGAGATCGAGCCGTAGATCGAGATCAGCCAGGAGATGCTGGCGGTGAGCAGGCCGAGCCCGAACATCGTCTCCACCGGCCCGAGGATCCGCAGCAGCGAGGAGGCCGGCGAGATGTCGCCATAGCCGAGGCTGGTGAGGTTGACGAGCGAGACGTAGAGGGCGTCGAGGAAGCCGGAGTGGGCGGCCGGGTCGAGGGCCGGGTCGAAGTTGAAGCCGTCCGGCAGCTGCGGCAGGAAGATCAGCGCCCAGCCCAGCGCCAGCAGCGTCGCCCAGGTGGCGACGACGGCGACGTAGCCGATCGGGCCGGCGAGGAGGCCGATCGTGCTCGGGCCCCGCGGCAGGTGCCGCGCCGTCCAGGCGACGCCCCGCACCACCCGCCGCGCGATCATCCCGCGGCCGAGCGGGTGGAAGAGCACGTCGAAGATGTCGCGCAGGGCGATCAGGACCAGGGCGACGCCGAGGGCGGTCCAGGCGATGTCCACCAGGTGAAGCTAACCGACCCTGGCGCCGCTGCGGATCTGCTCCGCCATCTCAGCCCCGATCCGGCGCCAGGAGTAGCTCTCGAGCGCCTTCTCCCGCGCGCGCCGGCCGCGCTCCCCGCGGCCGGCCTCGTCTTCGACCGCGGCGACGATCGCCTCGGCGAAAGAGTCGACGTCGGGCTCGGCCAGCCAGCCGTCCTCGAGGTCCTCGACGATAGCCGCCGGGCCGCCACGATCGACCGCGACCACCGGCAGGCCGCAGGCCATCGCCTCGATCAGGACCTGGCCGAACTGCTCGCGGACGGCGGCGTGGACGAGGAGGTCGCCGGCGCGCAGGAACGGCGGCAGCTCCTCGTGGCCGTGCCAGCCGGCGAGGAAGACGTCGCGGGCGCCGGTGCGGGCGATCGTCTCGCAGGGGTGCTCCCCCTCCCACTCGTCCGGGTGGCCGCCGATCAGCACCAGCGCCGCCTGCCGGCGCAGCCGCTGCTTCGCCTGGGCAAAGGCCTCGATCAGCACCGGCAGCCGCTTCACCTCGGTGAAGCGGCCGACCGCCAGCAGCACCACCCCCTCCAGCGCCGCCAGGTCCTCCTCCTCGTAGGAGACGCTGCCGGGGCCTCGACCCGGCCGCCAGCCGCGCGGCTCGGCGACCAGGTGCCGGCGCCAGTGCGCCCGCCGGTCGACCGGCGCCGGCGCGAAAGCCGGGTCGACGCCGTTGGGGATCAGGGCGAAGCGATCCTCCCCAAGGTCCAGCAGCGCCGCCGCCCGCTCGAGCCCGCCGCTGTCGTTGACGACGATCCGCTCGCAGGCGGCGGCCCATCGCCGCAGCCGCTCGCCCCACTCCTCGGCGTGAGTCCAGCCGGGCGGCGCCCCCATCTCTATCGCTTCCAGCATCAGCAGCTCGGTGCCGTGGACGTGGCCGATCACCGGCGCCCCCGGCAGCACCCGCGCCGCCGCCTCGTTCAGCGGCGTCAGATGGTGGAGGTAGAGGGCGTCGACCCCGTCCGCGGCGGCCGCGGCCATCGCCTCCGCCCAGGCCTCGACCTGCAGCTCGTAGGCCTCCTCATCGAGTGAGGCGAGGACCCGGTCCGGCGCCCCCGGCCGGTCCTCGTAGGAGCCGTGGATCGGCGCCGTCCCGGCCCGCCCGCGGTAGCGCAGCGGGTCGGGCGAGCGGACCGCCCGCGTGAAGTCGAGCGCCCGCAGATCGAGGCCCGCGTAGAAGCTCGCCGCCCGCGAGTCCTCCCCCAGATCCGAGCGCGACCCGCTCAGCAGCGTCACCTCGAACCCGCTGGTCCCCAGCTCCCGGGCGATCGCCCGGGCCGAGTGCGCGGAGCCGCCACGAGGATAGAAGTAGACCCCCATCAGCAGTCTCTCAGTCGCGGCATCCACTGCCACCGAGCCTAGCGGTGTCGTCGAGGCGGCCTTCAGCCGGCGCGGCGCGGAGCGAAATTCAGGGCGGTGGCAACCTCGCGGCCGCCGGTCAGCTGGAGGCCGTGCTCCTCGCGGGGGGTGTTGACGAGGGTACGGCCGACGACGAGGGAGGCGGAGCCGCCGCCGTCGAGGTTGATCGCCGTCTCGGCGCCGAGGTCGGCCATCGCCCAGGCGAGCTCGGCCATCGAGAGGCCAGCCTCCTCGTCGGCGCGCCCGTCGCAGACGACCGCGATCAGGTCGCGGACGGAGAGACCGAGGGCGGCGCGCGGGTAGCGGCCGGCGGTGATGTCGGAGTCGAACTGGCGCGAACCCGCCGAGAAGCCCTCGGCGTCGACTCCCTCTTCGACCAGCGGACGGCCGCCGGCGACCAGCATCGGGCCAGCGTGGAGGAGGTCGCCGTGGGGAGCGTCGCCCAGCGCCTCGCGCGCCGCCAACCGCACCGACCCCTCGGCGACGTGGACGCAAGCGCGCTGGTCGTGCCAGGGCGAGTCGAACGGCTCGGTCGGCAGGGCTTGGCCGTCGATCCAGAGATCGCCCAGCGCCGGGCCGCCGGGACGCATGTAGAAGCCGCCGACGATCGCGTGGTCGGCCTCGTTGCGCCGGCACCAGTCGAGCACCGTGGCGCAGGGCTGCAGCGCCACCACCCGCAGGTCGAACTCCGAACGGCGGAAGCGGGCGACGTGGACGGTGGAGACGGCGCCGTCGGCGAGGCGCAGCCGCCGCCGCTCCAGCGTCGGTCGCGCCGTCTCGACTGCCGCAGGTGGGGATGCCGTGCGCATTCAGAGGTCCCTAAACCGGATCCACCGCAATGGAACAGCACCGCGAGGACGGAGATGTTGCGTTTCGGTTCTCGCCGAGCCCGGGCGGGCTTAGGTTTCCGCAGCGAGGATGTGGATCGAGGCCGCCGCCGGATCGGACGCCGCGCCCCCGGCCGCCGGGTGCTGGTCGCCGCGGTGCAGCTGGACCCGCGCGAAGCCCGCGCGGCGCAGGGTTGCCTCAGTTTCAGCCTCGTCGCCGCGGTAGACGTGGACCCTGCCGCGGACGAAGGCGCCGAGGAGGAGGGCGAAGGCGCGTTCGGAGGCGCCGCGATCCTCGCTGGCGACGCGCAGGTCGGCGAGGTAGACCCCGCGCTCGAAGCGGCCGAGGGCGGCGGCGAGACGAGCCCAGAGCGCCTCCACGGTCGCGGCGTCGAGATAGGTCAGCAACCCCTCGGTCACGATCGCCAGCCCCTTCGCCGGATCGAGATCGGCGGTCAGCGCTTCGAGGCTGCCGGGGCCACCGTCGCGGAGGACGTCGACGTCCGCGACGCGGTGGTGGTCGCTCAGAGAGGCCATCCGCTCCAGCGCCTCGCGCTTTCGCTGCGCCATCGCCGGCAGGTCGGCCTCCACGTAGGTGAGCCGGTCGCCGTAGCGCTCGCTGAAGCGCCAGCCGCGTGGCGACATCCCGCAGGCGACCTCGAGCACCTGGCCGACGCCGTTATCGATCTGCTCCTCGAGGATCGAGTCGATGATCCGGTGGCGGGCGAGCAGCAGCCCCTCCAGCGTCGGCCCGCCCAGCGACCTGCTTGCCGCCAGCGGCAGCGCGAGCGCCCCGTGAAAGACCCGCCCCTGCCAGGTCCGCAGCTGCGGATGGGAGAGGCCGCCCCTGACCCAGGTCTCCCCGGTGTAGTGGGCGGTGGGCGAGACCGCACTCGAATCCTCGCTGCTGGTCACTACCCAACCACAGCGTCTTCTTCGGGTGGAAATCCTCCGATGGGTGGTTCTCCCCGCTTACGAGCGCGAATCTCGCGGTGGATGTCGACTGGCGTCTGGGCCATCACCGCATTCAGCAGATCCTCGAAAAATCGGGAGAGGGCAAGGGCCGGAGCTGGATCCTCGATTCGCACCAGATCCAGGGTTGAATCTTTCCACTCTGCAACGAGCATCATCGTCGCGTCGAAAGGCCCATCCGGCTTCCTCAGGCGCACGAGGAGATCGCGCAGCAACTCGAAGGCGCCACCGTCGAAGACGTTGTCTCGGACGATGTAGGCGTAGCCCATCGCGGCCATCGGATATCGATCACGTAGGTTTTTCGCCTCGCCTATAGCCTCCTCGTAACGATTGTTCTTGTTGTTGAGATAGCTACTGAACTGGCTCTTGCTGGAGATAAGAACATCGGGACCACGTCGCCAATCGGAAACAACTACATCGACCTGCTTGACATAGAAGCGTCCAAGGATGTTCGCGTCGGCCGTACCCGGCATCGACTTCGCGATCCGTGCGATGGCTGAACGCAAAGCAGCGGGTTTAAGACGGCTTTCGGTCTTTGCCTCAAAGTCAGCAAGCTCCTTGAGCGCCAAGTGAATATTTTGCTCAACCTCACGGAACTCTGGAGCGAGAACCCTCGGTCGATACGGACGCGGAAACACCGACGGCGCCGGAAACCCCGCCCTCCGCAGCTCATGAGCTAGATAAGCATCAAGGGATTTCGCGACCCGGCCCGACTGTTGCGACTGTGCATGTCCTTGTGCGATCGGAACGGAAAGAAGGTCGTGAAGGATCTGGTAGTCAGGGACATACTCGCGCTCTGCCTCGGTCGTCGCGTCCAGCGGCTTCCGCCAGGGTGAAGACGACGTATCCGCCGTCGTCAGTATGTGATCTACCTCAGCAAGAACATCAGGCTTTGCCTGAGGCATCGGACTTTGCCTTTCCGGTTCGGCGGACGCGGAGGACCGCTGCCGCATCACGAATTGCAGTGACCTGCTCCTCGTCGAGTTCCAATCTCTGCTTCAAAAGAACTCGATCGACTTCCGCAACAACGGTCCACCATTCACCCCGTCGCAGCAGCGCCGCAAGGTTTGCGTGTCTCGGCTTGATTTTACGCCAGGCTGCCTCGAGATCGTCAGGCCCTGGCACAGGAAGACCTGCCGCCTCTCGCGGCTCCATCTTAAGCACCCCGCCACCATAGGAGCGGCCCATGATCTCAGCCCCCAGCATCGTCGCAGAGTTCAGTGCGAGGAGAGGCAATGCCTCTGGTGCATCAACCGGCGCATCCTCAACAAGGCGAATTCCGTGCATTGAGTTCAGACACGTTGCCCTGGCTGAATTGGTGATGAGGCGCGGATAGCGATGTGACATGTAGGTGAAGAAGAGATCCGGCACCGAGGCGACGGCAGGACGCCACCAAGGATCACGAATACTGCACTTGTACGCTTCATGAACCCCAAGCTCTTCACCGTACTTAAGATATGCATCTAGCCCCTTCGCCTTTGACTTTGGGTCAGGGTGAAGCAGCCAAACCCTCTGGTCCCCAGCTAAACGCAGCTCCTCCCATTGAGCACGCGAAAAGGTTAGACCCTTTAGATGTCGGGTCCCCGGCGGGCTGATGTGCTTCAGGTTCTTCTCCCCAATGCCATACTTTTGCCGCGTGGTCTCCGACAACGTGAAATAGTCATTGGCGCCCGTAACAGTGCCTAGCTCAGGTGCCCCGTAGGTGTCGAGTCGGGCCATCTTGGCTAAGGCAACCGATTTGAAGAGCTGACGCACGTCAAGGGGCAATATCAGGTCGCTCCACTTGCCCTCTGCGGCCGGGTTTGCACCGATGTTGTCCGCAGGATGCAATTCCGCCAGATCCTCGGCGTCATTTACTTGGTAGAGACCAATGGAGTCACATGGACCTCGACCCTGCGCGACTAGAAGAACTACCTGCTCCTCAGCATCCTGAAACTGCAAACGCTCGAACATGAACAGATTGACCGCGGCAAACCGCTGTCGCAACCAGCGTCGAATCGGCTCGGCATAGCCAACGGTCAGCAGCTCCGACGGCAAGACCATCGCTAATCGACCAGTCGGTTTTAGGAAACCAGAAGCGTGGACAAGGGTCGCTGCCCATGAAGAGGCAAGGCCGGATAGTCGCACCCCTTGCGCAAGAGCGGCTGATGCCGATCTCTTGCGATTAGCACCGACATGCTCCTGGTATCGCACAAAAGGGGGATTGCCAATTACAGCGTCCTGCCACCCGAGGCGATCACCTATCTGCGCTGGCGTTCCGAGATCAAAGAAGTCGGAGGCGATAAGCCGTGCCCCAAAGCCCTCGGCGTTGAGCAGTCCCTCTGAGGCTTCTAGTGATGGCTCGTGTAGGTCCACTCCCGCTAGTTGCGCCTTGATGGCGTTGGAGTCGGCACCGAGGGACCGAAGTCGATCACCGGCCGCTAACAAGAACACTGCCTCCCCGCACGTAGGGTCTAGAACGCGGTCTCCTGGATCGCGAACGGCCCAGCGAGCAAGAAATTCAGCGATAGCGGGCGGCGTGAAGAAAGCGCCACGTGCCTTTCGCGGCTGTAGAGCCTGTGCAGGTTTGGACACCACCCTGCCACCTTATTAAGCAGCACGGACATGGGAACGTTTGTTCGTTCCGGCGGGCCCGTCGAGCTGCGTCTCGTTCAGCGGTGCCCGGAACCTCTCTTTAAAGACATGCGCCACGCTCGCCCCACCTCTCGCATCAGCGCCGGGTAGACGACCAGGTAGCGGAACGGTTTGATCGCGGCCATGTAGGCCCGGCCGAAGGCGCCACGCGGCTTCACGTAGACGGCCATCTGGCCCTCATAGCGGCCGTCACCCTCCTCCACCCAGGACAGGTGGACGACCCCGTGGACGGTCTTGTTGCCGATCTCTGCCGCCGCCTCGCGATCGGTGCGGTAGAGGGGGACGAAGGGGAGCGACTCGAAATCAAAGCCCGCCGTGGTGTTTCGCAGGTCGGCGGGGAGGCGGCCGCGCAGGGAGGTTTCATCGGTGCCTGGGATCAGAAGGCCGCCGCCCTCGTCTGCGTCGACCGGGGACGAGATCTCGCCGAGGTCGAACCAGGCCCCGAGACGGTCGCGCAGGGCCCAGAGAAAACGAGCGGGCCGGTTGTCCGTCTCGCTCGGGTCAAAGGATCCGATGAAGCGCAGAAAGTCTTCGAAGTCCCCCGCCTCCCCCTGCACGGGAAGAGCCCACACGTCTTCCAGGGTGAAGTCGGGGACGAGCTCGTGGATCCGCCACGGCCGGCGCTCGTGCTCGGCCTTCAGCATCTTCATCTCGTGCCGATCCATACGCTTCGTCCATGGACCCTAGCCTCTCGATCCTCGACCTCGCCGCGGTCGGCCGCGAGGAGACGATCGCCGAGAGCTTTGCCGGCAGCCTCGAGCTGGCCCGGGTGGCGGAGCGCAGCGGCTACCGGCGGATCTGGTACGCCGAGCACCACAACATCTCCTCGATCGCCTCCTCGGCGACCGCGGTCCTGATCGCCCAGATCGCCGCCCACACCGAGACGATCCGCCTCGGCGCCGGCGGAGTGATGCTGCCCAACCACTCGCCGCTGGTGATCGCCGAGCAGTTCGGGACCCTGGAGACGCTGCATCCGGGTCGGATCGACCTCGGCCTCGGGCGGGCGCCGGGAACCGATCAGCGCACCTGGATGGCGCTGCGCCGCGACCCCCACGCCAGCGACCGCTTCCCCCAGGACGTGGTTGAGCTGCAGAGGTTCCTCAGCGACGAGAGCCCGCTGCCGGGGATCAAGGCGGTTCCCGGTCAGGGCACCCACGTCCCCCTCTACATCCTCGGCTCCTCACTATTCGGGGCCGAGCTGGCGGCCGAGCTCGGGCTCCCCTACGCCTTCGCCTCCCACTTCGCGCCGCGCTTTCTGCACGAGGCGATCGAGGTCTACCGCAACGGCTTCAAGCCCTCGCGGCAACAGCCCGAGCCCTACGTCATCGCCGGCGTCGGCGTGATCGCGGCCGACACCCCCGAGAGCGCCGCCGCCCAGCTCGAAGCCGCCCGCCGCATCCGCGCCCGGGCGCTCTTCGGCCGCGGTCAGAAGCTCAGCGAGGACGACGTCACCGCCCTGCTCGCCTCCCCGCAGGCTGCCGCGGTCGACGAGATGCTCGCCTACACCGCCGTCGGCCTCGCTGAGGAGGTGCGCGCCTACCTACAGAGCTTCGCCGCCGACACCGGCGCCGATGAGCTGATGACCGTCCACTATTCCGACTCGGTGCCGAGCCGCCTGCGCTCGGTTGAACTCCTAAGAGAAAGCGACGCCAGATGAACGACACCAGTCCTTCCCAGCTGATCGACGAGCGGATCGCGGAGCTCGGCGACTGGCGCGGCGAGACCCTGGCCCGCGTCCGCGGCCTGATCAAGGATGCCGACCCCGACGGCGTCGAGGAGTGGAAATGGCGCAACCCGGTCTGGTCCCACAACGGGATCATCTGCACCGGCGAGAGCTACAAGGACAAGGTGAAGCTGACCTTCGCCAAGGGCGCCTCGCTGGAGGACCCGAGCGGCCTTTTCAACTCCAGCCTCGACGGCAACACCAGGCGCGCGCTCGACATCCACGAGGGCGAGGAGGTCGACGGCGAGGCGCTGAAGGCGCTGATCCGCGAGGCCGCCGCCCTCAACACTTCGGGAGGCTGAGATGGGCAAGCTGATCGCGACCACGCAGGCGACGCTTGACGGCGTCATCGACCCGGTCGGCGAGTGGGTGCAGCCGGACGGCGACCACGGCCACTACTCCTTCGAACGCCAGGCGCGGTCCGCCGGGATGGTCCTGGGCCGCAAGACCTTCCAGGGCCTAGCCGCCTACTGGCCGGGCAAAACGGGCAAATGGGCGGACATGGTCAACTCGCTGCCGAAGTTCGTCGGCTCGAGCACCCTCTCCGGCGAGCTGCCGTGGAACGGGACCCTGCTCCAAGGGGACATCGAGGACTCGATCCCAAGGCTGAAGGACGAGGTCGACGGCGACCTCTTCATGCACGGCTGCGGCGAGTTCGCCTTCGCCCTCGCCGAGAAGGGCCTGATCGACGAGTTCGAGATCTACCTCAACCCGCTCGTCTGGGGCGACGCCAACCTCCACGTCCTCGGCGACCGCGGCACCGTGCGGATGCAGCTGGAGGACGTCAAGCGCTTCGACTCCGGCGTGGTCCTGCTCACCTACCTGCCGGGCCGATGACGATCGAACGAATGGACCACGTCGGCATCGTCGTCGAGGACCTGCCGGCCGCGATCGAGTTCTTCCTCGAGCTCGGGATGGAGCTGCAGGGAGAAGGATCGGGCGAGGGCAACCTCGTCGACCGCATTGTCGGCCTCAAGGATGTCCGCTCGGACTTCGCCTTCCTCCAGACCCCGGACGGCCACGGGAAAGTCGAGCTGGTGAAGTTCAACTCGCCGCCTGCCACGGACGGCAATCCCCAGGCGCCGGTCCATGCAACCGGGCTCCGCCACCTCACCTTCGCTGTCGACGACATCAAAGCCGCCCTCGCCAAGCTCGAAGCCCGCGGCGCCGAGCTCATCGGCGAGCTGGTCCTCTACGAGGACATCTACTGGCTCTGTTACGTCCGCGGCCCCGAGGGGATCATCGTCGAGCTGGCGGAGAAGATCGGCTGAGCGACGTCAAGCGGCTGCCGACACCTCCCCCGGCCTCGAGCCCTGCCGTGCGGGCGACGATGCGGGCGAACCGCAAGCGCGACACGGGACCGGAGCGGGCGCTGCGCTCAGCCCTCTTTGCTCGCGGCCTGCGCTACCGAGTCGACCACCCGATCCGGGCGGCGGAGGGGGTTCGACCGATCCGGGCGGACGTCGTCTTCACCGCCGCCCGGCTCGCCGTCTTCGTCGACGGCTGCTTCTGGCACGGCTGCCCCGACCACGGCACCCGCCCCACCCGCAACTCCCACTACTGGGACGCCAAGCTCGAGCGCAACGTCGATCGCGACCGGCGCTACGACCATCTGCTGGCGCAGGCGGGGTGGGTCGTGATGAGGATCTGGGAGCACGAGGACCCGGAGGAGTCGGCGGCGCGCGTCGAGGAGGCGCTGGCCGAGCTCAGGCCTCGCTGACCTCGCTGATCACCTGCGGCAGCTTCAGTGCCAGCGTTTCCCGCGCCACCTCGCTGAAGTGCTTGAGCAGGACCCCGGCGCCGTGCTTGCGGTAGCGCTCGAGGAGCTTGCCGTCGACGAGGATGGCCTGCAGCGGCGTGCTCGTCGCCAGCTCCCGCGCGAAGGTCTCGACGGTGGCCGGGATCCGGCCCGTGGTGACCAGCACGATCACGTTGGCCTTCAGGAGGCGGTTGCGGCCACGTTGCCCGACTTGCCGCCGCGACCTGCCTTGCTGATCCCGGAGCGGGTAATCCATCCTGCCTCGGCCAGGGGGTTGAAGACCGCGCATCCGCGAGCCGGTCCGAGCGCTTGAAGATCCGCCCGTGCTCGAGCTCGACTGCATCGACGACCTGTTTTGCGGGCACCGGCCGCCCTCCCTCCTTCAGCGCGATCCGGCGAAGAACGCGGAGAAAGACCTGCTGTTCCCGGTTCAGCGAGGACCAGGCGTCGGCGACGTCAAGCGAGATCCCGGCGATCCGCTCTACTGCCTCGCCGTCGATCTCGTAACCCTTGGCCGGCAGCACGCCGGCAAGCCGCAGCCAGGAGAGCAGCCGAAGGTGATTGGGAGCCCCTCGGGGGAGCTTGAAGCCCAGCTGCTCCAGGTACACCTGGAGGGTCTCCTTGTCGACGTTGGCCCCAGCTGCCTGCATCTCGCGAATCGCGGTAAGCACCTCCAGCCCGTGGAGGTTGTGGATGATGTGGCGCTCAGCCGGGTCTTTGCGTTGCGGTGCCGCCTGGCTGAAGAAGCGCTTGCGAACGGCCTCTTTCAGCTTCGCGTGGTCACCGTTCGCTTCCGTCTCGTGCACCACGAGGAGGAATGCGTGCAGGCCGCTCAGGGGGTCGGTGGGCAGCACCTTCAGCTGGCCCGGGGCGAACTCGTTCGCCTCCGGGAGGTGTTTCTCGGCCGGAGTCAGGTCGAGCGGGAGCTCAGGCTGCTTGCCGCTGCTGGTCATAGCTCTCAACCATGCCCAGCTGGTCGGACAAAGCTCGGCCAAACTGCTCCGCCAGCAGCGGTGGCACAGCGTTGCCGACCTGCCGCCACTGCCGCTCGATCGTCCCGCTCAGCTGCCACTCGTCGGGGAAGGTCTGCAGGCGCTTGACCTCCTCGATCCGGAGGATCCGGTTGCGCCAGTGCAGCGGTCCCATGTTGTTCGAGCGGCGGGCCTGGATCGTCCAGGACGGCAGGTCAGGGCTGAGCTTGAGCAGAAACGACCAGTAGCGTTTGCGCCACTCGAACTGGGGGTTCGGGTGCCCGCGCTTGGCGGTGAAGTAGAGGTAGTTGTCCCCCGGCGGGATCTCCTTCAGCAGGTCGTGGTACTTGCCGCCGGCGAAGTGGCCGGTGTCGTCGGCGTTCTCCTCCGTGTCGAGGTCGCCGATCGCCTCGCCCGCGGTCATCCACGGCAGCCGGCGCGCGTTCTCGAGGGTGCTGCCCGGCTCCTTCGCATGGGTGGGCGTGGGGAACTCGAAGGTCCCGTCGAGCATGCCGACGACGAAGAAGCGCTCGCGCATCTGCGGCACCCCGTAGTCGGCCGCGTTGACGACCCGCTTGGAGATCTCGTAGCCGAGCCCTTCGGCGGTGTCGAGGATCAGCTCCAGCGCGCTTTCGTGGACCTTGTAGGCGAGGCCGGCGACGTTCTCGAGGATGAAGGCGCGGGGGCGGACGTCGCGGAGGACTGAGAGGTAGGCGTTGATCGTCTCCTCCCCCACCGCGTCGTCGAGCGCCCGCGGCTTCTCGGTGCGATAGAAGCGCGACTTCGAGAACGGCGGGCAGGGTGGGCCCCCGGCGAGCAGGTCGATCGGCCCCAGCGTCGCCCCCTTCGAGACCTGCGCCAGCAGCTCCTTGGTCAGGTCTCCGGCAGTGCCCTCGTAGAAGGGGACGCCCGGGAAGTTGAGCTCGTAGCTGGCGGCGCAGAAGGGATCGAGGTCAGTGGCGAAGACGACCTCGAAGCCCGCGCGCTCAAGACCGAGGTCGAGGCCGCCGCAGCCCGAGAAGAGGCTGACCGCCTTCATGCGGCGGCCAGCATGGGGCGCTTCTCGCCGACCTCGAGCGCTGCTGCCGCCGCTTCCACCATCCGCTTCGCGAGGAGGACGGGGACGGCGTTGCCGATCTGCCGCACCCGCTCCCGCCGGGTTCCCTTGAACTCGTAGCCGCCGGGGAAGGTCTGCAGCGCCGCCAGCTCCGGCGTCCGCAGCCGCCGCGTCTCCCAGTGGAAGGGTCCCGTCCATGGGCCCGGCGAGGCGTTGACCGTCCATGACGGCAGCTGTGGGTCGAGCTTAAGCAGGAAGTTCCAGTAGCGGGTCTCGGTCTCCCAGGTCGGGTTGGGATGACCCCCCCAGGCGGTGTGGGCCTTGTAGTTCCCGCCCGGGGGAACCGTCTTCAGGTGCTCGGCCCAGCGGCCTTCGACCACCTCCTCGGGCTCGGAGAACTCCTTGCCGGCGTACGGGGCCAGGGCAGGGCCGACCACCTCGAAGGGCAGCTTCCCGATCTCCTCGGCCACCGCGGGTGCGGCGTGGGTCGCCTCCGGCTCCTCCGGCTTGCGGTGCCTGGAGCCGAGCAGGAAGACCCGCTGCCGCCGCTGCGGGACCCCGTGCTCGACGGCGTTCGCGGAGACGAAGGTGACTTTGTAGCCGTTGGCGCGGGCGGCGCGTTCGAGCGCTTCCAGCACCGGCTTGTTGCGGGGATGGGTGATGCTGCGGACGTTCTCGAAGACAAAACCATCCGCGTCGGACTCCCGCACCAGGCGCCAGAACTCCTCGACCAAGGTGCGCCGGTCGTCGGGCCGCGGGAACTCCGGCGGCGGCGGCTTCTCGGCCTCGCTGCCGGCGGCTCGCGCCCGCCGGTAGGCAGCCTCCTCGCCGGCTTCGACCCAGTAGGCCGCCTTCGAAAACGGCTGGCAGGGGGCCCCGCCAACGACCAGCAGCGGATCGGAGGCTTCGAGGCCCGCAAGCCGGCGCAGGTCGGCGCCGCTGAGCCCGGTCACGTCAGCGCATTCGACCGCGCCGCCGAGGAACTCTGGGTTCGCCTCCACCGTCCGGCAGGAGACCTCGTCGTTGTCAACAGAGAGCCGCACATCGCAGCCGGCTTCGGCGGCGCCGAGGCTGAGACCGCCGGCACCGGCGAAGAGGTCGATGACGGGCGTCTGAGATGCCACGAAGACGTGACTCTATGAATCGGGTCGGTCCGATTTTCCAGCACCTGTTCAGCGCTGCAGAATAAGGTCGGGGGCGGCGCTCGGCAGGTGCACCGCAACCGCCGGCACCGTCTCCTCCCACAGCGATTCGTCCCGCTCGTAGAGGTCGAGCAGGTGCAGCTGGACGCTGACCAGGTCGGGGTCGAAGATGCCCCGATCGCCGGGGTACCCGGTGCCGGGATCTTCCCCCTGGAAAATTTCCACCACCCTGGCCGGGCCGCCCGTCTCCTGGCGTTTGCGGCGGCGGCGGCCGGCGCTGTCGGAGAGCGATCCCACCCCGTCCATAAAGGTGAGGCGGCCGCTCGCCCGCGCCTCGGCGTCAAGCATCTGGCCGAGCACCAGCGAAAGACCGAGGAGGCGCTCGTAGTCTTCGCTCACCGCTTCCCATTCGGCGAGCACCTCGTAGAGGCTGGACAGCGGCACCTCCAGCGACCGGTGACGTCCCCGCGGGTCCTCCCGGTCGGGCTCGGACTCGCGGTGGAAGCGGTCGAAGAGCTGGCGGGCCAGGACCCGGTTGGCCGCCGCGCCTTCCCGGTCAAAGAGCCGGGACTGCCTGAACCAGCGGTCGCCCCCGGCCAGCGTGTAGCGATCGGTTTCCAGCGAGACGACCCGGCGGCGGGTGGGCTGCAAAGAGGGTGAGAGCAGGAGCTCGCGCCGCCATGACCGCAGCGGCTGCCCCCCCTGGTCGACCAGCGTCAGGGCCTTGCGCAGCGCCTCCTCGTGGCCGACGTAGCTGTCGTAGACGTGGGCGATGTCGGCGCTGAACCAGCCCCGGCAGAGGTCCAGGTAGGAGCCCTTGTAGCCGAAGAAGCGGCCCCGCTGCTGGATCGTGTCGACGTTGAGCGCGCCAGGCCCCCGCGGCATGTAGGTGACCGCCAGGTTCTCGATCGTGAAGCCGCGCTCGAGCTTGTTGCCGCCGACGACGATCCAGCCCGGGAAGTCTTTCCAGTCCTCGATCGCGGGGCTGCCGGCGTTGACGACCCGGACCTCGACCTGCTGCGCGTAGGGCGGGATCAGCTGCGCCAGCTCCTGCAGCGGCGGGATCGGGCTCACCGTCCGCTCCAGGTCTCTGTAGGAGTCTTCGAAGTCGGCCCTGATGACGTCGGCGAAGGCGGCGTCCCCGGGGTCGTCGAGCTTGGCCACGAGGTCGTCGCGGATCGCCTCCGCCCAGCGCGCGTACTGGTGGTGGAGGTCGCGCGAGGCCGCCGGATGGATCAGCATCGAGAGCGGCCGCGGCCGGCGGCGCTCCTGGGCGATCACCAGCGCCAGCAGGTAGGTTGCGACCGCCCTTCGCAGGGAGGGCGGCGGCGGCCCTCCCGGTTCGGCTGCCGCCTGGATCTCCTGGTCTGGGATCAGCTTCAGGTACTCGTCCCGGCCCTTGTCGAACAGGTCCGCTCCGCCGACGTATTCCGGCCCGGTGTCGAGGACGGTGACGGTTTCCGGCGAGACCTCATCGCCCAGCCCGACCAGCAGCGGGGCCTGTGGGGTCGCCGTGTACATCATCAGGTCGTGCCGCGGGAGCGCCGCGCGGAGGTCGCTGATCTTGCCGTAGATCGGCGACTCCTCCCCGCGGTCGTGGTCGAGGTTGAGCCCGGCCTGGTCGGCCTCGTCGTCGATGATCAGGGTCGGCGTCGCCCGCAGCACCGGCTCGCCGATCGCCTCCAGCACTTCCTGTAGGTGCTGGAGGCGATGGCCGTGCTTGAGCACGAAGAGAACCGCGGTCCTGCTGCCGTCGATCCTCGCGCTGAGGTCGCGGGGAGTGCTCAGCACCCGGCCCACCTCGTCGGCGACGCCGGGACTTGGGTTGGTCCAGTCGCGCCAGGGGTTGAGGCTGCCGGTGCCCCTGAGGAGGTCGCTCTTGAGGCGTTTGACCGTCTGCTCGACCAGATTTTTCTTGGTCCCCCCGAGGACGATGATCAGGCGAAAGCCGTTGTCCCGGGCAAGGGCCATCAGCGTCGTGAAGGCCAGAGTCTTGCCGCTCTGGATCTGCCCGACGACGAGGTGGGCGCCGCGGTGCCTTCCCTCCTCCAGGGGCGAGCCGCAGCGGGCCAGCGTGCGCAGCGAGCTCTCCACCAGCCGCTTCTTGCTGCCCTCGTCGAGCTTCTGACCCTCCATCAGGTCTTCGGTCAGCCGCCCGACCTCCGGAGCCCAGCCCGCAGCCGTCACCGCGGCGCCCCCTCGAGCTCCTCGATCGTCGTCTGCGAGAGCGGTCCCCGCAGCAGCTGGTTGAGCCGTGCCCGCAGCCCGCCGGCGTCGGCGGCACCGGCATGGCGGGCCTGGATCTCGGCGATCCCGAGCGCCGCCGCCAGCCGCAGGACCGGCTCGATTTCCTGCGCGGGGAGGTGGGCGAAGGACTTCATGAACGGATGGGCGCGATCGACCTCGATCGCGTATCCCTCGTCCTCGTCGATCACCCGGATCCAGCTGCGGCCGGAGGAGACGACGACGGCGAAGCCAACCTCGACGTCCGACCCCGGCACCTGGAGGACGAACCTGCCGCCGGCCGACTCCTCCGCCGGATCGTCTTCGACGTCGTCTTCCTCCGGAGGGTCCTCGTCCCCGCCGGCGTCGCTTACCGCCGCCGCGTTGATCGTCGAGTCGACCGCACGGCTCAGCTTCTCGTCGACCTCGTCGCTCTTTTCGGTGACGCGGTAGCGGTTGGCCATCTTCAGCAGCGGCAGGTCCCCTTCGTCCAAGGCCTCTTTCAGCCTCTCGAGGAAGGCCTCTTCCTCGCCGTCCCAGAGGATCGCGTCCTTGGAGTGGGCGACCTGCATGGCGGAGAGGTCGAGCTCGCCGAAGAGGCGCTGGGAGACGAAGCTGTTGGAGGCGCCGAAGACCTCCCCCGGACGGAAGAGGCCCTCCACATCTTCGGCCGGGCCGCCTGCGCCGACGACCACCTTGCCGCGGAAGAGGAGGGCGAGGCCGGCTTCCTTCGTCGCACCCCGCGCCCGCAGCGCCGCCCAGCCGGTAACCCGCTGGCCGGCCGGCAGCTCGATCTCGATCTGCTTCTGCCACTTGCGTGCAGGGTCGCCGTCGTCCGCGTCCCAGCGAGGGGCAACCAGCACCTCCGGCTCCTCGTAGGAGACCTGCTGACCGCCGACTTCGAGCACGAGCAGCCCTTGGCGCAAGTAGTCGCGGTAGATGCTGGCCAGGTAGCTGCGGATCTTCCACAGGGTCCTGCCGGTGGGGATCGAGCGGTGGAGGTCGCACATCGCGATCGTCGTCCCGTGCTCGTCAGCGGCAGCCGGCTCGAGCTCGATCGGCAGCTTCTCGACCTTGTCGTCGACGATCTCCCGCACGTCGAAGCTGACCTTGCGCCGCACCTCCTCGCCGAGGGCGGTGGAGACGACGGAGAACCTGTTCGCGTACCAGCAGGCCGCGCTCTTCATCCCGATCCCGAACTGCGCCAGCCCTGAGGTGTCGGGCGGCGGTTCCGCGGGACGGAAGGCGCGGGCGACGTCCTTTCCGGCGATCCCGCCGGCGTCGTCCCAGACCTCGATCTCGCCGGCCCCCTTGTCGAACCGCACCCTCACCGTCACGTGGCTCTGGCGATAGGGCTCCTCCGTGAGCCGGTCGCGGTTGGCGAGGAAGCTGGCGAGCGCGTTGTCAACCAGCTCGCTGAGCGCGTACCAGGGCCGATAGTTCATGGAGCTGAGCAGGGCGAGGACGCCGACGCCCGGGCGGATCTCGACGCTCTCGCCGCTCATCGCCAACGCTCCCGGTGGGCGGCCAGCAGCTTCGGATCCGGATGGTTGGCGACCGCCGGCGGCAGCGCCAGGGACGAGAAGAGCCCCGCCCGGAAGCTCTCCACCTCCTCCTCGCCGCAGCCGCACGCCCGCAGCCGCGGCTCGTTGACCTCGATCGCGTTGCCGTCGCCGACGGTGATCAGCCCGCGGTCGAAGGCCAGGTGATGGGTCGGGCAGGCTCCCAAGCCGTTGACCACGAGGTCCGGCCCGCCCTCGCGAACCCCTTCGATGTGGGCGGCCTGGGCCAGCTCGGCGCCGAGGCCGCAGAAGGCGCAGCGACCCCCGTAGGCGGCGATCACCTGCCGGCGGAAGCGCGGGTCCCGGACCGCCTCTTCGATCACCCGGATCTCACGCCGGCGTTCGGCGTCGACCGGCAGCTCGGAGACCGGCACCGCCTCGCCGGCGGCCGCCTTCGCCGCCGCCTCGAACTCCCCCCGGGCCGCGCCCGGCGGGGGCAGCAGCGGCGCCATCTTCAGATAGGCGACGGCGGCCTCGGGCCGGAAGGCGACCACCACCTCGATCTCGTCGCCGATCGGCCGCTGCATCGAGGCGAAGCCCTCCGCGGCCGCCTTCCGCAGCACCGGCATCCGCACCTGCAGGGAGGAGGAGGTGCTGGGGTTCGGGTGCATGCGGACGTCCCAGGCGGCGAAGACATCGAGGTCGTCGTGGTAGCCGATCAGCAAGGTCCGCTCGGCTGGGTCGAGGAAGGGAGCCTGGCCGGGGCGGGTCGTCTGCACCCGGTACTCGTCGGGGTGCCTGCTTTTCCCGCCGTGGGTGATTTCCCAGGAGAAGACCCGGTAGCTCTCGCCGTCGATCCTGACCTGCATCGGCTGGGCCTCCGGGGCGAAGCCGGGAGCGACGGTGCCGCCCCCCTCCTCGATCCCTTGCACCAGCCTCTCGATTCGCTCGGTTCGGTTGTGCGTCATGGCGCAGAACCCTACTGGAATTGTTCTGGTACTGTAATGCACCTGTCTAAGAAGCTCCTACGTATGTGAAAAGAGCGGTACGAACATGCCTTTCTCTGTGACTCTTCCCGAGATCCCAGATCGCGACCTCGGACCCCTTCTCGCTCACCTCGACGCCGGCGGATGGCCCCGTCCCGTGGTCGAGTCCACCCTCCCTCCCCAGTCGGGAGGCCTTGGGGTGACCGCCCTGCCGAGCGGCTGGCGCCGCCTCCGCTCCCTCGAGGACCAGAGCTACCGCTGGCCGGGCTACCGGGAGCCCTACGAGCGCTACGTGGTCTACGCCGCCAGCACCGAGCACGAGGGAACGATCCAGATCGCTCTCGGCGACGCCCCCCGCGCCAACGCCTGGGGACGTGAACGCCGCTACGTCGTCGCCTTCCTCTCCGGCGAGGCCCCCCACACCCCGCTGGTCGAGTTCCTCGAGGCCGACCCGGAAGGCAGCGGCGAGATGATCTCGGTGATCCGCGGGCTCGGCGGCGGTCGCAAGCTGTTCGGCCCCCACGACCCGCTTCCCCCGCCCTATCCGGAAGCCTTCCGGATCGAGAGCTACCGCGATCGGATCCACGCCCCCCGAGCCTGGAAGAAGCTCTGCGTCGTGGCAGCGGAGGAGGACCGAGAGACGATCTTGAACCACGCCCTCCTGCAGGCCCGCCGGCGCGGCGACCTCTGAGGCTCCTGCTGGGCGGCCGGCGGCCGGGGGCTACTTGCGTCCGCGATGGGCGAAGTCGGAGCGGTAGAAGCTCCATTCGCTGCACGGGCGCGCCCGGTAGTAGCTCTCGGAGCCTTCGAAGTCCAGGCAGACCAACCACCTGCCCGGCCTCGGGATCGAGAAGACCAGCTTGCGGGTGCGAACAAGCTGCGTGCGCACCGTCCGGCCTTGTCTCGTCTTCACCGTCAACCGCACCGAGCCGCCAAGCCCAGGAGGGAGCGAGACCGACATCCGGGCCCTGCGCAGCGCCCGCACCCGCAGCCTCGGGTGGGAGATCAGCGGATGCGCCGGCGTCCCCTGCCGCGTCCACTCGTCCGGCTCGATCCCCTTCGGCCCGTCGGCCTCCTCGACCAATCCCTGCATCATCGCCGCGAAATAGGCCTCGTTGACACCCTCGCCCGGACAGCGCGAGCCGGGAAAGCCGTGGGCGCAGGCGCCGTGGACGTCCGGCCTCGGCCAGCCCAGGCGCGGGTTGTAGAAGGCGACCACCGCGTGCAGCCACTCGTGCTCCATCAGCACATCGCTCGGCTCGCAAGTGCAGTCAAACCTGCTTCCGGCTTCGCAGCCCAGCCGCCCTTCCGGATCGACCGGGAACCGCGACTGCGACGGGCTGGTCCCCTGCGTGGGGAACCCGGTCGAGTTGGTGATGGCGCAGTAACTCTCGCCGTTGGAGGGAAACCGGTAGAAGATCCAGTCGTAGCCGCCGGCGGCGAGAAAAGCCTGGGTATCGGCCGGGCTGCCTTCAGAGTTCTTGCTTGCCGGCCAGATGGCGGCGCCTTCGTCGAAGACGTCGACGACGGCCCGCACGCCACAGGCTGAGTCTTCGCTGACGTCCGTCGCGAACTCTTCAGCCCTGCGCAGGGTGCTGGGCAGTGCGGAACGGCTCGTGGTCTGCCCGAGCGAGCTCGTCCAGTAGAGCCTGTAGGCGATGTGCCAGGTGGCGACGTCGGTGGGACAGGCGGGGCTGGCGAAGCTGGCGACCGGAGTCGCCGCCTGGGAGCTGCCGGCAAGGGGTCCGAGCAGGCAGAGGAGCAGCAGGGCGAGGCACCCGGCTCCCGGGGTCGTGGATCTAGGCTTCGACACTTCGTTCCTGTTCTTCCACCGTCGATGCCCTGCACGGCCCCGGGCCGCGGAGGGTGCCGACGACGGTGATGGAGATGATCGAGGCCGTGGCTTCGGCAAAGGCGGAGCCGGCGGGGGAGGTGACTTCGGCCTCGGCGTGGGCGCTGGCTTCGTCGATCGTGATGACGAAGCGGTTGTTGCCGTTTGCGCTGCCGAACGCTTCCTCTTCTTCGCCTTCGATCGTGACATGGGCGGCGCCGTCGCAGATGACGAGGCGAGCATGACGGCTGAAGCTTTCGGCGGTGGTCGATTCGCTCGAGGCGTGGACTTCGGGATATGGCTTCAGGCCCTGGAGCAAGAAGGTGCCCCGCGCTCGGACCCGGACCGGGCATTCAACTTCCGAGTCTTCGCAGAAGGTCGTGATCGGAGCCGATCTGCCGCGGATAGTGCAGCTCGAGTCGCCGCTCAGCTGGCGCATCAGCACCCCGGGTTCCCAGCGGGTCACCACCTCGCTGTAGTCGGCGCCCTTGCCGCCGACGGTGCAGTGCGCCTTGGCGCGGAAGTTCAGGCGAGCCGACCCGCCCGGAGCCGCTTTGACCCTCGATCGCGCCGGGAGCGAGAGGGCGCTGCGCAACGGCAGGGCCTGTTCGGATCCTCCAGGCGGGGTCAGGAAGCTAGTCCCCTTCCAGCCGCAGACCCAGTCAGCTTCCTGCGATGGACCGCACCACCCGTTGGCGGGCCTGTAGCTGGCGAGGGAGCTGCTCGGGACCAGCGCCAGCACCGCGAGCAGGGCGGGAGCCATCGCCGCCACCCTGGCCGTCCGTCCCGAGAGGCCCCGCAGGGGGGTCGAGGGTGGCGCGGCCATCCTTATCCCTTCCTCGAGAAGCGCGCCATCGCCGCGCGTGCGTAATAAGTCAGGGCGGCGATCAGCAGGGTCAGGATCGCGCCGTAGGCGATCGACTTGGCGAGCTCGTCCCTGGCCAGGAGGCTGGGCACGACGTCCTCTTCCCCCACCGTCGCCTCCGCGGTCTTCTTCGAGATCAGCCTCGTCGCGGCCACTCCTTCGGATGCCGGCGAGACGACGCGCATCTCGATCGGCTCGCTGCCCTTCAGCGCGACCGTCGTCGGTTCGACTTCGTGGACTTCCCGCTGCACGTCGCCAAAGGACAGGTCGCCGTCGTCGACCGAGACTTCGACGCGCCTCGCCGCGACGGTCGACTGGAAGGTCCGGCTGCCGTCGAAGGCGAGAATCGGCGCGTAGGGCTTGCGGTTGACGTAGGCCAGCTGGAAAAACGGGCCGTCGGGCGAGCAGCTGGAATGCAGCGGCGGCGAGGAGCGGGTGACCGAGAGTGCGACCGGCTGCAGACAGGTGAGGGTCAAGGTCGTCTTCTTGGCGTTCTCGGTCAGCGACCATTCCCGCGGCGGCTGGAGCGAGGCCTCTTCGCGGTTCTGGCCGAGGCTGGCCTCGGCGGCAGGGGTTGTTTCCAGGCGCGCTTCGAGCGGGTCGCTGTTCCCGGTGATGCCCAGCTGTTCGGGCATCGGGACCAGCTTCGGGGTTCCTTTGCAGCTGCCGCCGAGGCGCGCGGTCAGGCGTTTGCAGTCGCGCGCGTCGACGCGGAGCCGGACCAGCAGCTGCCCGCTGCGACCCGGCACCTCGATCGGGCCGAACGGAAGGATCTGGCTTAACCCGAAGGAGCCGGCGGTCACGGTGACCGGCTGCAGCAGGCGTGCTTCGTCGAGCGCGATCGCCGTACCTGGGGAGATCTCCCGCGCTTCGAACGTCGCGGCGATCGCCGGGTGAAAACGATCGGCCACCGCCGTGCCGATCGCGACGATGAGGACGCTCACGGCGGCGATCCGCCATGCCCGTTCGAGCTTGGCGGCTTCAGCGGGGTCGGTGGCCGCCGAGGGAACGTGATCCGTAGCAGGAGGCGGGGCGACCTCGCTTACCGCGGGGGTCGGGGGAACCTGCGGAGCGGGAGGAGGCAGCTGCTCAGGCGTCAATGAGCGCTTAACCTATCTAATCCATCGGCATGGATCCGTTCTCCTGCCGCCATAGGATTGCCCCGTGACGTTCACGCACAAGAACCTCAAGCAGGACCTAGAGGACGTCGGCTCCAACTTCGACGGCTCGCCGGACCTGGAGTTCCGCCTGGCGACCAAGGCGCTCGAGCTCGAGCAGTCCGGTTTGGGCTACCAGCGGATCCCGCCCAACTACCGCTTCCCCTACGGCCACACCCATGAGAGGCAGGAGGAGGTCTACCTGGTCGTCGGCGGCAGTGGCCGGATGAAGCTCGACGACGAGATCGTCGAGCTCACCCGGTGGGACGCGGTCCGCGTCGCCCCCGGCACCTGGCGCGGCTACGAGGCCGGGCCGGACGGCCTCGAGATCCTCGTCATCGGCGCCCCCAACCTTGGCGAGGACCCGCGGGGCGACGTCGAAGGCACGCGCGACTGGTGGTCGGGCTAGTAGCCACCGTATTCGCCGGGAGACGGTTCCGGTGCCGGCTTGGCCGACGGGCTCGCCGCATGCCAGGTGCCGACGTCCTTGAACCCCTCGCCGTTGGCTTCGCCCGGCTTCACGTCTTCGGCGAAGTGATAGAGCGGCCGTCCCCGGTAGGTGACCTGGATGCCGCCGCCCTTCGGCCGCCGCACGGTCCCCAGCGGAACCGGCCCGGTGGGCTTGCGACCGGCCGGCACCAGCAGCGGATGCCATAGCGATAGACAGGCCGCGTCGGCGCAGACGAACCTGCCGTTCTTCTCGACGCTGAGGCTGTAGAGGGTGAGCCCCTTGTTGTTGGTGAGGACGGTCTTGCCGAGCGCTTCGTTCTGCGCCTTCTTCACGACCGCCTTGCTCGCTCCCTGCGCCCGCGCCGACTGCTTGGCCGTCGCATCGCTGGAGCCGCAGGCGGCAAGACTGAGCGCGGTGGCAGCGGTAGCCGCGAGGGCCACCGCCCACATCCACAAACGCAGCTGCTTGATTGACGAGATTCGCTCCATGACGACCCTTCCTTGTCGATTGCAACTGGAAGGGTTTACGGAGGCGAGGCTCTCCGAGTTCGCTCCCTTAATGAGCTTCTTCGCTCGTCAGCCGCCCCTCGATCGCCCTCATCCCCCGTGCGAGCTTCCGAACGCTGGTCGCGCCATGCGGCACCGGGACGGCGCGAAAGGTGGGGGCCGGCAGGTGCAGGCGGAAGGCGATCCGATGCTGGCGGTCGAAGCCGGTGACGAGCTTGTTGTCGCCCCAGCTGACCAGCCAGCCGCCGCCGGGAAGTTCGCGGGCCGAGCCGCAGCAGTGGCTCCGCTTGACCTCCGGGTCGTTCAGCTGGCCCTTGTAGATCGCCTTGCCGGCGGCGATGTCGAGCTTGTAGAAGACGACGCGGGGGCGGCGGGGGCGGTCCTTGCCGTTGTCGAAGATCGTCAGCCGGCCGTAGCGGTCGAGGCGGGCGTCGTGCTGCCCCCCGAGCAGCTTCGTCGCCGGGTCGCCGACCACTTCCAGCGAGTTGCCGGTGGTGCTGCCGCCGAGCTTCCAGCTGATCTCCCCGGTCGCGCGGTCGATCCCGTAGACGGCGTCGGTGTGGCGGGTGGAGACGATCACTTCGCCGTGCCCGCGCGGCTCGATCGAGTTGATGTGGACGGGGTCGTAGGCCTCGCGCTGCAGCCGCCGCCGCGGGTTGCTGAGCACGTTGTGCCACCAGCGCCCCGTCTCGGAGAGGGCGATGTGGCCGCGCGAGTTCCAGCTCCAGACGACCTTGCCGGCCGGGTCGACTTCCTGCGCTTCGGCGGAGACGATCGTCGCCCGCCGCGGCCCGCCGACGCGGCGCAGGTCGGCTGTTTCCGGGACGTAGGTGTCGAGCAGGACGTTCCCGTTCGGAAGTTCGCGGTACTCGTGGCCGTCGACGATCGAGCCGCCGGTCTTGACCAGGCGCAGCAGCTTGCCCGACTCGGTCCTGACCTCGTGGGCCATCCGCGGGTCGAGGCCGTAGCCGTCGCCGAAGGAGCGCGCCCAGACGACGCTGCCGTCGCGGACGATCTGCCCCCAGAGCGCCCGCGTGTCGGGGTTGAACCACCAGCGCGGCCTGCCTTCGGTGTCGAAGACGATCACCCAGGGGCGATCTTCCTTGCCCGAGTAGGTGACGACGAAGAGGCCGAAGGGCACCTTGCGGATCGATTCGAACTTCGTCTGCGGGAAGTCCGCCGGCAGGCGCGGGAGGTGGGGCGCCGGCCGGGGGCCCCTGGTCTGGGTCTCGCCGCCGGCCTGCCCGCAGCCGCCGAGGAGGAGCAGCGGGAGGATCGCCAGGGCGAGCAGCGCGCCGGTGGCACGGATGAAGCTCGAAAGATGGCGTGGGCGGTTCTGCACCAACCGAGCTTAGGGAGCGCCGTTCGTCGAGGCGGCTGCTACGGTGGTCAGGTCGGGTTTGGCCGATTCGCCACCCGAGAGGTTCCGTTTCCTCCTCGTGCTTCATCAGCGCCTTGGGGTCGCAGGATCTCCCTAAGACGTTCAACACAGGAGTTCAAAACATCACTACCTTTGCCGATCTCGGCACTTCCAAGCCGGTGGTCGACGCCCTCAACGCGCGTTCGATCACCCAGCCGTTCCCCGTTCAAGAGATGGTCGTCCGCGATGCGCTCGCCGGCCGCGACCTCCTCGTCCAGTCCCCCACCGGGTCGGGCAAGACCCTTGCCTTCGGCGTCCCCATGGTCGACCTGATCGAGCCCGAAGGCAAGGGCCCGAGCGCCCTCGTCCTCGCTCCCACCCGGGAGCTTGCCGGCCAGATCGTGCTCGAGCTGGAGGCGCTCGCGAAGGCGCGCCGCCTGAAGATCACCGCCGTCTACGGCGGCGTCGGCTTCGGGCCGCAGATTGCCGCCGCCCGCCGCGCCGACATCCTCGTCGCCACCCCCGGCCGCCTCGAGGACCTGATCGGGCGCGGCGCCGTCTCGCTCGGCGGAGTCCGCGTGCTCGTCCTCGACGAGGCCGACCGGATGCTCGACATGGGCTTCCGCCCCGCCGTCGACCGCATCGTCGCCCTCACCCCGGCCGACCGCCAGACGCTGTTCTTCT
>Ga0157378_10000532_pt1 | contig 36169 bp, 27 predicted proteins | sample M65metaG_FD_115309 | JGI IMG/M metagenome (GOLD analysis project Ga0157378, IMG submission 115309) | Miscanthus rhizosphere microbial communities from Kellogg Biological Station, Michigan, USA - M6-5 metaG | ecosystem: Host-associated > Plants > Roots > Rhizosphere > Soil | place: USA: Michigan... | reverse complement strand
GAAGCGAATCCGGAACCACTTCCTCAACTCGTCCTCCCTGCAACCGCAATACACGATGGCATTTGCGGGCAAAAGCGAAATTGTGGGTAGCGATTAGAGAGGTCAACTGATAATCGCGATGCAGCCGTGCAATTAATTCAAAAACTGAGTCGGCGGTACGATTGTCGAGATCGCCCGTAGGTTCATCTGCCAATAGAAGCTTCGGCTTGGTGATGAGTGCCCGGGCCAGTGCAACCCTCTGCTGTTCCCCCCCGGAAAGCTCTCCCGAGCGATGATGAGAACGCGGTGAAAGCCCCACTTCCTGGAGCCATCGGGAAGCGTCTTTCTGCGCTTCCTGAGGAGAACTTTCGCGCAAAAGAAGCGGCATGGCCACATTTTCCAGAGCCGTAAATTCTGGGAGAAGATAGTGGAATTGCCAGACAAAGCCGATTTCGCGGTTACGAAACTCGGCAGCGCCATCCTCAGACAGCGACCCTAACCGTAAGTTGGCGCAGTATACGTCACCCGCCGAAGGTCTATCAAGCGCCCCCAGAATGTGCAGCAGAGTGCTTTTTCCCGAGCCAGATTCGCCGACAATGGCCACCATTTCACCGGACGCCACTTGGAATGAAAGGTTTTCAAAGAGCACCAAATCCGATCCGCCAGAGCGGAATGCCTTTTTTAATCCTTCGACTCGTAATAGTTCTTCCCGCTTACTTAGATGCACTTCACCCCCTTCTGGAAGCAAGTTTCACCGCTCATTGAACGCGGTAAGTCGAAGGTTGTTTCGTCCCAAATACTTATAGCGAGCGGGCTTCCCGGTTGAGTCGTTCCCTGAGAAGTCATATTTCTTCGGTGAAATCTCATATTAATCTTTCTGACGTTCCTCATCCAAGCGAAAGACTGGCAGAGCGCAGCTTCGAGATGACAAAAGGAGGTGAAAGTGACAGAAACGGAGCGAGGGGTCACTCGTATCTGAGTGCCTCTGCCGGAAGAATGCGTGCAGCCGACCAGGATGGGTAAAGCGTAGCGATTAAGGAGACTCCAACTGCCACAAACCCTACAAGGACGCCGTCTATAGCACGGGAGGCGAAAGGCACATAGTCGATTGAGTAGACCTCAGGAGCAAGGGACAACAGATGGTAGTGGCCGCCGAACCAGGAGAGTGCGTAACCAAGAATTAGCCCGATGGCAGTGCCGATTATCCCAATCAAAGCGCCTTGGGCGATGAACATACGGCGAACCTGCGACTTGCGGGCTCCCATCGACATCAGAACCGCAATATCACGGGTTTTCTCCATCACCATCATGGTGAGTGAAATAAGGATATTGAGGGCGGCCACAAAGACGATCAGACCGATGGTGATGAACGTCACCAACTTCTCCAGGCGCAAGGCGTGAAAAAGAGCTTTATTCTGCTCCATCCAGTTAGTCGTCATGTAGCCGGAGCCGGCGGCCTTCTCCAATTCATTCCCAATCTTGTCGGCTTGGTAGATGTCGTCCAGCTTGAATTCCAGCACTGCGACTAGATCGCCCAGTCCAAACATGCGCTGCGCATCCGACAGCCGGGTAAAGGCCCATGTGCTGTCGGAGTCGTAGAACCCAAAGTTGAAGATACCAACCACGCGAAAGCGGTTGTATTTGGGGACAAGACCGAAGGGCGTCAACTCTCCTTGAGGACTTGTTACCAGCACAGACGAACCAACCGTCGCTCCAAGATCATCCGCCATCCCTTTACCGAGAACAATGGGAGGCATGGCAGCGAGGCGTTGCTGGACGCCGTGGAGGGAAGAAGGGGATTGGTCGCCGGTGTTTCCATTGCCCGGTTGGCCAGTCTGGGCATCTCCCGTCCCATGGCTCGGAGTTTCTTCCAGCGCCTCCGCCGAACCAAACTTCACGCTGTTGAGAAGAGTGCTAACGTTGCGCTCATACGAGGGGATCATTCCTTTAAGCACCGCGCCGCGCGCCCGTGGACCACGGGAGATCAACACCTGCTCAAATACCGCAGGAGCGGCGGCTACCACATGCGGTTGCCTGCTAAGGCGCTCGAGAAGTGGCTTCCAGTCCCGAATACCGTCATCCTGTACACGGATCAGATTAACGTTTGAGGTGGAACCGAGCAGGCGGTCCTGCAGGTCCTGACGAAAACCATTGTTGATGGCGAGAGCGACCACCAGCGAGGCAACCCCGGCGGCGACCCCAGCTATGGAAATACCGGTGATGATGCCGATCACGGCTTGCCGGCGTTTCGCCCGGAGATACCGCGAAGCGATAAAAAATTCGAAACGCATGGGGGTAAACAAATTATACGGGTGGAACTCCTCGCACTGCTGTTGTTCGCACACTGTTAATGCCCCTTCCTGCAATTCCATCCCCCGCGGTCAATCAGATTGACTGGCCCTGCCGATGGCCTTACACTCCGAGGTCGGCGGGAGGCAGATGTTCAATCTCGCGCAACACATCGGCATAACTCTTCGCCAGTTGCGGCGCGCACCAGGCCTAAGCCTCACCGTCATCCTGACGCTGGCGCTGGGAATCGGGTCAACCACCGCAGTTTTCTCGCTAATCGAAGGCATTCTGCTAAAACCGCTGCCGTTCAAGAATCCGGAACGGTTGGTCGTCATGGGTGATCACGTTGGCGAGGGTCTGAGCACGCCGGTCACGGCTCGAGAAATCGGTCTGTATTCCTCCGAAATCAAGGCATTCGATTCGATAGGCGGCTTCGCTGACGTGACCTACGAGCTATCAGGTGGGGATGTAGCCGAGGAGGTCGCGGCTGCACGCTTTACCGCCGGGGTTTTTCACACACTGGGAGTTGAGCCCATTCTCGGGCGTGTCTTTTCCCAGCAAGAAGAGGCGTCACACCAGTCGGTTGCCGTCATCAGTTACTCCCTGTGGGGTGACCGGTATCAACGCTCGCCTGACATTCTAAAGAAAACGATCTCGCTCGACCGGAAGTCCTACTCGATCATCGGCGTGATGCCGCCATACTTTGAATTCCCGGCGCAGTCCGGATTGTTCAATCAAACCAAACTTTGGGTCCCGATGAGTCTCACGCCGCAAGAACTCTCGGAAGAACACGCTGGGTACTGGGGATACCAGATGATCGCGCGGCTTCACAACGGCGTCAGTTCGAATATGGCAGAAAAAGACGTGGACCGCGTCGCAAAGCTGGTCATGAAGGATTTTCCCCCTGCGCTCTCCGCAATTCACATTCGTGGAGGTGTGACTCCGCTGCTCGAGGATACCGTCGGCGGTGTTCGCCCCGCGCTACGCACGTTGTTCGGTGCGGTGACGGTTGTATTACTCATTGCCTGCGTCAATGTAGCTGGCCTGTTGACGGTGAGAGCAATTCGCAGGCGCCGGGAGTACGCCCTTCGCCTGGCCTTAGGCGCACGGTTTGGGGCGATTATTCGCGAAGCCGTCATCGAAGGCCTGGCGCTCAGTATCCCGGGAGGCTTACTAGGTCTGGGATTTGCTACCGCGATCATCATTGTTGCCCCGAATTTATTGCCCGCCTTCCTGCCACGTCTGTCGTCCATTGCACTGGATGTCCGGGTAGTAATGTTCGCCATCGGCGCCACCCTGTTAACCGGGGTCCTGTGCAGTCTGGCGCCAGCCTTTGCCGCGCTGCATACGATACCGATGCACAGTCTGAAGGAAGGTGGACGAACTGAAACAGACGCCTCCGGTCAACGGTGGCTTCGTTCCGGACTTATCGTCGCCGAGATTGCGGTTGCCTTGGTGTTGCTGACGGTGGCGGGGGTTTTCCTCCGCAGCTTCCAGAAGATGCGGGCCGTGGATCCTGGATTTCGCCCCGAGCACGCAGTAACAGCAAGTTATCGATTGCCAGTGAATCAATACTCCACCGACGGCACAGTCGAAAATTTCAATCGAGCGATTCTCGACCGGCTTGAGCATATCCCAGGAGTTACTGCGGTTGGAATCACATCGGCCTTGCCGGCATCTGGATTTTCACCGGAAACCGCCTACACGCTGGAGGGACGGTCCGACGAAAGTTGGAAGCTGGAATTCGCCGGCTTCGCGATCACCGACGGCGACTATTTCCATGCCATCGGCATACCGTTGCTTGACGGCCGTTACTTCACCCCAGAGGATCGGGCGAACTCACCTCTGGTGGTCATTGTCAACCAATCCATGGCAAGGCATTGCTGGCCAGGACAAACTGCCATCGGAAAGCGGCTGCACGTGGGTAGCCCCCAAAAGCGGCTGCCCTGGGCGACGGTGATTGGCGTGGTTGCCGATACCAGGTTCGGCGCCCGCGACGAACCGGTCATAAGTCAATGGTTCGCACCCGAGTCACAGCCCGCCACGCTTAATGGCTATGATTCCGCCGGGAAGTTGTCGGACGCCACCGGCGGGAACATCACGATCCGGTCTAAACTCCCTGCCCCGCAAATCACTCAGATTCTTCGTTCGGTTATGTCCGAAATCGATCCCATGCTGGCGCTCGAACAGGCGCAGACCATGGAGGCGGTGATTTCCAGTAGCGAAGCCCCGCGGAGATTCAACACCTATCTCATCACCGGTTTCGCCGCTGGGGCGCTGTTGCTCACCATCACCGGCATTTACGCGGTGGTTGCATTTTCGGTCTCACTGCGGACCCAAGAAATTGCTATCCGGATGGCTATGGGGGCACAGCGGATTAGCATCGCCAGGCTGGTACTGCTTTCCGGAGCGAAGATTGCGGCCTTCGGCTGCGCCACGGGCCTCCTCGCTTCGATGGCGGTGGCGAGAATTGTCACTTCGTTCCTCTTCGACGTTAGCCCATTTGATCCACTGGTCTATGCTCTGGCATCCGTCACCATCATCGTGGTGGCGCTGCTTGCGTCCTCTCTCCCCGCCATGCGAGCGGCAGCCGCCGATCCGATGGACGCATTGAAGTCGAACTAGGAGCTAGCTCCATCGGCTCAACGATGAAGTTCTTTCGCGCGGTTGCCAGCAAATCGTAAGTAAGTCCCGGGCGGATTTCCTGCGATATCTTTCCCGAGAACTTATTAAGCGCGATATCTTTGGCGTAAATCATCATCAACTCCTTCCGTTTGCTCCGATCCAGAAGGTGCACCAGACGGAGATAAAACATCGACTCCGGCATACGGTAACCCTTCGCCGTGATAAGGCTCATGACGTGGTCGATATCGGAACCCGCTCGCATTGTCGCGCTCGTTTTTCTTGCCCAGATATCTACATAAAAGTCCATTCCGCCGAGGTTCGCGCGCTTGGGTGGAGCCTATGTATGTTGCAATGCGGGGCGGCTCGGCAAGTACCCTTCGAACTGAACCCAGTAAAGCTTACGGACTTTTTGGCGGTTGTCGGCCTCGACAAATGCGTGCAGTTCGCAATCTGCCGTGCCGTACAGCACCCAGCGGTCGGCACCTACGTGGTGCGCGGTCACGGGTAGCTGAACTCTCACCTTAGGATTCGCTGCAGACCTAATGACGTTACCTTTCACCTCCCGCTCGGGAGGTGACGTTTGCGCGACAAGGAGCTCGCAACACACAATTGCAACACCAATTTGTCGAAACATGCTTGCCTTTGCTTGGACCGCACCAAATCAGATGTAGCCAATTTCCTTCTGGATTGATGCCTGCAAATGGCCCCTATTCTGGATCACGGTACAATCGAAACAAAGATGCTCGAGACCGAGAAACCTGCAAGCGCCACGGGGGCCGCATTTTCCTATCCTGGGTTCACGCTGTTTGAGTCGGCCCGATTCTTCATCGTGGCATCACTGGAAATGCAGTCCGTCGCAGTGGGCTGGCAGGTTTACGAAATCACTCGTAAGGCTCTCGATCTGGGATTGGTGGGCTTGGCGCAATTTCTTCCTGGAATTGTGTTGTTCTTGCTTGCCGGGCATGCCGCTGACCGGTTCAACCGGCGTAAGGTTCTGATCGTCTGTTATCTCGGATTTGCACTCTGCTCCGCAGCATTGCTCGTGCTTACCTGGGGCAATATGGGTTCGGTGCGACCGATCTACGCAATCTTGATCCTGCTGGGGGTAGTGCGGTCGTTTAATGGACCCTCCGCGCGCGCGCTGTTGCCGCAACTGGTTTCAGAAGAGCACTTCCCGAACGCAGTGGCATGGAACGCAATCGTATTTCAAGCTGCGACTATTCTGGGCCCTGCGCTCGGCGGAGTGCTCTACGCGTCTTCGCATGGGCCAACCTCCGTCTATGCCGCTTCAATCGTCACTTCTCTCGCGGCCATGCTCTCGATGCTTAGAATTCAAGCCAAACCCCAGGTCCGGCCGCTGGAAGAGATCAGTCTGCGAACAGTGTTTGCGGGATTCCGCTACATCTGGGAACAGAAGGTAATCCTGGGATCGATTTCTCTCGACCTGTTTGCGGTGCTACTGGGCGGAGCAGTGGCTCTGCTGCCGGTATTTGCAAGGGAGATTCTCAGAACCGGACCGTGGGGACTGGGCCTGCTGCGAACAGCGCCGGCGATTGGCGCGGGAGCAATGGCGATGTTACTGGCGCATCGTCCGCTAAGGCGCAAGATTGGCGTCACTATGTTATGGGCGGTGGCGGGCTTCGGAGTCTTCACCATCGTGTTCGGAATCTCGCACAGTCTTGTGCTCTCGCTGATCGCGCTCACCCTAGCCGGAGCATCGGACATGATTAGCGTGGTGATTCGCGGAACGCTGGTACAGATCGCCACGCCGGACGGAATGCGCGGGCGGGTAAATGCCGTAGATATGGTGTTCGTCGGAGCTTCGAACGAACTAGGAGAATTTGAATCCGGGCTCACCGCCCACTGGTTCGGAGCAGTTCCAGCTGTGATTCTGGGTGGAGTGGGGACCTTGATTGTGATCGGGATCTGGGCCTGGCGTTTTCCCGAACTGCGGAGAGCGGATCAGCTGACGAGTCAAGGATAGGCGGGCGAGGGCGCAAGCCCCACTCATCAATCTATTTACTTCTAACCACTATTTTGGCTGAAGACACGTTGTCCGCTCGGTCATATACGCGGACCACCACAACGTGATCGAGGCCCGCATTGTCATCCGGCTGTGCCTTCGAGTCTTGCGGTATCGGCGCGAAGAAGTCGTAATTCTCCGTCTTCGAGTCGGAAATTTGCCCGACTGGTTCGGCGAATTGCCAATCGCTGGCATCAACCGAATATTCCGCGCGCTTGATGGGAGAGAAGCTGTCTTCTCCGCGAAATGTCACGCGAATCTTGCCGCCTTCCGACGTGGCCTTGAGATTTGTGACTTGGGGCGGAGTGGTGTCGATTTCAAAGCGCTGGCTCATCCGTTCCGCGTGGAGACCCTCCCCGGGCGCATGCGAAGGCTGGTCGGAAGCTACGATCTTAAAAGTGTACCCACCGTCTGGCAATAACGACGAGTCAAATGAATAAAACTTGTCAGCTAGATTTTCTTTCAACAAAAGCCAGCGGGTTTCGCCATCTCCACGATAAAAAATGGCGTACACCATCTGGTCGTCGTTATCGTCATGAACCATCCACCGGATTCCAATCGAGTCCGTATCGTGAATGCTGGGCGGAGGCGGCTCAAACTTCGGCTGCGATGGGCTGCCACTGGGATTCGTACTCAAAGTAATTTCGACGCCCCCGGGACGTGCCACCGGTTGATAACGCACCCCCGACTGCACATTCACTTCGTCGAAGTCCGGGGCGACGTTCTTGGGCAAATAATTAACCGTAACCCTCTCCAACTGCGGCGTCACAGGACCGTCGTGCAGCACAGCCTTCCACTGCAGAAATCGGGCTGCCGGGACACCGATAGCCACGTCTTTCTGCAAATCGACCCGCGTCCAGGCACTCCAGTGGCGGTCGGGATTATCGACATTTCCGCTACGCGCGAATAAATCGATTGTCCCGGTGCCGCGGAATTCCATTCGGCCCCAGCGTGAAAATATTTGAGCGTCGAGCACATCGCTTATGTAGGTTCCTTCTGGAGCGGGATTGCCGCCCACAAGAAAAATCTTCCCCAAATTGCTGGTGGCAGCGTAAATCCCACCGCTCTGCGACTTGGCAAATCCGGTAACTTGCGTAGCGCTGGCATCGAGCAAGTCAGTGTAGCGGTCCTCTCCAGGAATGGCGTAGATATGTCCCTGATTGCCGGTGCCGGCCAGTAGTTGTCCCTGGGCGTCAAAGGTCAGCGCGTAGACCAAGTTGTCGCGCGAGGACCAGACCTGAGTTGGAGAGCCATCACTGGCGATGCGGTAGATTTCTGATCCGCCGGTGGCAGCCGCCGTCGCCCCTGGGGTGCGGTTTAGCAGGATTGACTGACCGGGAGCTGCGCCACCCGGGCCGGTTCCGGGCGGATTTTGCCCTCCAGCCGTTACTCCGGGAACCATCATGATGATCGGTGTCGTTGGCGCAGTTGAAGAACCGGCTGTGGAATGCTTCTCCCCAACCCCGGCAGCATAGATATTGCCGGACTTGTCAATCGTTAGGGCTGTGATTTCCTTCTTGGGCGCGCTGTAGAGCACGAAAGCGTCACCGTTCGGTGAAATCCGATAGATAAGGCCGCTTCCGTCGGAGCCTGCAATCAGATTTCCCTGATTGTCGAGAGCGAGCACCCGGATGTGAGCTTCGTCACTCTTGAAAAAGACGGAAGAAGTGGCCTTTGCAGTAACCCGGAAAATTTGCCCATTGTCCCCGGTCGCCACGAAGAGATTGCCCGCGTTGTCGAGAGCAAGGTCCCAAATGTACTTTGTGCCGGGCTCAAAGTAGACAGAAGAACTCCACTCTGAGGTGCTACTTCCCTTCTCCCCGGTCTGCTTGGAGTCGGTCTTAGCCTTGCGCTCGATGCGGTAGACCTTGCCATCCGGGTTGGTGGCCGCATAGAGAACTCCTGACTTATCGACGACCAGGGCCTGTACCTGCAGCTCTTGAGGCTCGAATATCGGGGCCGCCTTGCCGTCCGCGGTCACAAAATAAACCCTCGCTGGGGAACCGGCGGCGGCAAACAACTCACCGTTGTTCCCCGCGGCTACTGCCCAGATGTAGCTGGAGGGGGTTGTCACCAACGACTTGAAAGAAGGCGCAAGCTCGAGTCCGCCTGTACTGCGAAGGGCGACACCATTCGACGTACCCTTGCTGAGTTCGTCGAAGGTGGACTGTTGCCAGGTACGCGTGCCTTCCGCGACAGCAACGCCGGCGAACAATGCAATCGAAATGGAAATGACAATTGCGTGCATTAAATGGCGGATAGCCAAAGCAATACCTCAATAAGCGTGGAAAGAAATTTCAGAGTACCACGGTGGAAAGTACAAGCGCCGGGTACCGAGGTACCCGGCATGAAACGTGGCCTACTTGATATTGATGGTCAGAACCTGAGCGCCTGATACCACGAAATCAAGCGGAGTGGTGGATGCTTCATTGACGGAAGACTCAGCGCGTACCACCATGTCCTGGGTGCTGCGCATTCCATCCATAACGTTCATGATGGAAAGCGGCAGGGTCGGCATTACTTTGTCGGCGACCGTCGCCTCCGGGTCTGACTCCAGCAACGAAACATACACCCGGTTGTTCATGTGCTGTTTGTTGAGCAAAGAAATCGTGGAGGCCAGGTCCATTTTGCGAGCGAACTGGGCGGAGCCCGGGCGAAAGCGATCCAGCGTATCGCCATCGCTTACCAAAATGCGCAGCGGGCCCTTGGAGGCCGAAGCCGGGATGTGGACCGGGATGTGCTGCACGATTCCCTCTCCACGATAAGGTCGGAGCATAGCTTCGATGTTGATGGTCTCACCCGGACGGGCTTCGGTGCCATCCGTGCGCGCGCTTTCCAGACGTGCCCAGCGTCGCTCCCGAACCAGCTCGAAATCGAGCTGAACGTCCTTGATGTCAGGGACGTTGTACGGATTGTCGTAAATTCGGCCAAAACGATCGCCCATGGATATCGCTGCAAGCATGGCCGCCGGCTGTCCGCCATCAGCCGGGGTGAACATGTTCTGCATCGAGACCGATGGGTAGCCGTTCACGTTGATACTGCCGCTCATGTGATAAGTAATTTCTTCGCCGTATTCGTTCACTCCGTGCAATGCGTTGAAGACCGTAGCCATCATCGCAACCGGGCTCAGGCGGGCATTGTTGAGCACTTCGTAGTGGAATTCGCGGCTGGCGGGCCCGCCATGAATCGTCAGCGTGACCGGAATCATGTCCGGTTTCTTGTTGAACTCTCCGAGAATACCGGTGTGACGGTCCTGAACGAATGAGCCGACCGCCTCAGTGGCATTCACAATCTTGAACGCGTTCAGGGGCGACGGCAGTGTAGCCAGCACCTGCGCCTTAGTCATGGGCAGAGCAACCGAACCGAACTGGAGGAGCGGGTGCCCGCAAGCCAATAAGTTGTTAGCGTCGACATAGGTGACGGTGCAGGTGGCGGCAATATCCATGTCGCCACGGACTAGGATTGCACTCACCGCGGAACCCGGCTCCAAAGGCTCCGGTTGTTTAACGTCACTGACGGAGCCAACGCCCATCACCGGAACGATACCCGCCGATGCGAATTGCGAAGAAAACATCTGGACAGCGTCCTGCGAAAATCCGCTGAAAACGAGAGGGGCGTCTATCGGCTTCAGGTAGTTGGCGAAATTCGCGACGGGGGGCATCGCCAGACCTGGACTGGAGACTTTGACCGGCTCGCCAGCTACGGCTTTCACCGGAGGCGCCTGGTTCATCGGGTTCCGGTCCATGGCATTGATTTCAAGCATTTCGGCGATGGGGGTAACCCCGGCGATTGGCTCCTTGGAAAATTCACCGATACGAAAAGCCAAGGCGCCGGCCAGCTTGCCGTCAAAATAGACCGGACTGCCGCTCATCCCGGCCACCACGCCGGTGTACTCGGCTTTCTTACCGCCGAGCCGGACCAGAATGATATCGCCCTTGGGCCCGTTAGCATTCTTCAGGACGCCCAGGACCTCGACGTCCATGGGCTCTGGCTTGGTTCCCTGAAATACGGTAAAGGCAGTGCCATGCATTCCAGCATGAATGTCCTTGACCGCGATGGTCTTATAAGGCGTGAAGGTTTGGGATTGCAGGGCGGGTGACAGCGAAATGCACAACACGACACACGAGAAAAACAACCGTCTCATGAATTATCCCCGGAAGACCCAACAAAGGTCTGCCAACAACAAAAACATTCTCGACAACTTTCGTTCTTTTTCTTGCTAACGGGAGAGGAATCGCGATCAAGCAAAACATCCCAACCGCGAACTTGTTGCGTCTATACTAACATAGGTTTTTCGCAAGGAGCCGCATGTTCCGCACCCCAGTAATGCGCCTCTCCGAATTAGTTCGGAGGCCATTTGTCCCTATTTTTCTGATAGTTATCGCTTTGGCTTTAGCAGCCGTGGCTGGCCCCTTGATGGCCCAAGACCAGGCCCCCTCCACCAACGACAATCCCAATAAGCAGGAAACCCCGCCTGAGGCCGGTGGACCGCAAAATGACGTTGGCCCGTATGCCATCCCTAAGAAGAAAGAGGAGCCACCTGCTCCCCCGCCGGAGCGGCCCAAGAAGATTGAGGGCATGCCGGACTACTCCATCCGGGTGGATGTGCCGCTGGTGAATGTCGATGTCATGGTCACCACCAAAGAGGGCCAGTTCATTCCCGGGATGAAGAAAGAGAACTTCAAGGTCTACGAGGACGGAGTTCCGCAGAACGTCATTAATTTCAACCAGTCAGAAGCCCCGATCACGGCGGTGATGCTCATCGAATTTGCCTCGACGAATTACTACTTCATGGTCGATGCCCTTAACGCGTCTTACACCTTTGCCAGCAATTTGCGTAAAAATGATTGGATTGCGGTGGAATCCTACGACATGAGACCGCACATCCTGGTGGACTTCACTCAGGACAAGCGGGCGGTTATGGGAGGGCTGGGTGAGTTGCGCTTTCCCGGCTTCGCTGAAACCAACCTATTTGACGCGCTGTATGACACGCTGGATCGGCTCGATAGGATCGAAGGGAGAAAGTACATTATCCTGATCAGCACCGGAGTTGACACCTTCAGCAAACTGAACCTTGATCAGATTCTGAAAAAGGTAAAGACCACAAAAGATATTACGATCTTTCCAGTCAGCGTGGGGCGTGCCTTACGGGAATATATGGAAAGTCATGGCAGGACGGCGCCGCACGGAATGGGTATCCCGATTTCCAATATGGACTACCTGCAAGCGGACAATCAGTTGAACACCTTCGCAAAAATGACAGGCGGCCGGGCGTATTTCCCTCGGTTCCAGGGCGAGTTGCCGGAGATTTTCCACGACATCACTTCGGACATTCACCAGCAGTACTCGCTGTCCTACCACCCGACCAATCCGAAGCTCGACGGCACTTATCGCAAGCTGAAGGTAGAAGTCGTGGCCCCGGATGGCGGGCATTTAAAAGTAAAGGATCAGCACGGCAAGGACGTTAAATACGAAATCGTTGCCCGCGACGGCTACACCGCGAAACACACCGTCGATTAGTGAACGTGCGCAACCTGATCTAGCAAGAAGAGAAGACCTACACCCAGGAATACCACCAGAGCCATTCTTACCCCCGGCTCATGATTCACCTCGGGCATGAGGTCAGTCGCGGCCACGTAGATGGTGACTCCAGCCGCCAAAGGCAGTCCATAGCTCACCTGATGGCGAAAGAGGGCCATGGTGAACACACCTGCCAGGGTTGCTGCTCCTAGGACCATCGATGAACCCCAGGCGATGCTGCGGCTGCGACCGCTGGCCAACATAATGGACGCGACCGTGAAGCCCTCCGGAATCTTGTGCAGGAAAACGGCAAGAAAGATGATCCATCCCAGCCAGTTGGAAACTATGAAGCCTGAAGCGATGGCAATTCCGTCAAAGAAAGTATGGATGATCAGGCCGATCAGAATTGAATAGCTCTTGTGGTTGTGGACGAATTGCTCATTGTGAGTCTCTTCTCCAAAGTGGAAGTGCGGGGTGACGGTGTGCTCGAAGAAATGAATGATGAGATATCCAACCAGCACAAACAAAGCGCCACGATTGCCGCTTAGGGCGAGGCTCGTGGGAAGGAGTTCCACCAGAGCGGTCGCCAACATGAACCCCGCGCCCAGCGCCACGAAATACTTTAGGTAAGAGCGATCCCAATGCTTGTGCACGATAATCGCGCCGCCAAAGATGTTGGCGGCCGCAGCGGTTAAGCCGAGGAAGATGCTCAGCAGGATGGGGTGCATGCGAGCCAGAATGATAACAGGGAGATAAGCGCTAGTTCATTGTTTCGCGTCCTGAGTTCTCAGTCAGGCCGCGGTCGGATAGCACTGCTAAGCCGCTAATGAACTTGCTTAACTCAGCGGGCGTAGCCGACGAAGAATTATGAACTAGAGTTCCCTATCCGCTGTGCCGCACATGCATAACATCGCCGTCCTGGACGATATAGTCTTTCCCTTCCAGGCGGAGAATACCCTTGGCACGAGCGTTGGCTTCCGAGCCGGCTTCGAGAAGCTGATCCCATCGGATGGTTTCAGCGCGGATGAAGTGCTTCTGCAGATCGGAATGTATGGCCCCGGCAGCTTCAGCAGCACGGGTGTTAACAGGGATTGTCCAGGCACGGCATTCGTCTTCGCCGGCGGTGAAGAAAGAAATCAAGCCAAGCAGACGGTAGCTGGTGCGGATCAGGCGGGTGAGTCCACTTTCGGTTAGGCCGTAGCTACCCAGAAATTCGGCGGCATCTTCTTCGCTCATTTCCGCGAGTTCGGCTTCCACTCTACCGCAGATGGCGGTCGCACCTGAGTTGGGACGAGAGGCGACTTCGGTCAGGCCATATTTTGTGACTGCCTCATCCAGTTCTTTTCCGAGTTCCGTACTCTCGCTGACGTTCAACACGTAGAGGATGGGCTTTTCGCTGAGGAACATGAAGCCACGCAAACGCTTTTTGTCCTCGGGAGTCATCTCCATCTCGCGCAACGGGCGTTCCGACTCGATCTGCGCTTTGGCTCGTTTCAGAAGCTCGAATTCCTTCTCCAGCTCAGCAGTCTTCATCTTTTTCAGGTCTTTTTCCACACGCTCCAGTCGCTTTTCGATCTGCCCAAGATCGCTGACCATCATGTCAAATTCGACATTCTTGATGTCACGGAGGGGGTCAACGGGACCGACGTGCGGGATGGATGGGTCGTCGAAAGCCCGCACTACGTGCGCCAGAGCATCCACATTGCGTAAGTGGCTGAGAAATGCCGTCTCTTTGAGGGCTTCCTGGCCGATGGCGCCGACATCGACATATTCGACTGCTGCATGCGTCAACTTCTTGGGATCGTAAAGAGCTGCCAGTTTATCCAGACGCTCGTCCGGTACTTTCGCCACTCCAACGTGAGCTTCACGAGGGTTGGCATAGCCCTGATCGGATATCTGGGCCTTAGTGAGAATTCGAAACAAAGAGGATTTGCCTACCTGGGGCAGGCCGATGATGCCGGTTTTCATAAGGTAAGGGAGTTGCAGCCTTCAGCAAGGCAAACGCGCCACTTTGAGAATAACCCAAACGCCCAATGGTGTGGAACGCTACCGACCTGCGACCGTCAGATATACCACCACTAGGCCCAGTAGTAAGACGCCGCCTTCGAGCCGCGTCGACCAACCATGAAGCTTGTTGAATTCGACGCGTGCGGGGTCAGTCGCAGCAACTGTGTCCAGGTCGCCCAGGGAGGCACGGAGACTAGCCATCTTTGGAGAGACACCGAATTGCGATGTTAGGGTAAGCAGGAGCATGACGCATATCAGAATGTGCCGCCACGCCAGCGGGTGGGCAGAGCCATCGTGAAGACGCGAGTAAATCAGAGAGCTGACTAGAAAAACTATCGCCGAGACGATTCCCATCCAGTGTAAGGAGGCGAGTGTGCGGTTCACGATATTGCCGGCAAGATGGTGGGTTGGCAGAACCGAGAAAGCGGCGCGAGTAACCACCGCCGCGAAGAAAACGATCCCACCAATCCAGACAATGAGCGAAAGAACCATCAAATAGCGAAGAAGTGCCATGGTCGTTTTATTATGCACCCCCGAACCGAATTCCTTCTTCACACTCGCTTAGAATCAGTACGGATGAGCACCCCGCGAAGCGACGGCGCAAGCTATTTTCTTAGCGTTGTTCTTGCACTGGCCAGCGGATGGCTGCAGATAAAAGTTCACGATCTACTTTTCACAGCATTGCTGGTTGTCGCCTCCGCCATGGTGCTGGGAGCGATGCGCCCGCAAAGCCCGTGGCGATGGGCGATTCTATTTCCCTTCGTGGTGCCGCTCGCGCAGCTCTTGGCCCGAGTCGTTCTAGTCGAAAAACCAACGCGTGCGGAGGTTTACGAATCGTTGCTCCTGCTTCTTCCGGGCATCGCCGGCGCTTATGGGGGTTCGGTGCTGCGGCAAACCCTACAGCGCGTATGGAGTGGGAACTAGCTCCCCTGTTTTGAACCAAGGTGCAGGCTAACCAAAAAGTTATTCTTTTTCCACGGCGGGAGCGGTTATGCTTCGCTGATGGGTGTGTCTTTAACGGTGTTGGCTAGCGGCAGCCGCGGCAACACCGCGCTGGTCAGCAGCTCAAGCACGCGCGTGCTGGTCGACGCCGGCATTTCCTGCCGCGAGACTTTCAAGCGCATGAAGGCCCTGGGAGAAGACCCGCACTCCCTAAGTGGCATTCTGATCACCCACGAACATTCCGACCATGTCTATGGCCTGGCCGTGCTGGCGCGCAAGCTAAATATTCCGGTTTACATGACGGAGGCCACGCACTATGCCTGGGCTCGATCCCTGCGGGATGACGCTGACGAACTCCCGAAACTAGGGCGACTGGAGGTTTTTTGTTCCGGGCGTTGCTTCCAAATCGGAGACATCGCGGTAATGCCTTTTACCATCCCGCACGATGCCGCCGATCCAGTAGGATTCACCTTCAAAGCGGAAGGTATCAAACTAGGGTTCGCGACCGATTTGGGCTATGTGCCAGTCAGTATCAGCGATCACCTACGCGGCTGCGATGTCCTGGTAATGGAATCGAATCATGATGTTGAGATGCTCCGGGGAGGGCCGTATCCCTGGTCGGTGAAACAGAGGGTCATGAGCCGGGTTGGTCATCTTTCCAATGACTCCCTCGCGGATTTCTTCACTAACGATTATGATGGGGATGCAGCGTACGTTGTGCTAGCGCATCTTTCCGAGCAGAACAACCATCCTGAGCTAGCACGAAGCGCGGCGGAAAAAGCCCTGGGTTCCCGCCAAACGCTGCTGCGGAATCGGGTTCTGCTGGCGACTCAATCGGAGCCGCTGCAGCCGATCCAGCTGTAGCCACTATGAATCAGTGTGTGGATCCGGTTGTAGGAAAGATTCTCGCCGGTTGGCGCTATGACATTTCTGGCCTGGCGCCAGAAATGCGCGGCGACTACGAGCATCACTTTCAAGTTTGTGAATTTTGCCAATCCCGTCAGCGCTTGCACCGCGGTATTGACGTGGCTCTCATAGGGCTGGCCTCGGTCTCGGCTGCAGTCTTCCTCTTTGCTTTCGGAGTCATCCGCCACTTTGAGCCTCGTCATACCTTTTGGCTGGAACTGGGGGCGCTCGCGGGCTTCGCTTTTTCGGCACTCATGTGGCTGGTAGTAGCGGTTGCGACACCGGCCCCTATGGCCGTAGTCGATGCGGCGTTGATGGGAGCCCGTCACGTGCATGATCGCCTTCCACCAGAAATCCGCGAACGGCTGCCGGAAGAATTGCGACTCAAAATTGGCGGACAGCATTGAGGACACGCGCTGCAGACAAAATCGACGCTTCCGGATAGAATGACGTTTCATTCCGGATTACCCAATGTCGCCACTCTTAAAAATCATGTTGAGTTGGAGTGTCCTGCCTAGCGGGCTCTGATCCCTTTCTCCTCGCACTTTTCCTGTTTTGAGAGACCTTGATCTTTCACTCATCACCAAGGACCTCATTCCTGAATTGCACCTGTTAGAATCGCTGCGATTCTGGACGGCCAGACTGAAGGCAATATGGCAGCTTCCAATGGATCGAAATCAAAGTACGACGTAATCGTCATCGGCGGAGGCCATAATGGCCTGGTCAATGCGGCCTACTTGGCCCGCGCCGGCAAGAAAGTTCTGGTGTTGGAGCGGCGTCACGTGCTCGGCGGGGCCGCAGTTACCGAAGAAATTTTCCCCGGATTCAAGTTCTCAGTCTGCTCTTACGTGGTTTCCTTGTTGCGCCCCGAGATCATTCGCGATCTCGATCTGCCTCGTCACGGCCTGGAAATCCTGCCACTCGACGGCACCTTCACACCAATGCCGAACGGAGACTACCTGTGGCGGGTGAATGATCACGGCAAGACTCACCGCGAGATCGCACGCCATTCCAAGCTAGATGCAGAAGCCTACGACGAATTCGGCAAAGCCATGCAGGCGATGTGCCGCTTCGTAAAGCCCATTCTCAGCATGGTACCGCCAGATCCAAGCACTCTTAATCCCAAAGAACTGATGAAGTTGTTGTTCATCGGCAGGCGCTTTCAAGACATGAACAGCGGTGACAAATACAACCAGGTGCAGTTGATGACGATGAGCGCCATCGACTTTCTGGACCAGTGGTTTGAGACCGATGTGCTCAAAGCCACTATGTCGGCCTCTGGGATCATCGGCACGTTCCTGGGCGTTCGCTCGCCGGGAACTGCTTATGTCCTGCTGCACCACTACATGGGCGAAATCGACGGTGCGTTCCGGTCATGGGGATTTGCCCGCGGGGGCACCGGAGCCATTTCGAATTCTATCGCTGACGCGGCCCGCGAAGCCGGAGTCGAAATTCGCACCGAAGCGCCGATCGCTCAAATTCTGGTCAAGAACGGCAAAGCTACCGGTGTTGTCCTCGGCAACGGCGATGAGATACATGCGGACATCATCTCGTCGAGTGTCGACCCGCGACTAACGTTCACCAAGTTCATCGAGAAAGAGCATTTGCCCAGCGAATTTCTAGAGGATGTGAATCGTTACAAATATCGCGGCTCTTCGGGCAAGGTGAATCTTGCATTGGACGGGCTGCCAAACTTTAAATGCCTGCCCGGCGTGGGCGCGCACCTGCGCGGCGCGATGTCGATTTCGCCGAGTGTCGAATACATGGAGCGAGCCTACGATGACGCGAAGTACGGTAATTTCTCGCGCCGCCCCTACATTGACATGGTGATTCCGTCGCTGACCGATCCGTCAGTCGCGCCGCCCGGGAAGCATGTGATGTCCTGCTTCGTGCAGTACGCACCCTACAAATTGCGTCCCGGACTTAACTGGGACGAGCAAAAACAGGCATTCGGCGACAATGTGATCAATACTATTTCCGAATACGCGCCTAACTTAAAAAACATCATTCTGCACAAACAGGTCTTGACGCCGCTCGATATCGAACGGGATTTTGGCCTGAGTGAAGGAAATATTTTTCAGGGCGAGCTTTCTTTAGAACAACTGTTCTTCCTGCGCCCGGTGCCGGGATGGGCGCGCTTCCGCACTCCGATTGACAATCTATATATGTGCGGGTCAGCGACTCATCCGGGCGGCGGGATCATGGGCGCTCCGGGGCGGTTGGCGGCGCTGGAAATTCTTAAAGACAAGGGAACGGCCTAGACGATGCCCGATCAACGCGACGTCGTCATCGTTGGAGGTGGCCACAATGGATTGGTCACAGCCTTCTATCTTGCCAAGGCTGGTTTCAAACCGCTGGTGCTCGAGCGCCGTGGTCAGCCGGGTGGCGCAGCGATCACCGAAGAATTCCACCCCGGATTTCGCAGCTCGATCCTCGCTCATGCCGCCGGGCCTCTCCGCCACGATGTGCTACGCGACATGCAGCTTGAGAAGCATGGTCTGAAACTGATCTCTCCGGAAATTGGCCTAACCGCGCTCTCCCCGGATGGCCGGGCCCTGAGTTTCTACGGCGATACCAATCGCACGGTACAGGAGATCTCGAAGTTCTCCTCCAAAGATGCCGCGAAGTATCCGGAGTTCGCGCAATCCCTCACCAAGCTTGGCAAAGTAATTGGCGAAGCGCTGGCGTTGGCGCCTCCGAACATCGACGACCCGAGCAAAGGCGATCTCTGGGGCATGTTGAAAACCGGGCGCGCGATTCGCAATCTCGGGAAGCGCGACATGTACCGGTTGCTGCGCTGGGGTCCCATGGCGGTTGCAGATTTGGTCGCGGAATATTTCGAGACCGAATTGCTGCGTGCTGCGATCGGGGGGCGCGGAGTATTCGGAACATTTCTCGGTCCGTGGTCGGCAGGCAGCAGTCTGGTGTTGTTGATCCGGGCCGCAGGTGATGCCCACCCCGCGGGAGGAGCAGCATTCGCCGCCGGCGGCATGGGGTCAATCACGCAGGCTATGGCGGCGGCGGCCAAGCAGGCAGGCGCCGAGATCCGCACCGACGCGGAAGTCGCAGAAATCCGCGTCAAGAACGGCGCTGCTGCCGGCGTTGTGCTCTCGAATGGCGAAGAAATCTCTGCGAGGGCGGTGGTTTCGAATGCCGACCCCAAGCGGACGCTGTTGAAACTGGTTGATTCCACCCATCTTTCACCGGACTTCGTCATGAAGCTTCAACATTACCGCATGCCGGGAACGGTGGCGAAAGTCAATCTAGCGTTGTCGGGTCTTCCGCAGTTCACGGCCTTGTCGGGAAATGACACGGCACTTCAAGGACGGCTCCACATAGGTCCTGAAATTGATTACCTGGAGCGGGCGTTCGACGATTCGAAGTATGGCAACTTCTCCAAGCAGCCCTATCTGGAAGTTGTAATTCCGTCCATGACCGATTCCTCGCTCGCTCCGGAAGGTCAGCATGTGATGTCCATTTACATGCAGTACGCGCCATTCAAATTGAAGAACAGCGATTGGGAAAGCCAGCGGGTGGCGCTGGGCGATACGGTCGTGAAGACGCTTGCCCAGTATGCCCCAAATTTGCCGGAACTGATCCTGCACCATCAGATCATCACTCCGCAGGACTTGGAAGACCTCTGCGGGTTGACTGGCGGGCACATCTTCCATGGAGAACTTTCGCTCGACCAGTTCTTCACCATGCGGCCACTACTAGACTGGGGACGATATAAGACGCCGATCGAAAATCTCTACCTTTGTGGCTCGGGTACCCATCCGGGCGCGGGATTGACCGGGGGTTCCGGCGCGAATGCGGCGAAAGAGATTGTTAAGGCTCTAAAAAAGTAAGCGCCGCGAGGAAGCCTCTGCAACACAGGCCATGAAGAACACCGCCATCCTGCTGATCTGCTGCCCTGACCGCCGTGGACTGGTGGCCAGCATTTCTGATTTCGTCTTCCGGCACAACGGAAATATCCTGCACGCCGACGAACATGGAGACGCAGAATCCGGTATCTTCCTGATGCGGGTGGAGTTCGATCCCTCACAGTTTGATATTCCTCTTGCCGACTTCGCCCAGCACTTCTCGCCTATCGCCGAGAAGTTTGAAATGCAGTGGAGGCTAGCGCAATCGAGCTTCCGGCCGAAGATGGCGGTCCTGGTTTCGAAATACGACCACTGCTTCGCCGACTTGCTTTACCGCCATAAGAGCGGAGAACTGACCTGCGATATCCCGCTGGTGATTTCCAACCATCCTGACAACCAGGCGTTGGCGGACTTCTACAAGATTCCGTTTTTTGTGGTTCCCGTTGGCAAAGATAACAAGCAGCAAGCGGAAGAAAAGATTCTAGGGTTGCTGCGTCAGCATAATCCTGACTTCCTGGTGCTGGCGCGCTATATGCAGGTTCTCTCGGAGAGTTTCGTGGATAAGTACCCGAGCCGGATCATCAATATTCATCATTCCTTCTTGCCGGCATTTGTCGGCGCAAAGCCTTACCACCAGGCTTTCGAGCGTGGGGTTAAGCTGATTGGAGCTACCAGCCACTACGTGACCAACGTACTCGATGACGGCCCCATCATTGAGCAGGATGTGGTGCGCATCTCCCATCGCGACACGCTCGAAGACCTGCTGCAGAAGGGCCGCGATCTGGAAAAAGTAGTGCTCTCGCGTGCGGTGCGCTGGCACATTGAAAACCGTGTGCTGCTTTACGGGAACAAGACGGTAGTCTTCACCTAGGGAGTTCACTCTTTCCCGGAACTACCGCCCCGAATCAACTCCTCAGGAAACACACGCTTTAGCGCCCATTTTCGTTGCAGGCGCTGAAACGCCCGTCAATTCGCTCTCCGATTCGCCCGCCCGAAGGCGGGCACTTCCACCGCTCTTGCCAAGTCTTCGCAGCGTCAACCGGCTAGAGCCTTGGCCGTTTTACATTGTTTCGCTTCGCTTGCGCATAAACGCCGGCACATCCAGATCGTCCGGCTCAAAGGAAGCTACCACAGCTTCTGGAGCCGAATCCCGACGTGAGGTCTCGACGGTGGTTAATCCAGCGCTGCTGCCGGTGAACTGCGACATTACCCGAGTCGGGACCGGATCACGGTCTGGCTCCGGCTCGATGAATTCAGCAGACTCGTTTGATACCGTAAAGCTGTCCAAACTCTGCTTGCGGCGATGGAGGCGGTCTGAGTCTTTGAATCCGGTGGCGATCACCGTGATCTTCACTGAGTCCTTCATCTTTTCGTCCAGTACCGCGCCGAAGATGATGTTGGCATCCTCGTCGGCCGCATTCTGAATAATGGAGCAAGCCTCCTGGACCTCGGCCAACTTCAACGAAGCCGAACCGGTAATGTTAATCAGAATGCCGCGCGCGCCGTCAATGGCTCCTGCTTCAAGCAGAGGCGAAGATATTGCCTTCTGGGCCGCCTCAGTGGCGCGCCGGGAGCCGCTGGCCGACGCCGCGCCCATTACGGCGTACCCCATACCCGCCATGATGGCCTTCACGTCTGCAAAGTCGCGGTTGATGATTCCAGGAATGGTGATGATGTCGGAAATGCCTTGCACACCTTGGCGAAGAATATCGTCCGCCACCCGGAACGACTCGAAGAAACCAGCATCTTGGGCGACTGCCAGCAGCTTTTCATTGGGGATAACGATCGTGGTGTCAACCGACTCCATCAGTTCCGAGATACCACGTTCCGCCTGCTGCATGCGGCGCTTGCCCTCAAAAGCAAACGGCTTGGTCACGACCGCGACCGTCAGCGCGCCCATTTCACTGGCCAGAGACGCGATGATCGGTGCGGCGCCCGTCCCGGTGCCCCCGCCGAGGCCAGTGGTGACGAAGACCATATCTGCTCCTTCGAGGGCTTCGATGATCTTGTCGGAATCTTCGAGTGCGGCCTTGCGGCCAACTTCTGGATTGGCGCCTGCACCCAATCCATTGGTGAGCTTGACGCCCAGCTGGATCTTTACCGGCGCGCGCGACATGCGCAACGCCTGCAGGTCGGTGTTGGCAACGACGAACTCGATGCCTTCCATACCGGAGTCAATCATGCGATTGACCGCATTGTTGCCGCCGCCGCCCACCCCAATGACCTTGATCTTGGCATCGTTGCGTGTGTCTTCGATATAGCTGATACGAACGTCCTCTTTTTTCATGTGCGCCGCCACTCCAAGTGAATTTTTTGTTACCTGAACCCTCAAGCTCCCTTACCGACCAACATTGCTTTTAATTTCGAACTCCAACGGCCGTCTTGAAATCCGCGTGCAGTGCGGGATCGGTGGCTATAGGTGGCCATACCCAGTACGGTTGCGAACTCTGGCTCTGATAGGGTCGACGGCATTTTGGCCAGCGCCGCCGGCCAGGCAAGCCGCAGCCGTCTTCGCAGAACCGAATCCGCAACATCAAGAATTCCCGGCAGCCGAGATGCACCGCCGGTCAGAACGATTCCGGCCACACAATGCTCGAGCATTCCGGCGTGGCGAAGGTTGTCTCGCAACAGCTCAAACAGCTCGCGGGCTCGAGGCTCAAGGATTTCTCCAACTGTTCGTTGGGAAACCAGCCGTGAGGGACGGTCGCCTACCGATGGAACTTCGACCTCATTCCCTTCGGGGATCAGGGTCACCGCTGCGTTGCCATAGTGCCGTTTGATCTTCTCGGCTTCCGCTACGGGGGTACAGAGTCCGACCGACAGATCACTAGTGAAATGGTCACCGCCGATGGGAATTACTCCAGTGTGTCCAACTGAACCGTCCTGAAAGACCGCTAGGCTGCTGGCGCCGGCGCCAAGATCCACGATGCAGACTCCGAGTTCGCGTTCATCGGAGCGCAGGGCTGAATCGGCGCAAGCCAGTGCTTCAAATACCGTATCGTCAACATGAACTCCGGCACGGTTTACCGCGGTGACCACGTTCTGCACCGCACTCGACGCGGCGGTGACCATGTGGACGCGGACTTCCAAACGCGTGGCCATCATGCCCAGCGGATCGCGCACCCCAGCTTCGTCATCGAGAATGAACTCCTGCGGGAGCAGGTGTACGACCTCGCGGTCGGCGGGAAGCGGTACCCCGCGAGCCTTCTCTACAGCCATACGAATTTCTTCGCGGGCGATCTCGCGCGAGCGCGAGCCGAAGTTGATTCCTCCGTGGCTGTTCAAGCCTCGAATATGCGGCCCGGAGATGCCGACCAATGCATGCTCCACCGGCACCCCGGCACTGTCCTCGGCCGCTTCGACGGCTCTCTGAATGGATGCCGACGCCTTCTCCAGTTCAACGATAACGCCTTTGCGTGTGCCACGACTTTCTGTGACACCATGGCCGCGATAGCGAAGGCCGTTGTCCGTGATCTCGGCGACCAATACGCAGGTCTTGGCACTACCTACATCGACCACCGTTAAGAATTGTTCGTACTGGTTGCCCATGCGTCTATTAGTCCTGAGTTTTGGCAATTCCTGGACTTGGTTTCTTCTTCGCCACCACCTTCGGCTTCACCTGAGCTGGCTTCGCTACCGCCGTCTTCACGGTGGCTTTTGGTTTCTGCTTCGTCACAGTCCTGGCGTGAAGCGGCCTGGACACCCTATGAGCGGCTGGTCTCTCTTGCGCTTTAGCGCTCGTTTTTGCCGGCAACGGAACCACGGCCTTGGCCGACTTTGGCAACGGGTCCCGCGTCACCAGAGCTGCCGGCTTGACACCTGCGGCCATCGCGGCTTTGGCAATCGATGCCGACAATGGCACTGGCTTCGTCGCGCCTCCCAGGTCAGGATTGACGATGATCTGCCGGTCGTAGCGTAAGTCGACCGATTCAAGCTTGTCGAACTGCTGCCGCCATTCGCGAATGTGGCTGACGTAAATCTTGTAGCGGTCCAGATAGTCCGAAGAGCCTAGGTGGATCAGGACCTCGCCTTCGCTGTTGTCGGCCAGGACTTTCACGTCATCTGGATCCGACAGATCGACTTCGCTCAACTCCTGCGAGTAGTTCCCGCCCCCGGAATCAAGTTGGCCAATAACATCAGCGTAAATCTTCATGCGGGCGAGCCGCGTGGATGGTGGCTCGCCCGGATTGGTTCCGACGATTACCGGGAACGAGTATTTACTTTTGCTTCCCCCAGGCAAATCCATCAAAGCGCCGCTCGGGTCGATCAAGAGAATTTTGGATGCGACCCGAGCGAATGCAGTGGGTGTGCGCTCGTGAACTTCAACTTTGAGCCGGTTCGGAACAAACCGCATGACGCTGGCAGCTTGCACCCATGGAATCTGCTCGAGCTGGGTCTGGCGTTGCGCCAGTGGAACAAAAAAAATGTTACGCCCAATGTCCCCGCCCATGACTTCCATTACCTGAGAGCGAGTAACGTTCTGAAGACCGGCAATCTCAATGTCATCGCTGGATTCAATCCGGAAGCGCCACGAATGTTCGCCGTAGCGGTAGATAAATCCCGCGCCGATGGCTGCGAGCACAAGCAGAACAGCAACCACGCCGATCCATGTCAGGCGTTTGGCAGTCTTTTTGGGGATTGAACCACGGCGGGCGGAGACACGCTTCTGCCCGCGAAGGAATGGCGATTCCTCCTCCACATCCAGATCAAGCACGCGGGCGTCGTCAAGATCAGGACGCAGTGCCTCTTCGGATGGTGGATACAACTCCTCCTGCGAGATGGTAGGACCGCTTTTCCGTGCCATCAATACAGGTCAGTTGTCGTGGGAACCGCGAGCGGTTTTAACTATAACTTCTTTTGCGGAATTGACATAGCAGAAATTTGCTGCAGTTTTGCACAGCAGCGCAAAAATTCATTCGGAGTCGTCGTCGATCTCAATGCTAGCGACTTTGCCATCAATTCTCGCCAAAGCGGCCTGAACCCGGGCCGTTGCCTCGCGACGCGCCATCACTTCGGCGGATCGCGCTTGAACCCGAGCCATGACTTCTTGAGCGCGGGCGTTAACACAATTCTGACGGCTAACGGCTACATAGACTGCCCGGTCAACGCGGCTATCGGCTCGATCGGAGAACCGGTTAAGAATCTCCGAGGTGCGGTTGAAGGCGCATGCGACCCAGGCGTTTGGGGTATCGCTGTGACCATAACGAGTGCCGATGCCGAGTGCCAAAACGCCTGCTGCCAACCAGTACATACTCTTATCGGAAGCCATAAATCACTCCTAAATTGCTTACCGAGGTTAGACGGGACGCCCCACAAATCGTCACCAGCCCACCCGTAGTTGTTATGTACGGGGAGTCAGGGAAGTCGGTTCCCGGAATCGGTATAAGTATTTCAACTTAGGCGGTTAGGCCACAGGCTGACGGATTGCAAGAGCCTGTAGCAGTTGGGGGGCAAGATGGGATACGCTGCCCGCCCCGAGCGTCATAATCATGTCGCCGTCTTGCGCGTCGGCCACCGCTTCGTTTACGGCATCTTCAAACGACGGCGCGTAAATCGCGGGCTTACCATTGTCACGAATCCGGCTAACGACTGCCTCCGCAGTAACACCTTCGATCGGCGGCTCACTGGCAGCGTAAATATCAAGAACAATTATTGAACCGGCATCCTCGAACGAAGCGGCGAATTCCTCTATAAGATCGCGGGTGCGGGTGTAGCGGTGGGGCTGGAAGATAACGTGAATCTTGCGAAATCCGCATTGCTTGGCTGCCGCCAGCGTCGCCCGAATCTCCGTGGGATGATGCCCATAGTCGTCGATCACGCTGACCCCCGCGGCTTTTCCCTTGAGCTGGAACCGGCGATCCACGCCCCGGAAACCCGCCAAGGCGGCGCGAATCTGGTCGGTAGGCACATCGAGCCCTGTGCCGACGGCGATCGCCGCGGTCGCGTTGAGAATGTTGTGGGTACCGGGCACATGCAACCGAAATTCTCCCAGTTCTTCGCCCCGATATTTCACACGAAAATGACTAGTCGGCTGATTCTGGCTCTGATCAAAGCTTGCTGAACCCAGCTTAATTTCGAAATCGGACCCGCGTCGCGTCCCATAAGTGCAGATTCTGCGCCGAATGACCGACAACATTCGCCGCAGTACAGGATCATCGTTGCAGAGCACCACCATGCCGTAAAACGGAACTCGATCCATGAATTCAAGGAAGGCACGTTTGACGTCATTCATATTGCGATAGCAATCCATGTGCTCGCGATCGATATTGGTCACGACTGAAAGAATGGGCGAGAGCTTAAGGAAGGAACGGTCGCTCTCGTCTGCTTCCGCCACCAGATATTGCGAGTTTCCCAGGCGCGCATTGGAACCCAGGGCATCGACCCGGCCGCCAACTACCACGGTGGGATCAAGTCCCCCCGCGGCTAAAACGGCCGCCACCATCGATGTCGTTGTGGTTTTGCCGTGCATCCCGGCGATGGCGATGCCGTATTTCAGCCGCATGAGTTCGGCCAGCATCTCTGCCCGCGGAATCACCGGAATATGAAACTTGTGGGCCTCGGCTACTTCAGGATTTTCCGGAGAGACAGCAGAACTGATAACGACGACTTCTGCGCCGGCAATATGCTCCGGACGGTGGCCTTCGTACGTGATGGCCCCCAAGCTGGCAAGACGAAGGGTGACGCTGGAAGTTCTTAGATCGGATCCGGAAACTTTAAAGCCAAGATTCAGGAGCACTTCGGCAATACCGCTCATGCCGATGCCCCCGATTCCGACGAAATGCACGCGTTGTATCTTGGCAAACATTTAACTGTCTAATTTCACTCCGGCAAGCTTCGCAGCCATGGCGGCGATGTCGCGTGCTGCCGACGGATGCGCCAGTTTGCGCGCTGAATCTGCCATCTGCTGCAACCGCGCCGGGTCACTGAAAAGAGCGCGTACCGTTTCTACCAGACTTTCTGCTGTGAGTTTCGCTTCTTCCAGCATGACGGCGGCTCCAGCCTGTTCCAGAGCCTCAGCGTTGCGCTTCTGGTGATCATCGGCTGCGTGCGGAAAGGGAACAAAGACAGCTGGTTTCCCCGCAGCGGTTATTTCGGCCACGGTACTGGCGCCCGACCGGCAAAGAACTAAATCTGCGCGAGAAAAGAACGACGGCATGTCGTCGATAAATCGATACACCTCGACAGCTGTCCCCAATGTGGAATAAGCCGCCTGGGCTCCCGGAAAATCCCTTTCTCCAGTCTGGTGGACAATATGAATCGCAGGTACCCGCTTCAATAGTTCCGGCAACGCCTGGATCACTGCGTGATTGATCGCCCTTGCGCCTTGGCTTCCACCAAAAACCAGGAGATCCCTGCCCTCCGTGGATTTCGTCTGAGTCTCGAAAAACGCGTGTCGCACCGGGACGCCTGTAACTTGCGCCCGACGGAAGAATTTTCCGGTCTCTTCGAAGTGCACCGCTGCGGCGGAAACCCAGCGGGCAACTATGCGGTTGGCGAAACCAGGGACCACGTTGGGTTCAAAAGCAACTGTAGGAACTCTTCCCAGTACAGCAGCCAGCATGGCAGGACCGGAGGCGTATCCGCCGACGCCGATCACGACTTGTGCGCCGAAATCCTTAAGAATTCGGCGCGCTTGAAAAACGGCCATCGGCAGGGCGAACAGCGTTTTGAGACGGGTTTTCAGACCAACTTTGTTGAGAGCTCCGACCTCAACCAGGCGGAGGGGAAATCCAGCCGCCGGCACCAGACGGGTTTCGATTCCACGCGCCGTGCCCACGAAAAGAACTTCAGCCCCGTATCGCGCTTTTAGTTCCTGGGCGATGGCCAGAGCAGGAATAACGTGTCCGCCAGTGCCTCCACCTGCCAGAATTGCCCGCATGAAATGACTATACCGTGAAGCTCAGTCGGCCTGTTTGCTCACGTTTAGCAGGACTCCGACGCAGGCCAGTGTGATGAACAAGGACGATCCGCCGTAGGAGACAAAGGGTAGTGGGATACCTTTGGTCGGCATCATGCCCAGAACCACGCTGATGTTGATAAAGGCTTGCACCACCACCATGGAAGTAATTCCGACCACCAGAAAGCGGCCGAATAAATCCTGGGTCTTGAGCGCAGTGCGGATTCCTCTCCACAGGAATGTTCCGAAGAGTGCGACCACGAGTAGTGCGCCGATCAGGCCAAGCTCTTCGGCAGTGACCGAAAATATGAAATCGGTGTGCGGCTCGGGAAGATAGAAGAGCTTCTGTTTGCCCTCCATCAGACCCAGACCGGTTATACCGCCCGTGCTGACCGCAATTAATGACTGAATGATATGGAAGCCGCTGCCTTGCGGATCGGAGTAGGGATTGAGAAAAGCCAGAATGCGGGCCTTGCGGAAGGCGACATGAAAGATGAGGAAATACAACGGTAGCAGCGATCCTACAAAAGCGTAGCCGATGTACCGCATATCGAGCCCGGCGACGTACATGATACATACCGTGATTGCAGCGCAGGCGATAGCGGTACCAAGATCGGGTTGCAGGACGATGAGCACCAAAAACACCATCGTCGGAACAATGGCCGGTAGCAAGGTGCGCCGCCAATCCTTCATCTCTTTGGTCCGGCCCTCCAGAAAGAAAGCCAAAAACAGGATCAACGCAGGTTTCGCCAGCTCTGCAGGTTGCAGTGAAAAGCCACCCACATGGATCCAGCGATGTGTGTTGTGCGAACGATCCAGGAGTAAGGCCAGAATCAAAAGCAGCGTGGTCCCGCCTAGCACCGAGAAAACGACCGCTGACTCCTTGTAATACTTGTAGTCAATCTTCATGCCGGCGACCATGGCGGCCATTCCGGCGACGGCCCAACCCAGCTGCTTCCAAAGAAAGTAGTAGCCAGACCCGAATTTTTCCTTGGCCATGATGGCTGAAGCACTGAAGACCATCACCAGCCCGACAAAGACCAGGATCAGAGTGACCGTAAACAGCCACCCATCCACACTCACACGCTTAGCCATGGGAAATTCATTCCACCACGTAGGAACTGAGAGGCGGAGAATTTTTTGTGCAGATTTTCAGGCAGAGAGTGACTGACTTGGTTCGGGTGCCGTAGCTGAATGCTCAAAACCGAATGCTGAGAACTAAGGGGTCCGATCCCCCAACTTTGCGACTGCTTCCTTAAAGACCCGTCCCCGGTGCTGGTAGTTATCAAACTGGTCGAAACTGGCGCAGGCCGGAGCCAAGAGCACTATATCGCCAGCCACAGCGTTTGTAGCGGCTAGGTTTACCGCGGACTCCAGGGTTCCGGCACGGACAATATCGGCGGTCCCTTTGATCTGCGATTCGATTTTCTCTGCGGCGGCGCCGATGGTATAGACGTGTTTCACCCGCTCGCGCAGCAGGCTGTGCAGGACGGTATAGTCGCTGCCTTTATCCTTTCCGCCGAGAATCACGTGGATGTTGGCGGGAAAGGATTCCAGAGCCTTGATGGTCGCGTCCACATTGGTGGCTTTGGAATCGTTGTAGTATTCGACGCCCTTTATCGTAGCGATGTACTCGATACGATGCTCCACCGCCCTAAAGTTCTGGACTGTCTGGCGAATCTTTGCTGCCGTAGTACCCAATAATCTGCCAACCGCCACTGCGGCCAGCACATTTTCCACGTTGTGCCCGCCTTTCAGCGGTATCTCTGAGACCGGCATGACGTCTTCTAAACCGCCGGATGAGAGAAAATAGATGTTCCCGTCCCTGACGAATGCGCCTTGCGCCAATTCCTTCTTTCGGCTGAACCAAAAAACCTGAGACTTCACATTGGGGCTAAGTTCTGTGCAGGTCGAGTCGTCAGCATTCAAGACCGCAAAGTCGGTTGGCTGTTGATTCTCAAAAATGCGGGCTTTTGCATCGACATAGGCACGGAAAGTCCCGTGACGGTCAAGGTGGTCTGGGGTCACGTTGAGAACAACCGCGACTTTGGGATGGAAGCTTTCGATCGTCTCGAGCTGAAAGCTGGAAATCTCCAGCACCATGGTGGTTTCGGATGTCGTACCTTCAACCAATGAAATGGCCGGCGTGCCGATGTTTCCGCCAACTACAGTCGGACGTCCGGCCGCAGCGACAATTTCGCCCGCCAAAGTGGTGGTCGTTGTCTTGCCGTTCGACCCCGTAATGGCAACGATCGGGCCGGGGAAAAACCTCGCTGCCAGTTCGATCTCGCCGATTACCGGCTCACCAGTCGCCCTCGCTTGAACCAAGGGCGGTGCATCTACCGGAACGCCGGGACTAACCACGATCAAATCCTTCTCCCGGAAAGTGCGTTCCCCATGTCCGCCCGTTTCGACGACGATGCCATGGTCGAGCAGAAGAGGGATCTCTTGTTGCAGCTGGGCCTGCGTCTTGGCGTCGGTAACCGTGACAGTTGCCCCATGCGCCTTCAGAAATAGCGCCGAGGCCACGCCCGACTTCCCCAGTCCAACCACCAGAACCCGCTTGTTAGTGAGATCCACGATTTGGATTGAACCACAAAGACCTAACTAACCACAAAGGAGACGAAGAACACCCATGCTTTGCTTCCTGGACCCTGGTGCCCTTCGTGTTTATTGCTCTTTTTCCGGCGTTACCTGAGTTTCAATGTCGTAAGCGCGAACAAAGCGAATACCAGTGACGCGATCCAGAAACGCACAATAATTTTCGACTCCGACCACCCCAATAGCTCAAAGTGGTGATGGATCGGTGCCATTTTAAAGATTCTCTTCTTGCGCAGTTTGTAGGAACCGACCTGCAAAATCACCGAAAGCGCTTCGATGACGAAGACCCCTCCGATAAAGGGCAACAATAATTCCTGCTTGATAATCACGGCGACCGTCCCGATGGCGCCACCCAAGGCCAGCGACCCGACGTCGCCCATAAAAACTTCAGCAGGATGGGCGTTGTACCAAAGGAATCCGATAGCGGCGCCCACCATGGCCCCACAAAAGATCGTCAGCTCGCCAACTTGCGGCATGCGTTCCAGCTCGAGGTAGGTTGAAAAGGTAGCGTGCCCGCTGACGTAGGTAAGAACCGCTTCGGCGGCTGCCGCAATCACCGTGCAGCCAATAGCTAGACCGTCCAATCCGTCAGTGAGGTTGACAGCATTGCTCGACCCCACCAGCACAATTGCGACAAAGGCAATGAAAGGAACAAATGCCAGTGGCCAAAGGTGGGCATTGTGTACCAGATTTTCGATGACTAGGTCATGCCGGAACTGTTTGAAGAACGGCACCATCAGGTTGGTCGAGTAGAGCCCACGATTCTGCATCGCGATCAGGGCCACTCCGATAAGGAGGCTGGTCAGTACCTGGAGTCCAAATTTAGCGCGGCTCGTCAGTCCCAGATTGCGACGATGAACAATCTTGATGTAGTCGTCGGTAAACCCGATAGCTGCAAAGGCACAGATAGCGATCACCGCCACCCACACAAAGCGATTGCTAAGATCCGCCCATAGCAACGTAGGGATGACTACGGAAATGACGATTAGCAGTCCGCCCATGGTGGGGGTGCCGGCTTTTTTCTGGTGAGCCTGCGGGCCCTCCTCGCGAATGTACTGGCCGATCTGGAATTCGCGCAGCCGGTTGATGACCAGCGGTCCGATCACCAGCCCAGTGAAAAGCGCGGTCATGCTGGCGAATGCCGTACGGAAGGTCAGGTAACGAAAAATTCGGAACGGCGGGAAGTAACGATAAAGCTCAAGATATAGCAGCCAATAGAGCAATCCGCCTCCGTCGAGTCCTATTCGTTATCCGCGCCCGCTGGCTGCATTACTACGACGGGCATTCCACGTGTCCAATGCCCGCTCAAGCTTTACCCCTCGCGAAGCCTTGAGAAGTACTACATCGCCTTCGCGGGTTTCGCGCGCCAGCCACTCACCCGCCTCTTCCGGAGTGGAGAGGAACTCAGCCCGTATTCCCGAATCGCGTGCGGCTTCAGCGATCTGCTTCGCGTGACCACGAACGCCAATCACGATATCGATGCCCTTGCGGGACGCATGCTGCCCGCTGCGGCGGTGAAGATCTTCTGCAGCCGGGCCCAGTTCCAGCATTTCGCCTGCGACCACAATGCGGCGTTTAGCAGACATTTCAGCCAAGGCATCGATCATGGCCTCCAGTGCCTTTGGATTGGAATTGTAGCAATCGTTGATCACAGCAATGTTACCCACTTGGAGTACCTGTCCACGCTTGTCGGCAGGGCGGAGCGAAGCCAACGCGTTGGCAGCGTCGGAAGGACTCAGGCCACGTTCCAAGGCCACGGCCACGGCGGCCAATGAATTCTGAATATTGTGTGCACCTACCAATGGCAGCAGGACGTTTTCCCGGCAACCGCCGACGACCAGATCGAAGCTCGAGCCCTCTGCTCCCCGCGGCGTTATATTCTCAGCCCGGACATCAGCAATTGGCCTGATGCCGAAGAGCACAACTTTGCCTTTGAAATTTCGCCCAAACTGCGAAACGTATTCATCGTCGGCGTTGAGAACGACTGTCCCCCCGCTAGCTAACGATTCCACCAGTTCGTACTTGGCGCGGGCGATCTCGGCGATCGACTTGAAGAATTCCAGGTGCACCGCCGAAACGTTGGTTACGACACCAATTTCAGGCTGCGCGATCTCGGCCAACGCTGCGATTTCGCCCGCGTGAGACATCCCCATCTCGATGACCGCGATATCGTGCTCACGTTCAAGCTTGAGCAGCATGAGGGGAAGTCCGAAGTGGTTGTTGAAATTTCCCTCGGACTTCAGAACCCGAAACCGAGTGGCGAGAAGATGCGCAATCGCCTCTTTCGTTGTGGTCTTGCCGGCTGATCCAGTGATCCCTACCAGCGGTTTGGCCCACAACCGCCGCACTGCCGTAGCCAGCCTCTGCAATGCCGAGAGCGTATCTTCGACCGCGATAAGGCTCGTTTTGTTCTGGTATCGCCCAAGCTGGTCTTTTCGGACTATTGCCGCAATTCCGCTGCCCAACGCTCGCTCTACGAAGTCGTGACCATCGAAATTCTCCCCTTTGACAGCAAAGAAGAGTTCACCGGGGCGAATGGTTCTGGAATCAATGGAATAGCCCTGCGCGAGGGCATTGGGATCAAATTCGCCACTGGCGGCCAGGACTTCCGCGATGCGAGCAAGAGGAAGTTTCATGTAGGCTTGCCCGTAGTCTCGCAGTCGTAACCAGCTTCCCGCAAGACCTGACGGGCCACCTCGACATCGTCAAAAGGAATAGCACCTTCGCGTGTGATTTGTACTTTTTCGTGGCCTTTCCCCGCCAGGAGTACGATGTCTCCCGGCCCGGCCTCACGAATGGCCAGCGCGATCGCCATTTTCCGGTCCGGTTCCATCTTGTACTTGGATCCCGCACGCTGCAGGCCGACCATTGCATCGTTCATGATGGCCAGGGGATCTTCACTGCGGGGGTTGTCGGAGGTCAGCACCACGAAATCACTACCTCGCCCCGCGGCCTCCCCCATTAACGGACGCTTGGCGCGATCGCGGTCACCGCCGCACCCGAAAACGGTGATGACGCGCCCCTTTTCTCCTGCTTGCTTCACAAACTCGCTGGCCAACGCCGTTAAGTTCCGCAACGCGTCATCGGTGTGAGCATAATCAACCACCACGGTGAATGGCTGATCGCATTGCACCCGCTCGAAGCGCCCGGGAACCCGTGCCAGGCCTGCAATTCCCTTGGCAAGAACTTCGAGGCCACAATCCCGTGCATACCCCGCCGCCACCGCAGCAAGGATGTTGTAGACGTTCACCTTACCGATCAGCGGAGAAAAAACAGGAATCGCTCCAGCGGGGGTCACTGCATCGAATTTTGTCCCGCGAGACGTGACCTCAATTCTTGCGGCATGAAAATCTCCCGTCGTCCAGCCGTACGTCAGCACCTCAGACCCGCGTTTCTTGCTCAGCACGGTTAGCTTGCGCCCATACTCATCATCGCAATTCGAAACCGCGACCCGGGGCGGCTCGGTGCCAACGCCCTCGAAAAGAGCCTGTTTCGAGGCGAAGTATTCGTCCATGGTGCGATGGTAGTCGAGGTGATCGCGGGTGAGATTTGTAAAAATTGCGACGTCAAAAGACATACCGAAGACCCGCTGCTGCGCCAGCGCATGCGACGAAACCTCCATTATCGCTTCCGTTGCGCCTATCCCGGCCGCTTCAGCCAAGATTTGATTGAGTTCCAAAGCCTCGGGAGTCGTATGCGGCGCCGGCAAAACCTTCCCTGCGACGTGGTATTCGATAGTTCCGATCAGCGCGCTCTTTCGGCCTGCCGCCGACATAATACATTCGAGCAGAAAGGCTGTAGTACTCTTCCCGTTGGTGCCAGTGATTCCAGTGAGTGCTATTCGCCGTGCAGGATGCTTATAGAAATTCCCGCTCAGCCGAGCCAGCCCCCGCCGGCCATGAGCCACCTGTGCCCAAGCCACTCCTTCTCGTGGCTTTTCCGTAGTTGAATCGGAGACCACTGCCACCGCTCCAGCGGCAATCGCATTCTCGATAAACCTGTTGCCATCGCTGGTTTCCCCCTGCATGGCAACAAAAACATCGCCGGGTTCAACCCGCCGGGAATCGTATTCGACTCCGCTAATAGCAGGATTGCCGCTCTGGGTAAGGATTTCCGCACCGTCAAGAAGTTCGCGGAAGGTCATAGGAGGTAAGTCTAAGGTCTCTTGATTCAGGTGTAGAGACGTTGCTGCACAATGTCTCGGCTCAGCACAGGTTTCGGACGCAGGCGTAATGGAGCTATATCGCTACACTATCGCGCAAACTTCACTACCACCCGTGATCCGGCGGCGACGTGCGATCCGGCAACCGGCTCCTGCTCGCGGGCCAAGCCGCTTCCCACCACGTCGAGATCAAGTCCGCTTCCCGCCGCGACCTCAACCGCCGATCGCACGCTCTTGCCCACGAATGATGGCACAACAATACCGCCCTGCTCGACCTCCAGCATGACGGTGCCGCTAGAAGGTTTTAGCACGGGCATATTTATGGAGGCCGTGGGCTTTTCCTTCGTTTGTACCAGCACTTCTTTTTGCCTCAACCCAGCCGCCACAATGTCAGTCTGTTCCGGAGAGTTCTTCTTCTCCTCCACGAGCGCGCTGGTAGTTGCCTCCATCGGCGTCCCCAAATGATCGGGTGGGCTGTCACCAAGATCATCTTCTCTTGCATTGCGGCGCGCTATCATCAGTTGACGGCTGGCGGAAATGTCTACGTCGTGCGGCGTATGCAAATACTCCAGGACTTGCTGGGCAACCCGCCGAAAAACCGGTGCAGAAATTTCTCCACCCTGATGCCGGCCGACAGCCGAATCCAAGATTACAGCCACAGTGATCGCAGGATTATTGATTGGCGCGAATCCGGCGAACGATGCCACGTATTTGGTATGCGAATAGGCGCCGGTTGCAGGATCAATTTTCTGTGCCGTGCCGGTCTTTCCCGCTGAAGAATAGCCATCGAGAATCGCCTTAGGGCCGGTTCCTTCTAGGATCACGCCCTGCATCATTTGTTTCATCTGGGCGGCGGTCAGCGGAGAGATCACGCGATGTTCGTTTGCGGGATGAAACACCACTTGTTGTGGAGCTTGCTGCGGTTCGGCAGTCGTCGCGACAATTCGCGGCGCTACCCACACACCATCGTTGGCGATGGTCGAGACCAAGGCGCCGAGTTGCAATGGCGTCACCCCAATTTCCTGACCCATCGAAATTGCGCCAATGGAAACCTTGGACCAGCGGCTCACGGGCTTTGTCATCCCACGGGTTTCGCCCGGCAGCTCAATTCCGGTCTGCTGGCCAAATCCGAAGGCGCGAATGTACTTGTAAAAGCGGTCTTCTCCAAGGCGCAAAGCGATCTTGATGGCGCCCACGTCGCTCGAATTGGCCAGAACTTTCGAAACCGTGAGAAGACCATAGGGTTTGTGATCACGAATCCGCAATCCATTGATAACGATGGATCCGTTTTGGCAATCGAAAACTTCGTTCGGGTTCGTGATTTTCTCTTCCAGCGCAGCCGCAATCGTCACCAG
>Ga0157378_10000527_pt1 | contig 36324 bp, 32 predicted proteins | sample M65metaG_FD_115309 | JGI IMG/M metagenome (GOLD analysis project Ga0157378, IMG submission 115309) | Miscanthus rhizosphere microbial communities from Kellogg Biological Station, Michigan, USA - M6-5 metaG | ecosystem: Host-associated > Plants > Roots > Rhizosphere > Soil | place: USA: Michigan... | reverse complement strand
CGCAATCCTCGGGTGCGCAACGCTGCTTTACGTCTGGCCGCTGGTCGGTTCGCGGGCCAAGGTGCCATCGCCTCCGGCCGCGGCGGCGGCGTACGCGAACGCGAATCTGCCGCCGAACAGCGTCATCGGCTACGACGTCGCTCTGAAGCCGCATGCCGAGTATCTGCTGTCGCGATTCCGGCTGCTGCCGATCGAGAAGGCCATCGCCGAGGCCTACGATCGGCCGGAGGTTCCGCTGTTTCTTTTCGCCGGTGGCGCCTCGAACGGGAGCGGCGCTCAGGTCTTCGGCTGGCCGGCCAGCGACGCGTACGAGAAGCTGACCCGGCAGCTCTATCGCGAGGTGATGATCGTGCCGCGGACGCCGCGGGAACGATATCTGCCGGTGCGTGGCGTGTATGCGCTGGAGTGGACGGCGAGCGGCGACGAATGGCGGTGGCTGGCGCCGGATGCGACCATCCGCTTGCCGCGCGCACATGGCTCCGAGGCCGCGCTGACGCTGCGCTTTTCGACCGATGTGCCGTACGCCACCAACGCCGTGCAGATCTCGATCAATGGCCGCGATGCCGCGCTGGTCAATGTAGGAAGAGAGCCGGTCGTTGCCCGGCTGGCGTTGCCGGCCGAGCAGGTGATCGACATCCGCCTGCGCTCGGCGCGATCGTTTTCGCCGGGGGCGTTGCTGCACAACGCGGACCCGCGCACGCTGGCGGTGCAGTTGACAGGCGTCTCTACCGACTAGCGCGGAGCGCTGGCGTCCTCGCCGGCTGGCCAGGCGCGCGTCCTCGCCGCCGTGGTGCTTGGCGAAATGTTGGTGTCCTGCCGGAAGGCGGCGGGACGCGCGCCGAGCCAGCCGGCGCGACGCCAGCGCTCCGGCGCGCCTCGAGTTTGGCAATGCCGCGATTGCCGTTGTCCGGTATCATGCCTCGAAGTGCGTAAACGGTCCGTCGCGCTTGTCATCCCGATGTTCAACGAGGAGTTGAATATCGAGCACGCTATGAATGCGGCGGTCGAGGCCTGCACCAAGTACACCGACGACTACGAGATCATCATCGTCGATGACGCCTCGACCGATCAGTCGCCGTTTCTCGTGGCCTGCCGCGCCGTCGAGAATCCGCGCATCCGGATGATCCGTCACGAGAAGAACCGAAAGCTGGGCGGCTCGCTGAAGACGGGATTCGCCGCCGCGACGAAGGATCTGGTTCTCTACATGGACGCCGACCTTCCCTTCGATCCGGACGTCCTCGGCAAGGCCATGCGCGCCATCGAGGTCACCGGCGCGGACATGATCGCCGGCTACCGCCTCGACCGAACGCTGGAAGGGCCGCGCCAAACGCTCTACTCATACATTTACAACGGCCTGATCGGAATGCTCTTCGGCTGGCCGCATCGCGACATCAATTTCTCGTTCAAGCTGATGAAGCGCGAGGTGCTCGAGGCGGTCGATCTGAAGTCGGAAGGTTCGCTGATCGATGCGGAGCTGATCGTGAAGGCGAAGAATCGCGGCTTCACCATCCAGCAGATCGGTCTCGATTACTTCCCGCGTATCCGCGGCCAGTCGCACCTCGGGTCGCCGCGCGTGATTCTGAAGATCCTCTACGAGCTGGTGAAGCTCTATCCCGAGATGCGCGAGCGCGTTTCGCACGAGGAAGTCCAGCAGGTGGTGCGAAAAAAGCGTGAGGCGGCCGCCGGCGTTCTCGCCGACGACCGCCATCCGATCGAGACGTAGCTTCAAAGAATGGAACCACAGAGACACAGAGGACACAGAGTTGACGCGGCGACTCTGTGATCTCTGTGCCTCTGTGGTGAAGGGCTTTTTTGGAGCTCTATGCGCCGCTTGATCGTGACCGCGGACGATGTTGGCCTGCATCGCGGCATGAACGAGGGAGCGATTCGTGCGCATCGAGAGGGGATCGTCACCGCCTGCAGCGTCGTCGCAAACGGCGTGGCGTTCGACGATGCGGTTGCCCGGCTGCGCGATGTGTCGTCGCTCGAGGTGGGCGTGCATCTGGCGCTGGTCGAGGAGCGCTCGCTGACCGGGATGCGTTTCCCCCGGTCTTACGCCGGTTTCGTATTCGGCCGGAAGGACTTTGCCGCCATCGAGCGCGAGCTGCGTGCGCAGATCGAGCGCGTGCTGGCGACCGGACTGCGGGTGACGCATCTGAACGGGCATCAACACCTGCACATGTGGCCGAGCGTATTCGCCATCGTCGAGAAGCTGGCGAACGAATTCGGGGTCGGCTACGTGCGGCGGGTGCGCGATCGTGGGGGAAGGGGAGGGATCGTCCGGCGGATTTCGGTCGCGGCGCTGAATGCGCTGGGCTCCGGCGGATCGACCATCGGCGTCATGGAAGCGGGCCACCTCACTGCCGACCGCGTCATCGAGCTGCTGCAGTACCTCGACGGCATGACCGAGCTGGTCACGCATCCCGGCCTCGGCGTCGACGCCTATCGGCATTGGAACTACGCCTGGGATGCCGAGACCGAGGCGCTCTGCGATCCGCGACTGCGCCAGGCAATCGCGGACCGCGGCATCGCGCTGATCGCGCCTAGCGCACTTCGATCCAGCGGCTGAATTCCGAGGTCTGACTGAGAAGGCCCTCGGTGACTCCTGCCGATTTGATCGCTTCCGGCTTGGCGAAGCCGACGTAGTTGAGGCGTGTCGTTGTGGCGCTGATGAACTGGCCGGTCAGATTGCCGGGCGTCGAGAAGCTGAAGTGGAGTTGTTGCGGCGTCACCGAGATCGACCCGAGCGGTCGCTGTCCTTCGCCGTAGCCGGACGGATCGCCGGTGTCGTTCGCATAGAAATGGACCAGCGGGCCGAACGTGCCGCCGATGATCCTCGGCAGGTCGCCTTCGATCACGGTCTTGCCGGAAACGGGGTCGTAGTGTGCCAGCGTCAGCACCGGGATGGGGATGACCGCGCCGTCCGGTGTCGGGCCATTGAGTCCGATGTCGATGCCGAGGAGCGCGTTGCCGAAGATCTTGTTGTCGCGGACGGCGACGTCGCCGACACCGCTGGCGACGGCGACGCCGGTCTCACCGTTGAATGCGATCACGTTTCCATCCGCGTTGGGATTTCCGCCCGAGGCGATGAAGCCGCTCGCACCGATGTCAGAGCCGTAACATCCGGTGCCTACGAAGATCCCGCTGTTGCCGTTCGGAAGGGGATCATCAGAGTGCGCTTTGACGCCGATGCGATTGCCGCCGACGTTGAGACGGCCGGAGAGTCCGAAGATGCCGCTGTGAATGTTGCCGGAAACCACGCAGTGGAGGATCGACGTGGCGCCCAGGGTGTCGCTGAAGCCGTTGCCATTCGGCGCCGCGATTCCGATGCCGCGTCCGTTCGGCCGCGCCGACGAGCCGGTCGGATCGGTGCCGATGAAGAGATCGTGCAAGGTGCTGCCGCTGAACCTCGAGCATGTCGATGCCGGCGTGGCCGTGACCGATACACCGTTGCCCTGGAAGCCGTTGATGGCCACGTTTGCGACTTCTGCCAGGCAATTGTTGATGTGCAATCCGTCGCCATTCACGGTGCCGCCGCCGCTGATCTCGATCTCAGGCCCGTCTCCGTTGGTGTCGCCGAAGAAGCCCGTCTGTGTGGCGCCGTCGATGCGCACGCCCGGCGCGGTGAGCACCGGCAGCGGCGTGGCGATCCGGATCGTTTTCCACGGCGTCGATGACGGTTCGGCGATGCGGAATGCGATCACGCACAAGGACGTGGCAAGGCAATTCCCGTTGGCGTCGAGGATGGCCTGGCGCAGCGAGCCGGCGCCGTCGTCGGCGGTGGTGGTGACGTAAATCGTGTCGTTGAGATTTGCGGTGAGTGATTTCGTATTCGATGCCGGATCGAAGTCCTGCTCGCGCTCCGTAGCCTTGGCATCGAAGACGATCGATCCGCTGCCGAATGCCGTCGGGGCGACGAGCGTCAACCGGAAGGCCGGCTGCGGACTCTGCGGCTCCAGCGTGTCGAAATGACAGACCACGCGCCCGGCGGACGGGCTGCTGCAGCGGGAGGGCAACGACTTGATGCCGACATCCGGCCGGAAGTCGACGGTGGCGTCGACGTCGTGCGCGTTGGTGATCGAATTGTTGCTGAGATAGATGTCGAAGGTGAAGGGCAACCCGAGGTCGAGTTGCGCCGGCGTGGACAGATTCAGGGAGAGGTCGGGGTCGGCCGAGACGGTCAGCGTTTGCGTAGCGCTGTTGTCGGATGGATTCGGATCGGCGACGCTGCTGGTCACCGAGGCGTTGATGGTGATCGTACCGTCGGTGGCGGGCGCGGTCACGATGACGAAGACGAATCGCGTCTGTCCGACGGGGATGCTGCTGATTGCGCACGACGAGCACGTGAGCTCGGCGGTCGACGTTACCGATGCCGTCACATTGGTGGCCACATCCGGGCCGGCGTTGCGGACGCTGAACGAGAAGCCGTAGGGGAACCCGGCGTGAATGACAGTGCCCTGCGGCGTAGTGGCCGTGATTGTGAGATCGGCGGTGGCGAGGAGCGGCGTCGTAGTCAGGATGAGCAGGGCGGTCAAGGCAAGGATCTTCATGCGAATAAGTATACAGAGCCGCTTTTCGCTCCCCGCCTATAATCCGCCGCCGCATGCCGAACGAAACCATCAGAAAAATTGCCGTGATCCCCGGCGACGGGATCGGTCCCGAAGTCATCGACGCCGGTCTTCGCGTTCTCAACCGCGTCAACGACGTCCGCAAGCTCGGCCTCGAGTTTGTCCATTTCGGCTGGAACGCCGATGAGTATCTGCGCACCGGCATTTCGATCCCGCCCGGCGGCATGGACGACATCCGCAACAACTACGCCGCGGTCTACCTCGGCGCGTTCGGCGATCCGCGCATCCCCGATATGAAGCACGCCGCCGACATCCTCCTCGGCATGCGCTTCCAGCTCGATCTCTACGTCAACTACCGCCCGGTGAAGCTGCTCAACGAGCGTCTCTGCCCGCTGAAGGAGAAAGGGCGCGAGGACATCGACTTCGTCATCTTCCGCGAGAACACTGAAGGCGCGTACGTCGGCATGGGAGGCAACTTCAAGAAGGGGACGAGCGAGGAGATTGCGGTGCAAGAGGATGTCTCGACACGCAAGGGCGTCGAACGGATCATCCGCTACGCCTTCGAGTTCGCGAAGGCGACGGGTCGCAAGTCGGTCTGCATGTCCGACAAGAACAACGTCATGCGCTTCGGTGGCGATCTCTGGCTGCGCACCTTCGAAGAGGTGGCGAAGGAGTACCCGGACGTCGAGCACTTCCACATGTTCGTCGACGCCCTGACGATGCAGATGGTGCGCGCGCCGGAGATGTTCGAGGTGATCGTGACCAACAACATGTTCGGCGACATCGTCACCGACCTCGGTGCCGCGCTCCAGGGAGGGTTGGGGATGGCGGCCTCGGGCAACATCCATCCTGGCAAGGTGTCCCTCTTCGAGCCGATCCACGGCTCCGCGCCGAAGTACGCAGGGAAGGACGTGGCCAACCCGATCGGCGCCATCCTGACCGCGGCGATGATGCTGGAGTACCTCGGCCATTCCGCCGAATCCGCGATCATCGAACGCGCCGTAATCGCCGCCATCGATGCGAACGAAACCACCCACGACCTCGGCGGCACCCTCGGAACCCGGGCGGCGGGGGAGGCGGTGTGGGGGCGGCTGGAGTTGTAGGCGTTCAGGAAGCGCGTCGCTTCTGGGCTTTCGGAGCGGCGGTGCGCATCGCGCGGATCGCGGATCGGAGTACGACGTTCACGTCCTCGGATGACTGGAAAACTTTGGAGACATCCTCGTCGAGGGCGATGAAGGTCTGTTTGTAAACCTTCTTTTCGCCCGCAAAGCGATTCGGCTTCATCTTGTCGTAGTCGAAATCGTAATGAGGGCGAAGATCGTCGTTGTCAGTTGTCTTTTTTTTCATGACGTTTGCGTTCGCGCGCATCAACTTGACGCGCGCTGATGATACGAATGATTTCTTCACGCTGGACGAAGCTCACAACGAGCAATCGACCTTGACAAGAATAACCGATGATCAGTTCGCGGTGCTCGCCGATGGAATGGTCCGGGTCGTCTTCGATGCGAGCAATGTCATCATCGAAGACAGTCTGTGCCTCGGCAAAGGTGACTCCATGCTTGCGGAAGTTCGTCCGCTCTTTGTCCGCATCCCAATCAAAGGTGGTCACCGCCGAGAGGATCTTCCGCTCCCTTCCCCGAGTCAACCGATTGGCATCACACTCCGGGAATTGGCCGCGGCGATATGCTGTCGATGGACATTGCACGCAGCACCGTTTGATATCCGGGACGCAGCCGTCCCGTTCGATTTGGTTCCAACGATTAACTGAAGGAGAACGTGTGAAGAAACTCTTGATTGGAATCCTCGCCCTGGCCGCGGTGTCAGCGTTTGGTGCCGAGGGGATGTGGATGCCGCAGCAGATCCCGTCGCTGGCGGCGGAGTTGAAGAAGGCCGGGTTGAAGATCGATGCGAATCGGTTCGCGGATCTCACCGGCGATCCGATGGGCGCGGTCATCTCGCTCGGCGGATGCAGCGCATCGTTCGTCTCGCCGGACGGGCTCGTGGTCACCAACCACCACTGCGGATTTGGCGCGCTGCAGTTCAACTCCACACCGCAGCGCGACCTCATCACCAACGGCTTCTTGGCAAAGACGAAAGATGAGGAGTTGCCGGCTGGTCCTGGCTCGCGCATCTTCGTCACCACCAACATCGAAGACGTCACGGCCAAGGTCACCGGCAACCTGCCGGCCTCGCTCTCGAACATCGATCGCGAGAAAGCCATCGACCGCAACGTCAAGACTCTCGTCGACGAGTGCGAGAAACCGGGCGGCGTCCGCTGCCGCGTGGCCTCGTTCTTCGAAGGCGCGCAGTACCTCCGCACCACGCAGATGGAGATTCGCGACGTCCGCCTGGTCTACGCGCCGGCCCTCGGTATCGGCGACTTCGGCGGCGAGACCGACAACTGGATGTGGCCGCGCCACACCGGCGACTGGTCCTACCTACGCGCCTACGTCGGCAAGGACGGCAAGCCGGCCGACTTCTCCAAAGACAACGTCCCCTATCACCCGGCGCACATCCTCAAGGTCTCCACCGAGAGCGTGAATCCGGGCGATTTCGTCCTCGTGGCCGGCTACCCCGGCCGCACCTTCCGTTACCGCACGGCGGCGGAGGTCGGCAACATGCAGAGCTACAGCTATCCGACCACGGTCAAGTACGCCACGGACCTCAACAACATCCTTCGCGACCTGGGCAAGAACAACAAGGCCGTCGAGATCGCGAATGCGAGCAGAATCAAGGGCAACGACAACGTCCTGAAGAATTACACCGGCACGCTCACCGGCTTCAATAACTTCCACATCGTCGCCCAACGGCAGAAGCGCGAGGCCGATCTGGCCGCGTATATCGCCGCGCATCCGGAGGCGGCGAAGTACAAAGACGTGATGAACCAGATCAATGTGCTCCAAGCGCAGTCGATCGCCAACCAGCAGCGCGATACGGTCCTGAGCTGGATCGTCCGCAGCTCGCCGATGCTGGCGCAGGCGTTCACGCTCAACCGCCTTTCGATCGAGAAGGCCAAAAGCGCCGACATCGACCGCGAGTCGGGCTTCCAGCAGCGCGACTGGCCGCGTATCACCGAGGGCGTGAATCGCGCGCAGAAGAGCCTCGAGCCCAACAGCGACCGCGCCGGACTGCGCTACTTCCTCAACGAGTCGCAGAAACTCCCCGCGGGACAGCGCATCGCTCCGATCGACGAAGCGATCGCCAAAGCCGGCGGCGTGGAGCCGTTCCTCGATCAGCTTTACGCGAACACGAAGATCGCCGATCTCGCCGCGCGCAAGGCCATGATGGACGAGACGAACGCGCAGCTCGCCGCGCGCAATGACGCCATGCTGAACCTCGCCGCGGCCATCACGCCGCTCTCACTCGACGTCGAGCATCAGCAGAAAGAGCTTGGCGGCGCCATGTCCCGCATCCGCCCGATGTACATGGACGCCTTGCGCGCTTCCAGCGGTGGCCGCCTCTATCCCGACGCCAACGGAACGCTGCGCGTGACCTTCGGCCAGGTGCAGGGCTACACGCCGCGCGACGGCGTGGTCTACACGCCGCAGACGACGCTCAGCGGCATCGTGGCCAAGAACACCGCGTCCGGCGAGTTCGACGCGCCGAAGGCGGAGCTGGAAGCCATCCGCGCCAACAAGACCGCCGGTTATGTTGATTCGAAGCTCGGCGCCGTTCCGGTCGACTTCCTCTCGACGGTCGACACCACCGGCGGCAACTCCGGCTCCCCGACGTTGAACGCCAAGGGCGAGCTGTGCGGCCTGCTGTTCGACGGCACGTACGAGTCGCTCGGCTCCGACTTCGTGGTCGATCCCGACATCACCCGCTCCATTCACGTCGACGCGGTCTACATGCTCTGGGTCATGGACGCCGTCGACGGCGCGCACAACCTGCTCCGCGAAATGAACGTGCCGGTGCACTTCGGCAACAGCGCCACGCCCGCGACCGGCCGCTAGGAATGCAGATCAACCCTGACGAATGGTCCGATCCCATTCGTTCAGTGTTGCCCGCGGTACCAGCGCGGGAAAACGAACCAGATCGCGCTCAGAAACACGAACAGCGCGATCGCGGCGACAGCGCCTGCTACCGAGTCGTGCCAGACCATCGTCGTCACCAGGTGGACGTCGATGCAGATCGCGGCAGCGAGAGGCACCATCGCCGCGACCAGAAGGCGCGACGACACGCGGATGAATCGACCGCTGGCCTGGCGCGGCTCGGCTTCGCGGTGCAGCGCGGCCGGCGCCATCACCATGCCGATGGCCATGACGACCAGCACGATGGCGAAGATGTGAAGCTTCTGCTGGCCCCCGGAGAGTTTGTCGGAGAAGCCGTTGTTGAAGACGGCGATCATCTGAAAGCCGAAGAGCGCCTGAATGCCTGGCAATACCATCCGGCATTCATCGAGTACGTGCGTCAGTGTCTCGGGGAGTGAAAGCGATTCGCGATCGTCAGCGCGTTCCGGCATCGGCGGCAACGTTGCAGCCTATGTGCCTTCGACTAGACTTCGAAGACCTCTACGATTCCGCCGCGCATCCGCAGACGAACGGTCCGATCGAGTCCGTCGCGGATCCAGATGCGGTTTCCGGGATCGGTGGAATCGATCGTATCGATCGCCTCCAGCAACGCGTCCGCGTCGGCGAGCTCCTGCACTTCGCCGTCGTCGAAGATGATGCGAATCGGGAAGTCGGGTGTCATTCAGCTATAATCGCGCCCCCTCAAAATACCCGGGACCATGGTCCCGCCTCAACCAAAAGGAGCAGCCCGATGTCCGGCCACAGCAAATGGAGCACCATCAAGCACAAGAAAGGTGCGGCCGACGCGAAGCGCGGAAAGATTTTCACCCGCATCATCAAGGAAATGACCGTCGCCGCCCGCATGGGCGGTGGAGACGTCGACGGCAATCCGCGCCTGCGCGCCGCCGTCGCTGAAGCGAAGGCCAACAACATGCCGAAGGACAACATCGACCGCGCCATCAAGCGCGGCACCGGTGAGCTCGAAGGCGTGAACTACGAAGAGCTGACGTACGAAGGCTACGGCCCCGGCGGCGTGGCCATCATGGTCGAGACCATGACCGACAACACCAACCGCACCACGCCCGAGATCCGGCACGTCTTCGAAAAGTGCGGCGGCAACATGGGCACGCCCGGCTCGGTGCGCTTCCAGTTCGAGCGCAAAGGCTACTTCGCCATCGAGAAGAGCGCCGCCAGCGAAGACCGGCTGATGGAGATCGCCCTCGAAGCCGGCGCCGACGACCTGCAGACCGACGACGCCGAGATCTACGAGATCTACACCACGCCCGAGGCCTTCGAACAGGTGCGCCAGGCGCTGGAGAAGAACAAGATCCCGACCGTCGAAGCGAAGCTGGGCATGATCCCCTCCAACTACGTCAAGCTCGACGAGGCCAAGTCAAAACAGATGATGCGCCTCATGGAAATGCTCGACGACCAGGACGACGTGCAGAACGTGTACACGAACGCGGATATCCCGGAAGAGTTGATGGAAGGGGAGTGAGGGGGCAGAGCGGCTGCGAGATGTGTTCCCACGCCTCCTAGGATTCGTCGCCGTGGCGGGACCGCGTGTGATCCGCGGCCAGACTCGAGCAATGCACGATGTCATGCCGGAGGCTTCGGGCCCCAGTCGCATCAGCCCGGCCACTCTGGAACTCCCGTGCGCCGCGACGTTGCGGCGTTTTCGTGTCTCCAAAATTGGAGACTCGCAACCTCACTGGCCCGGCCGCTCCGTAATGACGCCATAAACTGTGTGGCATTCTTCCTGCCGGCAACCTATATTGAGTTCGGGTCATACCTCCAACGATGAGTTCCGACGACGCGTGACTCCCATGCAGTGAGAGCTGCATATGTCAGGCAGTTTTAAACAACAGCAAGCTCTGGAAAGCGATCATTTGCGCGTCGAAGCGGCTGCACTACGCGATCGGTGCGCGGAACGGTCGCTCAGCGGTACAACGTTGTGGACCGTCGTCCGCCGATGATATCGGCGACTGGAGAGCCGGCCAATGAAGAACAGCACTATCATCAGCGCGCGCACGATCCCGTTTGATACTTTGCAACATTTGAACCCTTCATTGTCTGTCGACAAAGGGATTCAACCTTCCGTGGCGATGTGCTCCGATTACGTCATCGAGGCGCACAAATCGGATTCGAAGTCCTTCCTGTGGTACACGCTTTCGATTAAGGGACAGGATAGTCTTTCGAATCAACATCACAGAATCTGCGAAGGCTCCCGCCCATCCGTCGCATTAAGCAGCTTCAAGGACACCGTCGTGGTCGTGCACGAATCGACCGAGTCGGGGAAAGTCGGAATGCAGGCCAGCGTGTGTGGCCGCGATGTCAGGGCCCTGCAATTTGCGAGCGCGCAATTTGAGTCATTCCAGTTTGGTCTGATGGGAGACGTCGCGGCCGAGGCATTCAGAGACAAAAAAGATCAAAAGTCTGCCCGCGAGCTCTTCACCCCCGCCGTGGCTTTGGATGGTTCTCATGGTGTCATCGCCTGCAGCACGGGCCGAAATCAGCTCGTTAATTCTCTTTTTGGCTGGTGTTCGCGCGAGAATCCCGGTCCGCAGCGGTTGAAGCACTACAGCACGGAAGAATACGCACGTGGCCGGACCCCGTCCATCGCCGTCAGCGGAAAGACAGTCATTGAAATCCACCAATCAGAGAAGGGGGGCGAGCTCGTGCTGATGCTCGGCATGCTGGACAGTCCGTATCATTCCGGCAGCGACAAAGCGGTAAGCTGGTGCCAGCCGTATGAAACATCCATCAAGGGCTCCCAGCCGACGATTTCACTTGCTGGGACACACGGACTGATGGCCTATGTCGATCAGAGTTCGAAGAAGATCGCCCTGCGGCAGTTGAATCTCTTAGAGTGGGATCCGAGTAACTACAGTACTCCGAGATGGAAGATCGAGCTGAGCGATCCATACCTGTACGAAACGGGTACGGAGCCCGCCGTCGCTGCCGCAGGCTCAGGGTTCGCCATGATGTTTCAATACGGTAGCACGGATCTTCGTTTTGCGTCGGCTGTAAACGATGATCAGCCGTTTGACGAGCGCAACACGTACACGCACTGGATGAGGGACCACCGCATCGCAATCGAGAACAGGCCGTTGAATATGGTGGCGCTTCCCGGGACGCATGATTCCGGTACAGCTGCCATCACTTGGCATTCTCCGGTGATGAAAGAGCAGGACCTCCCCGACGCGCTGAACTATCGCTGGTTTGCCGGATTCCTGGGTGTCGCTGGAATCGCGGCTGCGTCTTGTGGAGGCGTGGTGATGGCGAATTGGGGTAAGGCACAGTCGCTTAGCATCGAGAAGCAGTTGCAAGCTGGGATTCGATATCTGGACATCCGTGTCGCCAAGGACGGGAACGAATTCTATCTATGCCACAGCATGAGAAGTGACAATGTGGACGTGTTGCTCAGGGAAGTGAGCAATTTCGTCGCCCAACCGGATAACGCAAGCGAGATCGTCATTCTTGATTTCCAGGACGTAGCCAACGTGAAGCCAAAGGATCACGATACGTTGTGCAACAAGATCTATCTCGGGTTAGCTGGCAAGCTGGTCTCGAGCGCTCTGAAACCTCAAAGCACCGTGCGTCAGTTCTGGGATGGCACTGGTAGAGTCATCGTGTTGTATAGCCATTCCGCGCCCGCAGCTCAGACTTATGGGTTCTGGGATCGATCCTCCAGCATCACTTCGTCCTGGCACAATGCTCAGGACGCGGACACCCTGCTCCAAAGACTGGATGCCGGTCTGAAACGGAGAAGCGCGGACGACCATGAATTCTTCGTGTCGCAGGGGATGTTGACTCCCGATGCCGCCATGATCGGGAAGGGCTTCATTCCGCTGACGAGCGATCCCTGCTCGCTCAAGCAGGCAGCAAAACAAACAACACCTCGAGTGACAAATTGGGTGGCGAAGGAGAAGGGCAAGTTCAACATCGTGATTGTGGACTGGTTTCAGATCGACCGTGGTTTTGCCCCCACCGTCATCGCGAAGAACGGGGAACGTTAGAGGGACCTGGGCGGCCACTGTCGGCAACGACGGCCGCCCCAGTCTGAACCCGGAGTGCGGAATGGCGCGCCATGGTTCGTCCAGCACCCTCCCCCAGGCGGTTGGAATCCCCATGAGCCAACTCGGCGCTGCCGGGGCGATAGGTCGTCAATAACTCTTCGCCTCCCAAACCTTCTACGGCGGATTTCGTCTTACCATCCCGATAGCCTGATGAAGATCCGTGCCCAGCTCGTCCTTGCCTGTTTTCTCCTCTCGGTTCTGCCGTTGAGTGTGATCGTTGTCTACTCGTATCAGTCGTCGCGCGGGGCGCTGGAGTCGGCGTACCGGCGGGAGGCGGATGCGCGGACGCGTCAGATGGACCGGCGGCTGGCCACGATCCGCGGCGATCTGCAGCAGCGGCTGGCGGAAGTGTCGGCGTTGCCGGTGCCGGCCGGCAGCGAGGATCGCACGCCGGATGTCGGCAACATCCTGATGACCATGGGCGACGCGGCGTCGCTGGTCGACTCGCTCGAGATTCATCCGATACGGGTCGCTGTGCCCGTCGTGAAAGCCGCGGTCCGCGAGACCCTCGCTAACGTGCCGCATACGAGTCGCAACGTTCCGCCCGGCGTTGAGGAACCAGCGCCGGCAGCGGGATCGAAGCAGATCGCGGCGGAGGATGAGGATAACGACCCTGACGAGACCGCCGAGCTCCCGGAACTGCCCGAGGTTCCGGAGGTAGTCATCGGAATGCCCCCGCCGCCGAAACTGCCGAAGTTCACGATGACGCCGGAGCAGCGCGCCACCATCAACGAGATCACGACCCTCGGCGCGAAGCTCGGCAACTGGCAGGGGATGTCGCCCGAGGAGCGCACCGCCACCCAGACCAAGCTTCAGGAATTGCAGAAGGCGCTGTCCGCGTCGATGAAAGTCACGCAGTCGCAGTGGAACGTGCAGTTCGAAGCGGCGCAGAAACAGCGTGAGGTTTTTTTCAATGCGCGGCGCCAGCAGCGCGAGATTGCGCGCCAGGCTCGCCATGCCGTGCCGCCGCATCCCGCCGCCGCGCCGGCGCCGGTCGTCGCGCCCGCTCCGCCTGCGCCGCAAGTGGCCGACACCGTCACCATCAAGCACGGTCTCACCGACGCCGAGAAGCAGAAGTTGAAGGACGCCGAGCGCCACGCCTCGCTACTCTTCGGCCAGAAGTTCAACGTTCCGCTGCGCAAGCAGGGGACCATCGTCGGCCACATCTCCGCTCAGGTGAGCACGCAGGAAGTCGTCCGCCGCGTTCTTGGCGTGCACGGCGACGACAGCGACGAGATCACGTTCGCCGTCGATCGCGACAACAACGTCTACACCCGCACTCCTGACGATCGCCAGACGCTCGACCGCCTCGGCATCATCGATCGCGTGCTCAAAAACAAGCCGGTCAACGACGTCAAGGACTGGATCATCGGCATGTCCCGCGACCCGCAGAGCGGTCTGCGCGTCGGCGTGGCCCGGCCGGTCGGCGACAACCTCGAGGAGCTGCGCAAGACCGCCGCGAAAAACTTCGGCTACGGCATCGGGCTCATTTTCATCGCACTCATCGGCATCGTCCCGATCGCCAACCACATGACCCGCGACGTGAATCTCGTCACGCGCGGCGCGGAACGCATTGCCCAAGGCGATCTGATGACCCGGCTGCCGGTGAAGTCGAACAACGAGATCGGCCAGCTCGCCGCGGCATTCAATCGCATGGCCCAGGATCTGAGCCTGCAGCAGCAGACCATCGTCGAGCAGGAGCGGACGCGGAAGGAGCAGGAGATCCAGCAGCGCATCCTGGCCCTCGAGTACGAGCGGAAGTCGGTCGACCTCGAGGAGGCGCGGCGATTCCAGCTGTCGATGCTGCCGAAGTCGGTGCCGGCGCACGATCGCTACGACGTCGCCGTCTTCACGCTGACGGCGGCGGAAGTCGGCGGCGACTACTACGACTTTCACGTCACGCCCGACGTCCTCTCCGCGACCATCGGCGACGCCACCGGCCACGGCGCCAAGGCCGGGACGATGGTCACTGTGATCAAGGCGCTCTTCGCCGGCTATACGCCCGAGGTCATGCCGGCGCAGTTTCTGCGCGACGCGGCGGAGAAAGTGAAGCGGATGGATCTCGGCAGGATGGCCATGGCCCTTCTGCTCGCCCGTTTCGAGGACGATCGGCTGACGGTGGCCTCGGCAGGCATGCTGCCTGGCTACGTGCATCGCCGGAACGGAACGATCGAAGAGGTGGCCCGAGGCGCAACGCCGCTCGGCACGCTCGGCGCCGATTATCACGACGTCTCGATCGATCTTGCCGCCGGCGACACCATCCTCTTCATGACCGACGGTTTCCCGGAGCTGCAGAACGAGTCCGGCCAGCAGCTGGGCTACGCTGCCGCGATCGACGAATTCAGGACCGCCGCCAAGGGCGCCACGGCCGATGACGTCATCGCCTCGCTCTCCGCGGCGGCAAAGCGGTGGAACGGCGAGCGGCCTCCGAATGATGACGTCACCTTCGTCGTCGTCCGCGTGAAATCGGCGTGACACAATCGGCGGCGATGTCGCCTCGGGTCACGGTCATCATCGCCACCTACAACTGGAGCAGCGTCCTTCCATACTCGATCGGCAGCGTGCTCCGGCAGACGTTCGCCGATTTCGAGCTGCTCGTCGTCGGCGATGGATGCACCGATGACTCGGAGCAGGTCGTGGCTTCGATCGATGATCCGCGCGTTCGATGGATCAATCTTCCGGCGAACACGAGGCATCAGAGCGGCCCCAACAACGAAGGTCTGCGGCAGGCGCGCGGCGAGTTGATCGCGTACCTTGGACATGACGATCTGTGGCTGCCGCATCATCTTCAGGCGCATGTGGCGGCGATCGATGCCTCCGCCGCTGCGATGACATATTCGTTGTTGCTCTGGCTCGATCCCGATGACGGTCAGCTCTGGCCGGCCGTTCCTCGTCCGCAATCCGGCTGGTGGAGTCCGCCGACGGCCACGGTTCACCGCCGGAATGTCACGGAGGCGCTCGGCGGCTGGCGCGACTATCGCGAGATCGATGACCCGCCGGAAATCGATCTCTGGCGGAGAGCACGCGACGCCGGTTTCCAGTTCGTGTTCGTGCCGCGATTGACAGCCATCAAGTTTCCGGCATCGATGCGGCGCGGGGTCTATCGTAGCCGCCCGTCTCACGAACAGGCGGAGTGGAGCACCCGCATCCGCTCCGAGCCCGACCTGGAAGCGAGGCTGCTGGTCCGAATGATCGCTGAGGGCCGCGCCGCCAAAACGATGTCGTACCGCGATCTCGTTCGGCAGGTCATAAGCGAGACCATGATCCGCTTGCGCCGGCGATGGGTGAGCCGATCCATCTGGCCGCGGAAGGGCGCGGCCATCGATCGTGTTCGCCGATTCAAAGGTTTGTAACAGGAGAACGAATGCTTTCTGGTGCGCGCAAAGATCCGCAGTTGGTGACGAAAGAGTGGAAGAAGATCGAGGAGCCGATCGACGGCGTGGTTGTTCGCGAAGTGCTCCACGTTCCGCGCGACCACGGCATCATCACCGAAATGTTCCGGCCGGAATGGGATCCGTCAGGTCTTCCGATTGTGCACATCTACCAATCGCGACTTTTTCCCGGAGCGATCGGCGCCTGGAGCTGCCACGCCACGACCATCGACCGGCTGTTCGTGAACCAGGGACATCTGAAAGTGGTGCTCTACGACGGCCGCGAGGGGAGCAAATCATTCGGCCGCGTCGTCGAGCTGTTCACCGGCGACGCCCGTCCGGCGTTTCTCGTTCTCCCCGCCGGTGTCTGGCACGGTCTTCAGAACCTCGGCGCGTCCGATGCGCTGATCGTCAACTGCCCGACGAAGGCATATGACTATGAAGATCCCGATCACTTTCGCCTTCCGTTCGACTCGCCCGAGATTCCGTACGCGTGGTCGATGAGCGGCACCGCGCGTCTTCGTTCGGACGCTCTGCGATAAAGTACGCCGCTATGCCGACACCTTACGAAAGCGCCAAACTGATTCTGCAGATCTTCGAAATGCGCCGCGAAGCGGTCCTTCGCGAAGCGCGACTCTGGTTCGTACGCGACTTCAATCCCGAGACCATCGACGACGTCAAGGCGGCTCTGGCCGGGCCGCACAACGCCCATCTGCGCATGGTGGCCGGTTATTGGGACATGGCCTGCTCGCTGGTCGTGCACGACGCCATCGATCGCGAGATGTTTCTCGATGCCAACGGCGAGATCTTCGCCACCTTCGCCAAGATTCAGCATCTGCTTCCCGAGGTCCGGCAGCTCTCCGGGCCGAACTTCGCCAGGCATCTGGAGAAGGTGGTGATGTCGGTGCCCGGCGTCGAGGAACGTCTGGAGACGTTGCGCCAGCGCTTCCGCGCGATGGCGGCAGCGGCAGCGGCGAATTGAAGAGGCTCTTTGTGCGCGAAGGCGCACGACACAATCTTAGCCCCGCGCTTGCGCGGGGAATCATTCGCGGCCGCCGAACGAATCGCATCGAACCCCCCTGGCAAGCCAGGGGCTAAGTTTTTTCGACGCGCCTTCGCGCGTCGGGGAGTGGCCGTTACCTCTTTTCCTCGATCTTCGCGAAGTGCAGGAACTCCCACTGCGCGTTCTCGACGTCCGGCTTGTTCTTGCCCCAGAAGCGGAAGTTGCCGGTGTCGTCACGCATCTCTTGGCCGTTCGTGCACCAGCCGGTGTTGAAGGTGATCTCGCGCGGCAGCTTGTCGCCGCCTTTGATCCAGCGATCGATGACGAAGGTGAACTCGGTGAAATCTTTGTCGAGCGGAAAGCCGGCCGGGTGGTGGATGAGTTTCGTGACATGGCCGACCGCGATCCAGTCCGCTTTGGCGTCGCAGACCGCCGGATCGAACGGCGCCTTCGGCGTCCAGCAGGGCGGCGGCGGACAAGGCGGCGTCCCGAACGCCGAGCAGGCCAGAAACGCGAGCAGGGTGGCGAGAACGAGTCGTTTCATCATGATTGCTCCGTTGGACTCCGCTCGGCCTCCGTTCGAAACTCAGCCAGCGGTCCGACCGACTTGCGCATCAGAAACTCGGAGTAGCCGCGCACGAGATAGTCGTCAAGCTCGCCGACCAATGTATAGCCGAGCCGTTCGTACAGCTGGCGTGCGCGTGGATTGATCGAGGAGACGCAGAGGAACACGTTGGGGAACTGGCGAAAGATGCGCTCCTCGGCGAAGGCAACGAGCCGCGATCCCACGCCACCACCGCGCGCATCCGCCGCCACGCAAACCACCTGAATGTAGCCGACGAACGCGCCCTGCAAAACGAGGATGATGAATCCCCGGGCGATGTCGTTTTCCCGCGCGACCCACACTTCTCCCATCGGATTGTTGACGCGATCGAGGCACTGCTCGAACGTGCGCCCGAAGAAAATCCACGGATCACTCGTAGCCATCATTTCCGCACAGGCACGCGCCTCGGCGTCGCCATCGAGCCGGCCAATCGTCAACTCTTCCATTTCGAGGCGAGTCTACGCGATGATGCGCGGATGAAAAATGCGGGACGTCCCGAGACCGGCGAATACGGCAGCTACTACCAGCGCTACATCGATCTTGCCGCCGAGGATGACATCGTGGCCGCGCTCGACGCGCAGTCGCGCGAGACGGCGACGGTCCTCGGCGGATTGTCCGAAGCGCAGGCGGCGCATCGCTACGAACCGGGAAAGTGGAGCGTCAAGCAACTCGTCGGACACGTCACCGACGCCGAGCGCATCTTCGCCTTTCGCGCACTTGCATTTGCGCGTGGCGAAACCAACCCGCTGCCCGGATTTGATCAGGATCCCTACGTCGCCAACGCCGGCTCCGACGATCGATCGATCGCCGAACTGGCCGAGGAATTGGCGACGGTGCGGAAAGCAAACGTGATGATGTTTCGCGCGCTGTCGGAGGAGGCCTGGAGCCGCAAGGGCATCGCCAGCGACAATCCGATCAGCGTCCGCGCGCTCGCCTACATCCTGCTCGGCCACGAGCGCCATCACCTGCGCATCCTCCGCGAGCGCTATTTGGTGTAGAGCAGACATCCTTGTCTGCTCCCGGCGGGCGTCCCCGCCCGACGGTGGTTTCCGTGAAAATAACGCGACCTGCGCAAGCACGCACCGCCGGGCGAGGACGCCCGCCGGGAGCAGGCGGGGACGCCTGCTCTACACCGCGTACCGCATGAGTGCGACGTAGTGACAGGTGCTGCCGCCGATCACGCACAGATGCCACACGCCGTGCATGTGCGCAACCCGCTTTGAAAGGGCGAAAAAGACCAGGCCCGCGGTGTAGACGATGCCGCCGGCGGCGATCCAGGCGATTCCGTTCGCCGGCATGGCCATCCGCAGCGGCTTGATGGCCACGATCACCAGCCAGCCCATGAGGATGTAGAGCACGACCGAGATCGGACGATAGCGTCCCGGAAGCAGCGTGTCCTTCAGAACGCCGGCGATGGCCAGCGTCCAGACGATCCCGAACAGCCACCAGCCCCACGCGCCTCGCAGCGTGATGAGAGTGAGCGGTGTGTACGTCCCGGCGATGAGCAGATAGATCGCGCAGTGATCGAAGACGTGAAAGAGCTGCTTGGCCTTGCCGCGCAGCGAGTGATAGAGCGTCGAGCTGAGGTAGAGCACGATCAGCATCGCGCCGTAGATCGCCATCGCTGCAATGGTGGTGGCATCGCGCCCGCGCGAGACCACCACCTGGATCGCGAACACCGAGCCGATGATGGCCAGCACGCTGCCGGCGATGTGGGTGATGCTGTTGAATTTCTCGCCGGCGTACATGGGTGGTTGGGTAGCGCCGCCGCAGTGACTAGTCGATTAGTAGATTAGTGGATTAGTAGATTAGGAAAATCGATCGGCACTCGTTGCGCGACCTCATGTCCTGATCTACTAGTCGACTAATCCACTAATCGACTAAATCCACTGACGAAGGCGCTACGTCCTAGAACGGCACTTCGTCGTCGTCTTCGATACCCGGCCCTGCCGGCGCGCCGCTGCTGGCCGGCTTGCGGTAACCGCCGCCGCCGCTGTAGCCGCCGCTCTCGTCATCGCTCTTCTTGTCGAGCATCTGCATGTTCTGGGCGATGATCTCGGTGCGGTACTTCTTCTGGCCGGTTTCCTTGTCGTCCCAGCTGTCGGTGCGGATCGATCCTTCGATGAAGACCAGCTTGCCCTTGCGAAGATACTGGCCGCAGATCTCGGCCAGCTTGCCCCAGGCCACGATGTTGTGCCACTCCGTCCGCTCCTGCTTCTCGCCGCTCTTGTCGGTGAAGCGCTCGTCGGTGGCGATCGAAAACTTGGTCACGCTCGTCCCGCTCGGAAGCGAGCGCACCTCGGGATCTTTGCCCAGGCGTCCGACGAGAATGACTCTATTGACTGTTCCTGCCATTGGTTTCTCCTGTTTTTGAGTGATTCTTCAGCCTCCGAGAGACGAGGCTCGCCGGTCTTCGTGAGGGCCGGCGTATTTTATGCGAGCCGCGCCCTCCGGCACACTTTTCTACCCCGAGTAGAATCCGCCGCCGATGAAGTGTGTCATTCAGCGCGTTCGCCGCGCCTCGGTGTCGGTCGGCGAGGAGCTGGTCTCTGAGATCGGTACCGGCCTGCTGATTCTCGCCGCGGTGGAGAAGGGCGACGCCGAGCAGACCATGCGCGACGCCGCCAAAAAGATCCGCGAGCTGCGCATCTTCAGCGACGACGTCGGCAAGATGAATCGCGACGTCACCGAAGCCGGCGGCGCCATCCTGGCCGTCTCGCAATTCACGCTGGCCGGCTCCATCGCTCGTGGACGCCGGCCCAGTTTCGATAACGCCGAGGAGCCGGAACGGGCGCGGATGATGTTCGAGCTGTTCGTCGGTGAGCTGGGGTCGACCGGCATCGAAGTCAAGACCGGCCGCTTCCGGGAAATGATGATCGTGGCGCTGGAGAACGACGGGCCGGTCACGTTCGTGTGGCCGTGAGGCCGCCGTTATACTCCCGCCCCTATGCCTTACGAACCCAAACTGATCGAAGAGAAATGGCAGCGCGCCTGGGCTGATGCCAAGGTGGCCGAGGTCGATGTCGCCGCGCCCGGCGACAAGTTCTACATGCTCAACATGTTCCCGTACCCGTCGGGCGACCTTCATGTCGGCCACGGCCGGAACTACATCCTCGGCGACGCGCTCTATCGCTACTTCCGCATGCAGGGGCGCGCGGCGCTCAACCCGATGGGATGGGACGCCTTCGGACTTCCCGCCGAGAACGCGGCCATCAAGCGCGGCATCCATCCACGGCAGTGGACCCTTTCGAACATCGAGCGCGAGAAGAAGCAGTTTCTGCGCTGGGGGATTCTCTACGACTGGTCGAAAGAGCTGGCCTCGTGCGAGCCGGAGTACTACCGCTGGAACCAGTGGCTCTTCCTGAAACTGTACGAGCGCGGTCTCGCGTATCGCGCCAAGGCGCCGGTGAACTGGTGCCCGTCCGACCAGACCGTGCTGGCCAACGAGCAGGTCATCGACGGCCGCTGCGAGCGCTGCAGCACGATCGTCGTGCAGCGCGATCTGGAGCAGTGGTTTTTACGAATTACCGAATACGCCGACCGGCTCGACGAGGGTCTCGACACGCTGGAGCACTGGCCGGAAAAAGTGAAACTGATGCAGCGCAACTGGATCGGTCGCTCGGTCGGCGCCGACGTCGAGTTCGCGGTGCCGTCGCTCGGCAAGTCGATCCGGATCTTCACCACGCGGCCCGACACCATCTACGGCGCGACGTTCATGGTGCTGGCGCCGGAGCATCCCGATGTGGCGACGCTGATCGCTGACAATCCTGATCAACGGGAGATAGCTCAGTGGATCGCCGGCGTGCGCAACCAGTCGAACCTGGAGCGGCAGGAGGCGGGCAAGGAAGGGCGCTTCACCGGGAAGACGGCCACCAATCCGTTCACGAACGAAGAGATCCCCATCTGGCTCGGCAACTTCGTGCTGATGCAGTACGGCACCGGCGCGATCATGGCCGTCCCGGGACACGACCAGCGCGACTTCGAGTTCGCGAAGCAGTACGACCTGCCGATTCGCGTCGTCGTCCGTCCCGCGGATGGCGAAGAGCCGAGCGCCGAGGAGGCGTATTCGGTCAAGGATGAAACCGCGGTGGCCATCAACTCCGGGATCATCTCAGGGCTGTCCACTCCCAAAGCGATCGACCGGATCATCGAAGAGATCGAGCGGCTCGGCATCGGCAAAAAGATGGTGCGCTACCGGCTGCGCGACTGGCTCATCTCGCGGCAGCGCTACTGGGGAACGCCGATCCCGATGATCTACTGCGAGCGTGACGGCATCGTTCCGGTCCCCGAGGAACAGCTGCCGGTAGAACTGCCGCTCGATGTGCCGTTCACCGGGCGCGAGGGGAACCCGCTGGCGAAGGACGAGCGCTTCGTCAATACCACGTGTCCCCGTTGTCACGGTCCGGCGCGGCGCGAGACCGACACCATGGATACCTTCGTCGACTCGTCGTGGTACTACGCGCGCTTCATCTCCGCAAACGACGAAAGGAGGATCGTCGACGCGGCGCTGTTGAACCGCTGGCTGCCGGTCGACCAGTACATCGGCGGCATCGAGCACGCCATCCTGCACCTGCTCTACGCGCGTTTCATCTGCCGTACGCTGCACGACATGGGGCTGACCAACTACGAAGAGCCGTTCACGCGGCTTTTCAATCAGGGGATGATCACGAAAGAAGGCTTTCGCACCGCCGGCGGCAATTGGGTTTTGCCTTCGGAAGTCGAGAACGGCGTGCACAAACCGACCGGCGCGCCGGTGATCGCCGAGATCGGGAAGATGTCGAAGTCGCGCTACAACGTCGTGCCGCCGGATGAGCTGATCGAGAAGTTCGGAGCCGATACGGAGCGCGTCTACACGCTGTTCATCGCGCCGCCCGAGAAGGAAGCCGAATGGTCCGATGATGCCGTCAACGGCGCCCACCGTTTCCTCGGCCGCGTCTGGCACATGGGCGAGCAGATCCTTTCATTGAACGGCGGCTCGGGCTCGTCATCCGCGCTCACGCGCAAGACCCATCAGACCATCGACGCCGTTACCCGCCGGTTCGAGCGTTTCGAATTCAACACCGCCATCTCCGGCTTGATGGAGCTGTCGAATGCGATCGGCGACGCGTTGGTCGCGAATGCTGATGCAGCGGCGATTCGCGACTCCTACACCACGCTGCTCAAGCTCCTCCATCCCTTCGCCCCGCACATCACCGAGGAGCTGTGGATGATGTTCGGCAATCCACCGTTCATCCTCACATCCTCCTGGCCGAAAGCCGACCCGGCACTGATGATCGAAGACGTCATCACCATCGTCGTCCAGGTCAACGGCAAGCTGCGCGGGCAGGTCGAAGTGCCGAATCCACCGGCGAAGGACGTTGTCCTCGCCGCGATCCGCGCCAACCGCAAGGTCCAGCAATGGATCGAGGGGAAAGAGGTCGTGAAAGAGGTCTACGTTCCGGGCAAGCTGGTGAACATCGTGGTGAAGGGGTAATGCGTAGCGCTGGCGGCCCGCGCCGGCGCCGCCGGCTCGGCGGCAATACGCCCAAACCGCCAGCGAGCCGCTGGCGGTCCAGCCGTCGAGCCGACGGCGCTACGCTAGCCTGCCCCGTGTTACCTTTCCCCGCATGAAACGCATCGTCCTCCTGCTCCTGCCGGTGCTGGCCTCCTGCGGCTATGCGCTCGTCGGCAGTTCCAACAACCTGCTGGCGCCGACGGTCCACACAATCGAGGTGCCGGCGTTCGTCAACCGCACCACGCGCGTCGAGCTCGAGCAGCGGGTGACGCAATCGGTCGCCGCGGAGTTCGTTTCGCGCGGTCGCTTGAAACTGGTCAACTCGCCGGCCGCGGCCGACGTCATCCTGCGCGGCTCGATCGATTCCTTCGGCATCAATCCGGTCGCCTTCAATGCCCAGGGCCGCGCGACGCAATATCAAATCTCGATCACGGCCAAGATCGAGCTGCTCGACCATCGCGCCGACGACAAGGTGCTCTGGAAGAACGATCAGTACCGTTTCTCCGAGAACTATCAGGTGAACACGGAGTCGACGGACGCGTTCGACCAGGAAACGCGGGCAATCAACGAGATCGCGGTGCGTTTCGCGGAGTCGCTGGTGACGAATCTGCTGGAAGGGTTTTAGCGGCGGCTTCGCCGCGTTGTCTGCGCAACGCGCAATCACTTCACCTTCGCCCTCTCTTCATCCTTCCGATCGCGAATCAGCGTCGATGCCACCAGATAGATCCCGGCCACCGCAGCGATGAGGTAGCCGGTTACCGCCAGCACCGGGTAGCCAAAAAGATGCGCGCGTGTTGGGACCCGCATCATCAGCGACGATGCGACCAGCAGCGCGGCGATGATCACGCCGACGGTGATGCGGTTGGCGATCTTGTGAATGCCGGCAAGGAACTGCTCTGCCTGCGTCAGCTTCAGATTGAACGACAGCCGGCCGGCGGCGGTCTGGTCGATGATCTCGCGTGCCCGGTGCGGCAGGTCGAGCGCGAGTTGGTTGAGGTCGAGCAGGGCAGGGTAGAAATTGCGCGGGGCGAACTTCTGGGCCAGTTTCTGCACCATCAGCCGCTCCGCGTAGTCGCGGATCACCAGATTTGGATCGAAGTCGGGATCGAGCCGCCTCGTGATGCCGTCGAGGTGCAGCAGCGTCTTGGCCAGCATGGCCAGCTCCGCCGGCACCTTCAGCTCGTTGTTGCTGGCCACGGAGATGACATTGAAGATCAGCTGCCCCACGTTGATGTGCCGGACGTCGAGATCGTGAAAGGCCGCCACCAACGCCGAGATCTCGTGAACGAATCGTATGGCGTCGAAGCCGGCCTCCACCCGCGATACGCGAATGCAGGCATCAGCGACCTCGGCGCCGCGATTCGAGGAGATGGCCAGCAATAGTTTGATGACCTCGTCCTGAAACTCGCGACTGATCCGGCTGACCATCCCGAAGTCGAGCAGGACGACCTCAGCCCGGTTGTCTTCGAGATCGCGGACGAAGACGTTGCCCGGATGAGGATCGGAATGCCAGATCCCGTCGACGCAAACCTGCTTCAGGTACGCCTTCGTCAGCGCCGCGGCCAGATCGGTGTAGTCGTGATCGATGATCTGCAGCGGCGTCAGCTTTGACACCTTGCGTCCGCGAACGAGCTCCGTGGTCAGCACGTGGGCGGTGGTCATGTCGTGGACGACGCTCGGGATGTAGATCTGCGGGAACTCGGCGAGATTGCGGCGCAGGATCTCCATGTTCCGCGCCTCCTGCTCGTAATTCAGCTCGTTCATGATGGTGATGCGGACCTGCTCCAGCGAGCCGACGAGGTTCAGCTTCCGGCCGACGTCGCTGTGCTTCTCGATCGTGGCAGCGATGTCGGCGAAAACTTCCAGATCGTGCTGCACCTGCTCTCCGACGTTGGGACGCTGCACCTTGACCACGACCTCGGTGCCGTCGCGCAGCACCGCGCGATGAACCTGCCCGAGGGAGGCGGCGGCGAGGGGAGTGGATTCGAAGGACTCGAAGGCTTTGGAGATGCGAACCTTCAACTCCTCCTCGACGATGCGCTCGACGTCGGCGAACGAAAACGGCTCGACGTCGTCCTGCAGCGATTCCAGGGCGACGATGTACTCAGGCGGCACGATGTCGGGACGCGTGGAGAGGATCTGGCCGAACTTCACATAGGTCGGTCCCATCCCCTTGAGCGCGCTGGCGAAGGCCTCGGCGCGGCGGGCGACGTCCGGCTCCATCTCCGCCGAGGCCTCCTCGGCGACGACGATGTCCTCGGGCGCCAGCGAAAGGTGGAAGTCTTTTCGCCCATATTTTGTAAAGAGGACGAGCAAATCACGGTAAGCACCAATATCGCGTGGCTTCAGCATTTCGTGGATGAGTTTGCACGGCCCTTGCCGACTCTGCGGCAGGGCCGCGCATGTTAGGATTGCGGGATTCCAATCAGGAGCTTTTAACGATGTCTATTTCCAGAACACTGTTCACCTCGGAGTCGGTCACCGAGGGCCACCCGGACAAGATTGCGGACCAGATCTCGGATGCCATTCTCGACGCTGTCCTGGCCGAGGATCCGAAAGGCCGCGTGGCCTGCGAAACACTCGTCACCACCGGCCTGGCCATGATCTCCGGCGAGATCACCACCGGCACGTACGTCGACTTCCCGTCGATCGTGCGCAGCACCATCAAGGAGATCGGCTACACGCGGGCCAAGTACGGCTTCGACAGCGAGACCTGCGCCGTGGTCTCCTCGATCGACCCGCAGTCTCCCGACATCGCCCAGGGCGTCGACACCGGTGGCGCGGGTGACCAGGGACTGATGTTCGGCTTCGCCTGCCGCGAGACGCCGGAGCTCATGCCGCTGCCGATCATGCTGGCCCACAAGCTGGCGCGCCGGCTGGCCGAAGCGCGCAAGGCCAACGAGCTCGACTTCCTCCGTCCGGACGGCAAGTCTCAGGTGACGATCGAATACGAAGGAAAGCGCCCGGTTCGCGCCGCGGCCATCGTCATCTCCACGCAGCACTCGCCGAGCATCAGTCACGGCGATCTGAGTGACGCCATCATCGAGACCATCATCAAGCCGGTCGTCCCGCCCGAGTTGCTCGACAGCCAGACCAAGTTCCACATCAATCCCACCGGCCGTTTCGTCACCGGCGGACCGCAGGGCGATACCGGCCTGACCGGACGCAAGATCATCGTCGACACCTACGGCGGCCGCGGCCGTCACGGCGGCGGGGCGTTCTCGGGCAAAGACCCCACGAAGGTCGACCGTTCGGCGTGCTACATGGCCCGCTACATCGCCAAGAACATCGTCGCCTCCGGGCTGGCCGATGAGGTGGAAGTGCAGCTGGCCTACGCCATCGGCGTGGCCGATCCTGTGTCGGTCTATGTCGACACCTTCGGCACCGAGCGCATCGCCCAGGAGAAGATCGTCGACCTGGTGCGCGAGAACTTCCTGATGACGCCGCGCGGCATCATCGAGTCGCTCAAGCTCCGCCGCCCGATCTTCAAGAAGACCGCCGCCTACGGCCACTTCGGCCGCACCGAGCCGGAATTCACCTGGGAAGCGACCGACAAAGCCGAAACCCTGCGCAATGCCGCGGGGGTTGGGGCGGAGGCGGTTACGGCATAAGCCCGCACAAACATCGCAGAAAAACACGAAGCGCGCCGACCCCTCAGGGATTATCGGCGCGCTTCTTTTTTTCGCCAGCGTTCCCGAACGAGTCGGGCCGATCGTGCTCTTAGCGCGAATCGTGCCAGTCGACTAGTCGATTAGTAACCCCGAGCCCTACTGGCCCTGGTCTACTGATCCACTAATCGACTAATCCACTAGTTTCACCGCACCACGTACTGGTAATACACCTCGATCTCGTGCACGACTTCAACCGGCTTGCCGCTGACCATCATCGGCCGCCAGCGCCAGTTCTTGATGGTCTTGAGAGTTTCCTCGTCGAAGATTGGTGAGTTGGCGTGCTCGAGGAAGACGATGTCGGTAATGCGGCCGTTCTTCCCGATGGTGTAGCGAACCACGCAGCTCCCTTCGAGGTGCAGCCGTTGGGCGTCGGCGGGGTAGTGCGGATAGACGTGATCGATCTCTTTCAGCGGCAGGTTGGCGTCGCGATCGACATAGACCCGTCCGTCGTCGCCGAGCTTGACGCCCTTGAGACCGATCTCGTGCCCCGTCCCCCCAACCGTGCCGCCGGGAACGCCCGTCGGCGGATTGCTGTCCACCGCTGCCGGCACGGCGTTGACCGGAGGCGGGGGCTCGGGCGGCTGCGGAACGGGCGGCTTCACCTCAGGAATCACGTCCGGGATGATGGTTGGCGCCACGATCTGCGTCGGGGCCGGAGGCGGCGGAGCCAGCCGCGATAGCGGAAGGATCGGCTTCGGCGGCTCGACTTTCGGTGGAGGAGGCGGGGGAGGCGGCGGATCGGGAACCTGCGTCAGGTTGTAGGCCACGTACATCTTCGGCGAGTGGTCGGGAAAACTGACGTTCCAGAATACCGTGGCGAACGAGGCGCCGACCACGGCCGCGTGCACCGCGATCGAAATCGGCAGCGACTCGTAGAAAACGCGGCGGCTGCGCTTGATGAACGCACTCGGAGCGACGGTCTCGAACATGGGCGATGGACGGTTGGGACGCGGAAGAATAGCACCAATTTCCGCACCTCCGCGTGCGGAGTGCCATCACTGGCCATCGGACACCTGTCGTGCCATCATCTAAGCTCACCCTTGGGGACGGGAGAGAGATGGCGCGCTACATCCAGCGAATCACGCTGCTCGGGCGGCAGAAGTGGATCGGCTGGGAGATCGACGGCGTCGGGACCGAGATTCCCGGTCTCGTTCTGGCGGACGATCTTCCGGAAGAAGACCTGCGCAGCCGCGGCGTCAAAGAGTTCCGGCCGATGCCGTTCGAGACCTTTCTGGAGATGAATCCGGCCGCGGATACGCCGTCTCCCGGCGACCTTCTCGACGAAGATGTCGAGTTCCGCCTCGACGCGTTGCAGGTCGGCATCGAGCGTATCCGAGGCCGAGGAGACAACGCCGTGCCGCGCGCGCTGCTGATGCACATGTTCGGGAGCGCCGTCCATCTCAATCACCCGCGGGTCATCGAACGGCTGCTGGAATGGGAGGAGCGCGGCGCGGTGGAGTTCGTCGGGCGCGAGGAGTGCTATCTGCGGATTCTCGGTCCGCTGTGACGATACACTCCCGCGCATGAAACGCATCGCCGTACTCATCGCACTACTCATCGCTGGAAGCTCGTTCGCCGCCCCGAAAAAGGCAGCGCCGCCGATGTCGAAACCACTGACGCCCGCCGAGCTCCATACGCTCGCGCACGACTACTACGAATGGCAGAAGAAGACCTATCCGGTCGGCGCCAGCGATCAGGGATACCACGCCGGCGACGACAAGCTCGATGACCTCTCTCCGGCTGCCATCGCCCGCAATGCTGCACATGTGCGCTCGCTGCTCGATCGCGTGCGCGCCGCGAGCGTCGCCGGCTGGTCGAAAGACGACACCATCGATTGGCTGCTCTTTCGCGCGCAGCTCGAAGGCGCGGACTTTCCCGAGCGGGTGCAGAAACCGGAGGAAACCGATCCGCAGGTCTACGTCGGCGAAGCCAGCAACGCTATCTTCTCGCTTCTGAAAAAGGACTACGCTCCGGCTCGCACGCGCGCGCTGGCGGCGACGGCGCGATTGAAGGCGATGCCGGCCATGATCGAGCAGGCCGAGCGCAATCTGAAGAATCCGGTCCGCCTCTACGCGCAGCTGGCCATCGACTCCGCGCGCTCCATCGATCCGTTGTTCTCCTCGAGCCTGATGACCATCGCCGGCGATCTCTCCCCGGAAGAGCGCACCTCGCTCGATGCCGCGCGCGAGGAGGCCATCGCGGCGCTGCACGGATTCGCCGACTGGCTGGAGAAAGACCTCCCGAAGATGACGGCCTGGAAGCCGATGGGGGAGGCGAACTACAACTACATGCTCCGCCACATCCTCCTCCTGCCGATGGATTCGCGCGACGTCGCCCACCTAGGCGAGGTCGAGCTGGCCCGCTACCGCGCCCTCGAGGCCATGCTCACCGATCCCTCGATGGCCGATCCGAATCCGGCGCGAGTCAAGAACATCCCGCCCGATCAGCAGGCCTTCCTGGCAGCGTACGAAAGCCGCGAGCAGGAGATGATCGACTTTCTCAAGCAGCGGAAGCTGGTCACCCTGCCGCCGTACCTTGGACCATTTCAGATTCGACAGCTCCCCGAGGCGTTCAAACCGACCAGTCCGGGAGGGTTTATGAACCCGCCGGGCATCTACGATGCCGACGATGGCGGCTTCTACTTCATCCCGACCTACAACCCGCAGAGCCACAACTTCTACATTCGCGCCGCCATCGAGGACCCACGCCCGATCCTCGGGCACGAGGGCATCCCCGGCCATTTCCTGCAGCTGTCGATCGCCAATCACCTCGAGAACGAGATCCGCCGCCATCACTCTGAGAGCGTCTTCATCGAAGGGTGGGCGCTTTATGGCGAGGAGATGCTGGTGCGGGAGGGCTTGTACGCGCCGGAGTCGGCAGGCGCGGCGCAGGTGCTGCGGCTTTCGCGTTATCGCGCGGCGCGCATCGGCGTCGACGTGAACCTTCACAACGGACACTGGTCGTTCGAGCAGGCCGTCAATTACTTCATGGACGGCGGCGGTCTGGACAAAGAAGCGGCGGAAGGGGAGGCCGCCGGCGCTGCGTCGTCTCCGACGCAGAAGATCAGTTACATCACCGGCAAGTGGCAGATCATGCGTCTCCTCGGCCGCTACCGGGATGCCAAGGGCGCCGATTTCCGCCTGGGCCAGTTCCACGACGATCTGATCGCGCACGGCTCGCTGCCGGTGTCGATCCTGACCTGGATCCTGCTCGACGATCCGAGCGAGATCGAGCGCGCTACCGGGATGAAGCTCGCGAAGTAGAATCCGCCCCCTGGAGGTGCGCGATGCCTATTGTCGAGAAGTACGAGCCCGGAATGTTCTGCTGGGTCGAGCTGGCCACGCCCGACGCCGCGGCCGCGAAGAAGTTCTACATGTCGCTCTTCGGATGGGCGGCCAACGACATGCCGATTCCTGACGGGGTCTACACCATCTTTCAGAAAGACGGCCACGACCTCGGCGCGCTATACCAGAACAAAGACGTCCCGCCGAACTGGGCGTCGTACATCAACGTGACCAGCGCCGACGACTCGGCGAAGAAGGCGCAGGGACTAGGCGCGAATCTCGTCGCTCCGCCGTTCGACGTGATGGACATCGGCCGCATGGCCGTCGTGGCCGATCCGCAGGGCGCGACGTTCTGCCTCTGGCAGGCGAAGAAGCAGATCGGCGCCACCATCCGCGGCGAGACGGGGACGCTCTGCTGGAACGAGCTGATGACCTCCGATCCCGAAGCCTCGCGCGATTTCTATGGAAGCCTCTTCGGCTGGAACTTCAAGCCCAGTCCCGAATACACCGAGATCAGCGTCGGCGCGACCGGCATCGGCGGCATGCTCACCATGACGCCCGACATGCAGGGCATGCCGCCCACCTGGTCCCCCTACTTCGCCGTCGACGATTGCGACGCCACCGCTGACAGCGCAAAGTCCCTCGGCGCCCAGATCTACGTGAAGCCCACCGACATCCCCAACGTCGGCCGCTTCGCCGTCATGGCCGACCCCCAGGGCGCGCCGTTCGACATCATCAAAGTGGCGATGTAGCCGCGTAGCGCCGTCGGCTCGACGGCTGGACCGCCAGCGGCTCGCTGGCGGTCCTTGACGGCCCGACGTCCTACTTCTTCCGCGTGTAATTGATCTCCATCATCTTGAACATCTTCCCGTCCGGACCGGCGCCCCACATCTCCAGCGTGTGGTGATCGTCGTCGACGACCGTCACCTTCTCTTTGACTGGTGAGGACTTGCCCGTCATTGGGTCGTCCATCGTCGATGAGAACGTGAACGACTTGCCGTCTGCCTCGGCCTTGCCGGAGGAGATCATCATCGACGTCGTCATCGTGTCCATCCACGTGCCGACGTATTTCTTCTTGATGTTGTCGTAGCCGGTGTAGCCGACGCCGGTGAAGGGCATGCCCATGAACGTGCCGGTGAAATGCTGTTCGAGCCAGCGGCCGTCGAGAGCCCAGCTGTTCTCCGCCGTTCCGCCGCCGGCGGTGGGGGGCGCGCCGGGCGACATCCACATCTTGACGTCGGCGGTCCAACTGCCGGCCATCGGGCTGAGCTTCTTGTGAGCGTCGCCCGGCGTGGCCGCTTTCATCATCGCCTCCATCTCCGCCTGCTGCTGGGGGGATGATTTGGGCTGCGCGGGGTCATCGGCAAAGGCCAGGGTTGCGGTTACGGCGACGAGGACGGTGGCGGCCAGGATTCTGCTGCGCATAAATCTTCTCCTCTTTCCAAACGATCGTTGTTGATCGAGGAGAAGATTGTAAGTCGCTGATCCAACAATCTACTTGCTGTAGACCGTTACCTCGGCCGACGAGCCGACGGGCACCTGGTCGGCGGGTGGACCTTTCCACGAAATCCGCACCGGAACGCGCTGCACCACCTTCACAAAATTGCCCGAAGCATTGTCAGGAGGTAGCAGCGAGAACGATGCACCAGTTCCGCCGGAAAGGCTCTCCACCGTTCCTTCGAAATCGCGACGGCCGACGGCGTCGACGCGGATCGTGGCCCGTTGTCCCGGCCGCATGTCGCGCATCTGCGTCTCTTTGAAATTGGCGAGGACGTAGGTCGTCCGCGGCACGAGCTGGACCACCGGCATGCCCAGAGTGACATACGAGCCGGCATGCACCGCGAGCTTTGATGCAATGCCATCGCGCGGCGCGACGATCTTGGTATACGACAGGTTCAGCTGCGCCGCTTTCACCGCCGCCTCGGCGGTGGCAACGCGCGCGTGCGCGAGACGGGCTTGCGCCTGTGCGCCAGTGATTTGCGCCTGTACAGGCTCGCTTTGCTGCACACGTCCTTGTGCAGTCTGAACGTTGGCCTGCGCGGCCTGGCGGGCGTTTTCGTTTCCGATCAGCTTGGCCTTCGCCTGCGCCAGATCGGCGTCGGCCGATTCGTGCGCGGCGCGCGCGGCGTCGACCTGCGACTTCGAGATATCACCTTTGCCACCGAGCTCCTCGGCACGCTGAAAGTCGAGCCGTGCCTTCTCCGCATTCGCGCTCGCGCGTGCAACGGAAGCGCGCGCTTCGTTGATCGAAGCGGCCGAGCTGTCGACGTTTTCCTTCGAGCTTTGCAGCGCTCCCTGCGCCGAGGTCAGCGCGCCACGCGCGGTGGCGGAAGTGACCGCGGTGCGGGCATCAGCATCGGCAGCCTGGGCCTGCGCCGTCTGCAGATCGCCCTCGGCCTGGGCCAGTTTGACCTGCGCATCCGAGGGATCGAGATCGGCGATCGGCTGCCCAGCGTGGACCGGCTGATTCTCCGATATGTAGACAGCGGTCACCTGTCCCGCAACGCGTGCAGCGACCGGAACGATGTCGGCCGCGACCTGCGCATCGTCGGTGACTTCCTTGCCCGCGGAGAGAAACGCGTAGAGGCCGTAGCCGACCAGGAGCAGCAGAACGGCGCCGCCGAGGATGAGATAAAGGCGCTTGGCCTTGGGAGAGGCGATGGCCGGCTCGTGCTCGGCGATGTCCGGCATGTTTCCGGCGGTTGTGTCAGTCGTCGTCATTTACATCTCCACATGTACGTCGATCTTTTCGCCCTTCGGCGCCTTCAGGAAGAAGACCAGCGGAAGGACGCAGAGAAAGAGGATTCCCGAGAGGTAGAACAGTTTTTCGAACGAGAGCAGCATGGCCTGCTGGCGAAGTTGCCCATCGATCATCCGCGCGGCGGCCTGGCGTGCGGCGCCGGCGTCGAGGCCGCGGCCCTGGAGCATCCGCTGGATTGCACCGAGACGAGATGCCATCGCCGGCGATGAGATCGAAAAGTGCGGCAGCATGTCGCCGCGGGCCTTGGTGGCGAAGCGTGTCAGTAGCGTTGCGAACAACGCAAGCCCAACCGAACCGCCGGTCTGGCGAAGCAGCGAATTGAGACCGGTGGCGTCGGACAGCCGATGCCGCGGGATCGTGCTGAGCGCCATCGTCGTCAGCGGGATGAAGAGGCAGCTGAAGGCCACGCCCTGGATGATCAGCACGTTGACGACGTCGCGGGCCGAGGTCGCCAGCGTGTAGTGCCCCATCTGCCAGGCGGTGTAGGCGAAGAGCACGATGCCGAAGGCGACCACCAGGCGCGGCGAGACTTTGTTGTAGATCCGGCCGACGATCGGCATCACCACCAGCATGCTCAGGCTTCGCGGCATCAGCGCCAGTCCCGATTGCGTCGCCGAAAATCCGAGCAGCAACTGCATGAACAGCGGCAGGAGAAACGTCACCGCCATCAGCATGGCGAACATGACGGCGCCGATCAGCGTCCCCGAGGTGAAGACGACGTCCTTGAAAAGCGAGAAATCGACCGCCGGCACGCGCGCGCTCAGCTCGCGGATGACCAGAGCGGCCAGCGACACGATCGCCACCAGAGCGATGAGTTTGATCTCGCCCGATTGGAACCAGTCGTTGCGGTTGCCCTCCTCGAGCACGTACTGCATTGTGCCGAGGCCGATGAAGAGAAGAGCGATGCCGCTCCAGTCCATGTTCTTCCGCTGACGGACGGCCATCGTGTGCATGGCCGCGCGGACATCCTCCGGCTCGTGCACGAAACGGGAGACCATCAGCAGCGAGATGATCCCGATGGGGACGTTGATGTAGAAGATCCACGGCCACGAATAGTTGTCGACGATGTAGCCGCCGAGAGTCGGGCCGAAGGCGGGACCGAGCACGACCGCCATGCCGAAGAGGGCCATGGCCATCCCCTGCTCCTTCGGCGGAAAGGTCTGGCGAAGAATGGCCTGCTCGGTCGGCTGCAGTGCGCCGGCGCCGAGGCCTTGCAGGATGCGGAAGAACACCAGCAGCGGCAGCGTCCGAGCCATCCCGCAGAGCGCCGAGCCGATGACGAAGAGCGCCAGGCAGACCATGTAGACGCGCTTCTGGCCGAACATCCGCGCCAGAAACCCGGTCAGCGGCATGACCATGACCGTGGCGATGACGAAGCCGGTGGTGACCCAGGTGATCTGCTCGATGGTCACGCCGAGCGAGCCGGTGAGATGGGGGACGGCCACGTTGACGATGGAGGCGTCGATGGCGCCCATCAGCGTGCCGAAGGTGATCGACACGGTGACCAGCCACTTGTTGACCGGCTTGCGCTCCTGAGTCACCGCGCCGCCGGCCGCGGGAAACGTCGCGGCTGCCGAGGTCACGGAGTCGCTCCCGCCATGTATCGCCGGATGGCGCCGGTGGCGTGCTCGTAGTCGAACTGCGCGGCGGCGGCGTCCGCCTGCGCGGCGATAGCGTCTTCGTGTGCCTGGCGATAGGCGTCCTGGGCGCGATCGACTTCCACCGGCGAGCCGTATCCGGCCGCGCGGCGGTCTCGTGCAACGGTGAGCGCCTCCTCAGCAACCTTCACGCTTTCGTTGGCCACTTCCACCCTTGCCTCGGCGTTCTGCAGCGTCATCAGCGAGCGGCGGACGTCCTGTTCGACGTCGCGCGCGATCTGATTTTTCCGGATCTCGGCGTCGTGCAGTTGCACTTTGGCGCGGGCGATGTTGGCGTTCAGATCGGCGTGAAAGAGCGGGACGCCGACATTGGCGGCGATGCGGCGGGTCCAGAGGAGATCAGTGGAGTGATTGCCACTCATGTCGCCGAGGAAATCGACGGAGATGCTCGGCAGCAGGCGCGCCTTCGCCGCGTCGACGGTGAGCTTCGCCGCCTTCTCCTGCTCCTCCGCTTCGCGCATCTCCGGGCGCTGCGTGCGCGCCGCGGTGAGCGAGGTGTCGACGGCGGGGACGGTGGTCGGAGCGGTGGGCGTGTCGGCGATGACGATCTCGCGCGATTCATCGGCGCCGATGGCGTTCAGCAATGCCAGCGATGCCGTCTGGCGATCGTTCTGCGCGGCCAGGAGGGCCTGGCGGGCGCGGGCCAGTTGGACATTGGCCTGTGCGACGTCGAGACGCGTTCCGGTTCCGGCCTTGAATTCATCCTCCGCGGTCTGAAGGAGACGCGTGAAGAGCGTGATGTCGGCCTGCCGGGCGTCGATCTGCGATTGCGCGCGCTGCACGATCAGATAGAGCCGCGCCACCGAGGCGGCCACGTCGTTCTCCGCCTGCTCGCTCTGATAGCGGCTGGCGTTGGCGCTGCTCTTCAACGACTGGTAGTGACGCAACGCGGCGAGGTTGAAGACCTGAACCGCCGCAGCCAGCTGCGCGTCGGTGACGTTGAAGGGACCGACGACCGGCGGCAGTCCGGGCAGCGAGAAGCCGAAGGTCTCCAGGTTGATCGATTGGTTGTAGCGGATGAGTCGCGCGTCCGCCTGCGGCAAGAGCGAGTTGAAGGCCTCGGCGCGCGCGATCCGCGCCAGCTCTTCGTTCGAGCGCGCCAGGTCGGCCTGCGTGCCGGTGCCGAGGGCCATGCGGATGGCATCGCCGAGCGTGAGCCGGAGAGGCTCCGCCTGCGCATTCACCGCGATCGTGAAGAGAAAGAGGAGGGAAAGTCGTCTCAAATGCATACGTCGAAATGCCTCGCGTGGGGCTGCAATTCGTCCGCCACCACCGAATGACCGTTCGGTCAGTTTGGTGGTAAAGGCAATTTTGGGGCGGGGCATTCCGGGTAAACACATTCGGCCAAAACGTAGGTCGGACTCTCCAGTCCGACCTCTTTTGAATACGCCTCGTCACTGATGTTTCGGCACGGGTCAGCCGGTCGGACTGAGAGTCCGGCCTACGTTTGTCCGTGCAAGAACAACAGTGACGAGAGGTATTCACAAGGGGTCGGGTTAGAGAACCCGACCTACGTTTTCGTCGCTGCGGCGGCTTCTTCAACCGCCACGTGCTCTTCGACGAACTCTGGATCCCACGGTCTGCTGATGACGCAGGAGTTGATCCCACCCACGCCCATGCTCAGCTTTCCGCTGTAGCCGCGGTCGACGGCGCAGCCGTCGCTGGAGACGAATTTGGCGTCCTGAATCTTCACATCCGCATGCAGCTCGCCCTCGGTCAGGGCAATCGGGTAGAGGCGGCCTTTGGACATGCCGAGGTGTTGGGCGGTCAGCTCCCAGGCGCCGCCGACGGACATGCCGTGGCCGAAGGTGCCTTTGCGGG
>Ga0157378_10000524_pt1 | contig 36449 bp, 24 predicted proteins | sample M65metaG_FD_115309 | JGI IMG/M metagenome (GOLD analysis project Ga0157378, IMG submission 115309) | Miscanthus rhizosphere microbial communities from Kellogg Biological Station, Michigan, USA - M6-5 metaG | ecosystem: Host-associated > Plants > Roots > Rhizosphere > Soil | place: USA: Michigan... | reverse complement strand
TCGCTCGGCTCCGGGGCGCCAACAAAATAGCCCTGTTGTTTCTCGGGATCACTCCATTTACCGTGTGGATTCCAGTGCCATGCCTCGACCATGAGCTCGGTGTTCTGCCGGTAAGTCACGGTCTGCCATCCGGCGTTCAGGATCTCTTTCAGCAGGGGGTCCGTCAGTAAATGGTCGGGCGTTCCCGTCCTCAGTCGATCAATCGCTGCGCCCAGAGACCGCACAGGGCTGAAAGTGTTTTTGACGTGAGAGGGCGAGGAGTCCACGATGACGGTCTGAGCGCTTGCAGGATTCGTTGTCCAATTTGCGCTGTAAAGAATGATTCCCAGCCAGCAGACCGCTAGTATCCTGCCTTTCACGTTCACCGCCATTGCTGCCTCCTTCCGGACTTGTCGCGTGTGAAATAAACACGAATTCTACGACGAGCGGCACACGATGGCACTGTGAATTGTGAGACACCACCCGGCGCTTGATAGCTCCGAACGCGCTCCACACAGGTTTACATAAACCTCCGCGACAACTCCGCTGTCATGATTCCGAGCCCGCCTTTACCCGCTCCGTCAAGGTTGTTGAAGGCTGGGATGTTTTGCAGAATGTCTACGGCGGCTGCCACCACTCATGTCGAGCGGGGTTTCTGAAGTCGGGCCGAGCACCTCGTCCAGACCGGTCAAGAGCAGCTTGCGTTGGCAATTCAGTGCTAGACTGGCGGCACTTGAGGCGACATCTGTGCAACCAGCGGTCGATTCGCCGCGCATTCTCCGCTTCGGCAATTTCGAAGTTAACCTTCGGCAGGAGAACTGCGCAAGAACGGCACGAAGCTGAAACTTACTGGTCAACCTTTTCAGGTTCTCAGCATTCTGTTGGAGCGTCCGGGCGGGGTGGTTACGCGGGAGGAATTGCAGAAGCGACTGTGGCCGGACAGTTTCGTCGACTTCGACCATAACCTAAATGCCTCCGTTAATAAGATTCGCGAGGCGCTAGGGGACTCGGCGGAAAGCCCTCGTTTCGTCGAAACCCTGCCTCGCCGCGGCTATCGGTTCATCGCCCCCGTCGACGGCAGTTCCAACCCGACACCGGGGAACCCAGCAGCAGCCGAAACGACTGTCGTTTCCGTATCGGCCGGGAGCCGTAAGCCCGGGAAATACCTGAGCCGTTCAAGGATCCTGGGATATTCGGTTGCTGCACTTTTCTTGCTGATGGCGGGCTCGGTTTTTTTGATCTTCCGCAATGCATAGAATCGGGCGAATCCAAAGACAATCGACGCGTCACTATTTAAGGGAGTGGCGCTCGGCATCCACCTTCTTCAAGACGTCATTGAGAGAACCCTGCAACACCAAAAGTTTTATCTCCATTTCCGCACTCGCGCCGACCGCCAGTGGAATCTCTGAGTCCACGTGTTGGCATGTCAGTTCAGGGTTACTCCACACGTTGCCCGTTGTGCGCGTGAAACTAGCTACCACCCATTTGTTGTCGATTGAACGCGTGGCGACGAGCGGCTCATCGACGGCACGAGACTTGTTGTAGTACGTGATGCCATCGTCTCTCTTCTCTACTTTTTTGCCTGGGATCGGCCATGTGTAAGACGCCAGATAGCGCGCAGGCAACCATTGGTTCAACGGCATCGTCAATCGACTCGGTGTCTCCGACCCCAAGAGGTCAAACCCATCCTTATGGTGAACATACGTCCGCTCGAGTCGAACATCGTGAAAGATGGAAGTCAGCCTTGGATCAGTGGGAGCGTATACCATTTCATAAGCAACCTTGGATCGATTGTCGAACTGGTAGCGAAAGCGTACGCCATCCTCTTCGAGCGTGGCTGTCGCTTGCATATAGAGACCGCCTGCGAAATCCATCCCATATTGCAGCGACCTGCCAACCTGGTGCCACGCAGGTCGATCAGCGTGCTGGCCTGGCCGAAACATAAACAGATGCTGCCCTTCGGCCTCGCCGAATTGTCGTACCGTGACATGCTCCGGGAAAATCACCTCTATGGCGCTATCGCTATCAGGATGGCCGGGAAGTACGACACGCAGTGTTGGATCGCTGTTTTCATCCGCCACAATCAATCGCAGTCCACTGCTGTTCTGCACCGCGGGAACAACCTGCGCGTGGGCAGCAACTGCAACGCAGAAAATAGCCAACAAGCTAAAAAACCGAGGTGTTCGCATGTTTTTTGTTTGCTTCGCGAGGGAATTGATCAGCAGCACCACATTTACCTACGTAAGGATACCGGAGGCGGGGATTATCTTAAAGCGCCGTTCCGGGCTGTGAACTTCCATCCCTAGGTTCTGATAAACGCGTAATCCGGGTAGTCAACTTTCGCGAACGGCGTTATCACTCACTGACCTTCCAGTGCCTCAAATGTGAAAAGGATGACGGCTTACGCTCTATCGGGTTAGTCGCCAGCCACGGCAATGTCACCCAGGTCGTACCAGCCGTCGCTCTGGCGTCCGGTAATCGCCAATCGAATCGCCGGCACCCGGGTTTGCGGATCTAGTAGGGCGACACGGAGTCGATATTTCCCGGGTTTAAGCTCCCAAGGAACTGGGATGGTGTTCTCGTAGACAGAATCACCGGGTAGCCATTGCCGGATGTCGGCATCGAGCGCCACAATCGTGTCTCCGATTTCGAGCGCCAGCAGGTAATCGGAATAAACCGGCGCAACCCCTGCGTTGAACCACCACATGTTGACTTGAGCCATTGAACCGCGCTTAACGCGTGCAGGATATTCCATCTTTTTCAGGACGAACCGGTAACCAATCTGTTTCTGGAACTGATCAAAAGCGGATCTCCACTCAGCCGGGATGACACTCGATTTGATATTGATGGTAGAAGCATGCCAGCGCAGCGCCTGATCGAGAATAGGTTTCAGCGAAAAACCCCACTGCTTCCACGACTCCGGGACTCCACAGCTTTCAAGGGCAACGGGCGCAGTCCGCCATACGTCTTGCAGCTTTCCACGCGCGATCTGCTGCGGGTAGAGATCGAGCATGTGCGCGAAATTCTTGAACGGCCGCCCCATATCGCCCCAACAGTCCAGGCGCCAGCCGGCGCCGTGTTTGGTGCCGTAAACCAGTGCCTGCAACTCATCGAAGTTCATCAGTAGCGCTGTGCGCGGGAAGGCATGAAGGTAAACGTCGATGAGCTGTTGCTGCACTGGCCAATCCGGCTGATAGGGCCCCCATCCTTCACCCCAATATCCGACTGTCGAAATGTCGACGTGGTTCAAATCGGGATGGCCATCGTACCGCCTGCCCATTTCGCTAACGATCGCACTCCAGGATTTGACGTAGAAGGGGTCGGCTGAATCGGGAGACCAGATCGCACCGTCTTTATCGTCGGGCTTGTTTGCGCGGCGGGCGCCCGAGCTGATGTACCAGTCCGGCAGTGGATGCTTGTCGTCATATGGCATCAAGCGAATCGCGAGCCTCTGGTTATGACGATGGGCTTCGGCCAATGCGGTGTCGATAATCTCCCATCGATATTTTCCGGGTTGGGGCTCCAGCTGAGACCAGAACCAGCGCAGATACGCAACGCTAGATCCGGGAAAATCAAGAGTACGCGGCGGAGCGTCCGAAATTGGTCCCTCGGGCCCAACCTCGGACCACTTAACCCCTTCATTCAGCGGTTGGCCGGAAAACCGGTTGAAAGTCTCGATGCCCATCCCAGGGTTTACGAGGACGTCGTCGATTTCTGTCGGACGAACAACCGTCGTCGCCTGCTCGGTCCGCGCGACAACTGATGAGTAAAAGAGAATGAGGATTGTGATTAAGCGCATGTTCATAAGCGGCAGCTACATTCTTAGCCTAACTCGAAAATGGACGACCACGCACCTGCTGATAGTAGGCGATAGCGCGAGCTTGAGCCCCCGAAGGGCCATTGCCATCCCCGCGTTGCAGTCCCTGCGCTGCGATGTAGCAGCGCCCCTTTGTTTGATCTGTCATTGTTAACAGTTCGTGGCAGCCCGGCAGCGGATATCGTAAAGGTCTAAGGATGTGGAACGAGGCATCTTGATCGGCGTCTGGACGCTGCTCCTGGCTATTCCAGGACTCGCACAGGACCTTGAGCCGCACGCATATTCTGCCTCCCCAACTAGGTTGAACTTCTTGGTTCTCGGTTTTGGGTATTCGACGGGATCGGTCCTGTTCGATCCAACGCTACCAATATCGAACGTCAAAGCGAATCTCAATATCCCGAGCGCGGGATATGGACGGACCTTCGGTTTGCTTGGACGCCAGAGCCTGGTGACAATCGGGCTGCCCTACGTTTGGGGAAACATCAGCGGAGACGTCTTCGAGCAACAACGGAGTATCGGGCGTTCTGGGCTCGCCGACCTACGGACAAAATTTTCCATCAACCTGCGCGGCAATCCGGCGCGCTCACAGGCGGAGTTTGCCCGAGGGCGAAAGCGTTCCTTCATCGTCGGCACCAGCGTAACGGTTTCAGGTCCCACGGGCCAGTACGATCCGAATAAGTTGATCAATATTGGAACGAATCGATGGGGATTCAGACCGGAGATCGGTATCTCGTACCCCGTCAAGAAAAGACTCGACCTCGATCTCTATTTTGGCGCTTGGCTATTTACACGCAACCCTGATTACTTTCCCGGCAGCAGCCTTCGCAAGCAGGACCCGGTCACATCCCTCCAGGGCCACGTAAGCTACACCTTCCGTCCCCGTCTTTGGATCGCGGCAGATGTGACTTGGTATCGGGGTGGGGCTGTGACCATAGATCATGGAACGCCGACAGGTGAGCAGAATAATAGTCGCGCGGGTGTGACCTTCTCCATGCCATTCAGTACGAAGCAATCTTTGAAGGTTGCCTATAACGCTGGAACTACTGCAAGAATTGGATCCGATTTCCAGACGCTAACCCTTGCTTGGCAGTACTCCTGGTTTGACCATTGAGCTCCTCTGAACTGTCGCGACTCTTTCGGCCGACAATCAACCGAGTCGAACGTTGTCAATTCTTAAAGAGGCCGTGGATTATCGTCGAAAGATCCCTGCGCGCGGTATCGCGCTTGGCACAGATCCTGCCCGAGATGGCTGTACCGCCTTTGCCACGCTGATCCTGGAGAAACCACTTATGAATGTCGAGCTTTTGGTCTTTTGTTTTGAACCGAGCTGCTAACGCTATATCTGCGGCGATGAAGAAAAAGACAAGCAAACGCAGCTGCTTTTCTCGATTCAAGCTTATGTCCAACGCAGCTACGGTGATGACTGATGAAATTCGCGATAGCGCAACTTCGCGCTTTCCGCTGGCCGTTTCAGGTGTCGATGAGCGTTGTTGAGATTTGTCGCCAAGGATACGTTAGAATGCTCGCTCCGAACAGGATCGGTGAACCGTGATGACATCCCAGCGCGGTGGCCCAACGTTTTCACCGACCGGTTGAATGTTGCTCAAGCCTGACAGGTCAGTCCATTTCGGAACGTATATGGCTGACATCGTTGACTGAGTATGCCCATTAGCAGACGTGACTGGATTTTTGGATCGGTAAGACTCGCGCTTCTTCCACAGGTCCTGCGGGCGCAGGATCATGCTCGAAAAGCCGCAAAGGCCATCAGCAACGGGCACGCTATCCCCTTTGAGTATCTTGAGCCGGAGGCCGCCCGAACTTTGGTGGCGCTGGCGGCGGAGATCATTCCTTCCGACGATGGCCCCGGGGCAACCGAAGCTGGAGCACTCTACTTTATTGACCGCGCCTTGGCGACGTTCGATTCCGACAAACGTGAACTCTATAGGTCTGGGCTGAAGGAGGTCGGGGCTGCCATCTCGAGGTTGTCCCCTGGTTCGGCGGATGTTGAGGGTCTCAGCCGCGAGCAGCGTCGCGAGGTGATCAGGGCCGTACAGTCCACAGAATTCTTTGCCGTTTTACGCGAGCATGTTGTTTTGGGGTTCCTTGGTGACCTGGAATATCGAGGCAATCAGGGCAAGGTGGGATGGAGATACATCGGATTTGACGACCAGATGGCGTTTACTCAGCCATTTGGTTACTACGACAACCCGGAGAATGACCCGGACGGAAAGGGTGAGACTCGATGACGACGCCTGCGTTCCGACCTACGGACGAAGTGGATTTCGTCGTCATCGGCGCGGGAGCGGCCGGGGGCGTCATGGCGAAGGAGCTTTCCATCGCCGGATTCCGGGTGGTTGTGCTCGAGCAGGGACCCTATCTGCGCCAGTCGGATTACTCTCATGACGAGTTGAAGTACACGATCTTACCCGGGCTTACGAACGACCCAAAAACCCAGCCAGTTACATATCGCAAGTCGGAGAAGGAATCGGCGAAGCCGATCAAGGCAATCGAATATGGGCGCCAAGTCGGCGGTGGCTCAGTCCACTTCACTGGCAACTACTGGCGTTTCCACGAAGCCGATTTTCACGAGCAAACGTTATTTGGAGATGTCGCAGGAGCAGCTCTAGCCGACTGGCCGCTTGAGTACAAAGACCTCGAACCGTTCTACACCAAAGCTGAATATGATCTGGGTATCTCGGGACTTGCCGGAGCCAATCCATTCGAAGGCCCCCGATCGAAACCCTACCCCTTACCGCCGATTCCTGCGAAGTCGTCAGGAGTTCTGTTCGAGCGCGCCGCGAAAAAACTGGGGCTTCATCCTTTCCCGGCGCCCCTCGCGATTCTTACTCGGCCCTATCAGGGACGCTCTGCGTGCGTAAATTGCGGTTTCTGCGAATCTTTTGGCTGCGAAATGCGAGCCAAGTCGAGCACGCTGGTAAGTGTGATTCCCATGGCTGAGGCGACCGGCCGTTGTGAAATTCGCCCGACCTCTTATGTCCGCAGAATCAAGGTGGATGACCATGGCAAGGTAACCGGAGCGGTATACTTCGACAGAAATCGCAAGGAAATTTTCCAGCGGGCGAAGGTTGTCGTGGTGTGTGCCAATGGGGTCGAATCAACCAAGTTGCTTTTGATGTCCTCGTCGAATCTCTTTCCCCATGGCCTCGCGAACACCAGCGGATTGGTCGGCAAACACCTCATGTGGGACTTGGGCCTTCTGCTTGAGGGCTTGTTCGAACACCCGGCAAACGAATTCAAAGGCGTGCAGGTTACACGTGTAATCCACGACTACTATGCCGCAGATGCCAAGCGCGGGTTCTACGGCGGCGCGGGTATCGATGCCCGGTTCGACTATTATCCAGCTGGTTTTGCGCTTTCTGGTTTGCCCCCGGATACTCCCCGGTGGGGACTCGAGTTCAAGAAGACGTTCGGGCACTACTTCACCCGGACCATCAGCCTTCTGTCGCACGCAACCTCGTTGCCGGTCGAGTCGAACACTGTGACGCTTGATCCAACTGCGACCGACGCGTGGGGCCTGCCTGCCGTCCGCATCACCTACTCGCAGCACCCCGACGACGTGGCAACGCAGGCCTGGATCCGGCAGCGGCAGATGGAGATCCTTGAAGCAATGGGCGCAAAAAAAACCTGGGGGGATCAACCGGGCGGCTTCTACACTTCCCGGCACTTGATGGGCACTTGCCGCATGGGGAAGGATCCCGCGAAGTCAGTTGTCGATTCTTACGGTCGTGCTCACGATGTCGCCAACCTTTTCATCGTGGACGGAAGTAACTTCGTGACATCGGCACGGCAGCAACCTACGGCAACGATTCAGGCTCTTGCCTATCGCGCCGCCGACAACATGGTTCGGATGGCGAGGCGCGGGGAACTCTAGGGGCAGTTCTCGCCCATCCCAAAGTTGCAGCCGCAAGCCGAACATGGAGTGAATCAGAAACAAGTCATCGATATTCAAAAAAATCAATTGCTCGCTGTGGTTCGCGATCACTCGAAGGGCAGCGAACAAGAGCGAACCCCACAGGAACGCTGCCCTTCCATGCTATTCAGACTTCTTTGGTGTCTCGTCATCTCGCTCAGGTTTCGGAATTCGCAACCCTGAGGTCGTCGGTTCGTTCTTCGGTTCGATCCCTTCAGTGGCATGCTCCAGCGTCTCTGTCTTGCCGTCGACCCCGGACTTGTCCCCGGCTGAAGCAGCTCTCTTCGCAATCCCGACCGCTTGGTCGGCCACCCCAGTTGAAATCTGCGAATCTATCTCAGTTTACGTTCAGGCGGGTGGCTAGGAGGGCATATGTCGACCGAGGTCCGGACGGAGATCAAGGCGCGCAGCTTCGGAGAAAACATTGAGAGTGATCTCGCACCTAAGTTCATTCGTGTCGTAGAGAACGCGGCGGTCGCTTGTGCGCGCACTATGGGCCGAGGGGATCGCGAACTATCCGACAAGGTAGCGACAGAGTCGATGCGCCTGACTATGGACTCCATCCCCATGCGCGGCACCATCGTTATTGGCAAGGGGGAGCGCGACGAAGCGCCCATGCTCTATATCGGTGAGAAACTCGGGGCTGAGTTCCGCGATGGCACAGATGTGCCGGAGGTGGATATCGCGGTCGACCCGCTGGAGGGGACGAATCTATGTGCGACCGGCGCTGCAGGCTCGATCACCGTGTTGGCAGCATCGGAAGCCGGCGGGCTGCTGCACGCGCCTGATTGTTACATGGAGAAAATTGTTGTCGGACCATCGTGCAAAGACGCGGTGGACCTTGATGCGACGGTGGACCACAATCTGCAGAACATCGCAAAACGACTTGAGCGGAATGTGCAGGACCTCGTGATCGTAGTGCTCGATCGCCCGCGTCATAAGCAGCTAATCGATGACATTCGTACCGCCGGAGCCCGGATTCGACTGATCAGCGACGGAGACCTTTCCGCCGGGATTGCGGCCGCGGTAATTGGAACCGGCGTTCACGCCGTAATGGGCTCCGGTGGTGCCCCCGAAGGTGTTATCACCGCGGCGGCAGTGCGTTGTTTGAACGGATATATGCTCGGCCGATTGGTGATCAACAGGCCTGAACTGGAACAACGGATCGCCCGCATGGGAATTCGTGACAAGAACCGGGTCTATCGCGCCGAGGACCTTGCGCCTGGCAGTCAGATCATTTTCGCAGCTACCGGCGTGACCGATGGCGCCCTGCTCAAGGGAGTCCGATTCTTTGGGGAAGGGACGAGGACGTCATCGATTGTACTGACTTTGATGACTGGGAAAGTCAGGTTTATTGAGAGCATTCATCTATCGAAGACCAACGACGTGAAAGTGAGATTCCTGTAAGCTCAGCTTTGCTCCGGCGGGCGGTTGGCTAACTCCTTCTTGACTTCTCCCCCTAACGGTCCCTCAAGGACGGCGAGTTCCTGTAGTAGCTGCGTGGCGGCGGGGGACTTCTGGCATGTGATGGCGTTAAGCGCCGCCTTGCGAATGGCGGGATCGAGTTCCTCGATCTGGAACAAGCGTCCGAGCGCAGACAGAGCGGCGGACTCCTCTATGGCCCCTAACGCCCGGACTGCTTTGGTTGCGCGCACGACATTGCCGCCGCTGGACGCCACAAATTTCTCAAGAGAGGAAATGGTGTTCGGGTTCTTCAGGTATAAGAGCTGATCGAGAGCCTCGTCGAGCACTTGCGGCGCAAGCATCGGAATCGCGTCGGCCAGCGTCTCGGCGGTTTTCGTGCTGAGAGTTTTGCAAAGCGCTTTGAGGGCGGCTTGCTGGACTCGCACGTCGGAATGCCGCAATGCTGGCCCAACATGCTCGGCCAGTTGTGGATCTCGCAACTCTGCAAGAACTCCGCACATATTTCGAATTACGTACCAGCGCTCGTCTGCAAGATATTTCAACGCTATATCAATGCTGGCACTTCCCAATTGGCTGGCAAGGCGGAGAAGTGCGAGCCGGTTGCGAGCATCCGCTTCCTGGACCAGACGGTCCATGACGCTCTGAATACTGTTGGGTGCGGCAAACCGAAGCAGCGTAGCGGTAGTCCGGCTCCAAGCCGAATCGCCTCGCTGGGCCAAGTAAAGCTCGACGATGCGTTCGACGGCCGCCCTCGACAAAAGCCGTGCCAGACCCGCGCCACAGCAGTTCTTGTGTTTCTCGCGGTCGCGGTTGTTGGAGGTTTCGAGCGATGACGCGATGGCCAGCACATCTTGGAAATTCTCGAATGCCGCGGCTGATTGAGCGAGCTTGGTGATCGCATTGGCGGCCTGCAAGTGGACTAGCTCGGATACATCGGTACGCGACAGCGTGCGGGACAAGCGCTGGGCGGTCTTGGATGTGAATTCCGCGTGCGCAAGCGGCACGGTGCCCAACAAATCTGGGGCCCGGCTTAAATCCTTGCTGTCAATGATGGCTTGCGGATCATCGAGAAAGTCGAAATAGTGGCTGACCAAGGCTGTGGCCCGCTCCAGGTCGCGCTGGGTGACGAGTTCTTTCAGAAGCTCTTGCATGCGGCGAAATTCAATGTTTGAGAATCGCGTGAGTTCCATGAGTCGCGAATACTTCTTGTTGCTGTTGAACGAAGTCCATTGCAACTCCTCGCGAATCCTTTCCTGAATATGCGGCGGGATGGCGAAGTCCTGAATGAACTTGGTCAACTTGTGGGCCAACCGGTCCGCCATATGCGTGGCTTGAAGACTGCGGCCTAGCAAAAAGACGACTTCCTCTTCCACCAGAATCTTTCGATGCGTGCCTTCGCTAGATTGAATCTTCATTCCGGCAAGCTTTAAGGCGGTGTCCTCGATGTACTCGGCGGCGAGTCGCTCGGGAGGCAAGGCGGAGAGTTCCTGTCGCCGCTCGGCAGGGAACTGCTCCAGAATCTTGTCCACCCCCGTGTTGCGCAAGATTCGAGCTAGTGAGGCATACGACTTGCTCGGATCGCCGTTGTCCTGCTGCAAGGACCGCTGGACGGATGCTTCGACAAGTTCGAGAAACGTACTCGGACCCGAGCCCGCACCCCTTCCGCGGACGCCGACGCTACCCACTACCGCCCCGATCTCGCCGTTGGTTGGAGCGCCGAAGGCAATCGAGGTGCTGCCGATCATGCCCTCGGCGACGGCTCCTGGGTTCGCCGATCTGCCAGAGTGCCCGAATGACCCCGGCCCCCCACCTGAATGGATGGGACCTTGACCCTGTCCCGCCGCAGCGTAAAGCGCATGGCCACCACTGCCGCCGCTAGTTCCGCCAATGACTTCGGAGCCAGCGGGTTGTGATCCAGCGGGTGCGATAACTTCCCCATCTTTAACGACCGCCAGTTTTGGAACGTCTACCGGCACCCCATACCCAGATCCATCCATGCCTTGAGTGGCAAAGCTGGAAAGGACTTCGGTCCGTGTGGAAGGGTCAAATCCGCCCGATTCAAGGAGGGCATCGATCGAGTCCAGGAAGTCTCGGGGCGCCTGCTCGTCAATGGTTTGCTTGGAAAGTATGTACGACTCGGAGTCGGTCTCAAGGATGGTATCGCCGTCCTGGTTTTTTTTCTGATTTCTGGCGGCGGGAAGGATCCGAACGCCCTCGATCTCATTCTGGTCGATAAAGGCCAAGAAGCCACCAGCGGCATCAATCGTCGCGGCCGAGGCAGACAGGACGTGAATAACCTTTCTATATCTTCCCAACGTGAGACCCGGCTCGAACGTCACCGCGGCAACCCCACGTTTGAGGAACTCGGTTTCAAGTTTCGTTAAAGAGGGATCGCTGGTCAGAAGATTATTAAGGAGGACCTGATTGTCCACGAACCCGAAGGTGAGTTGGCCAACATCCTTCAACAGATTGTTCAATAACAGGAAACTCTGCTGAATCGGCCCCTCGGTACTTCTGTGCTCGATGGTAAAGACGGTGGCCGTCTTAATCGTCATCTGCAGCGCCCGGGCGAAGCGCAGCCCTAGGTTCTTGACCTGCTTGCTGTCGAGCATTCACATCTCCAACGACCACTTCGGGGCGAAATTCTGGCCAGAGACAAGTATGAGTGGGATTTGTGACTTCAGCTATGTACGAAGGTAACTGTTAACCGATTGGTAATAAGAGGCCTTCAAGTAGCTAACAAGGGATCTTCAAGGTGGTGTTGCGGTGTCAGTAACCTCAGCAGGTCCTAGCAGAAGGTCATGGCAAGAAGGATGCTTTGAGTCCTCTTTAATATACAGCCGCCGTTGAGCGAGGTGTGTTTGGCGCGCAATGCTGGGGATTTTCCTGCTTATTCCTTGCGGCCTTGTTCGTCGGCTCATCCTAAGAGTCCGGTTGCCGCAGGGCGGACCGGGGCAGCTGAGGTTTCTACACCGGTCGAGCTTTCACGGCTGCCGGTCAAGCGGGTGGTGCTCTATAAGAATGGTGTCGGATACTTCGAGCATTCGGCCCGGGTCATGGCGACCAGGAACTGGGAATCGATTTCATCACCGCGCAGTTGAACGACGTGAGTCCTTACCGCTGACCTCGGAGAACGAGACTAGGGTATTTGCAGCGCAAGCGCAAGGAAGCCGCTGCGGAACTTGACGGCATTGTAACGGCGATCACGATCGACCAGACATTCTGAGGGGGGCAAAAGGTTCTACGATCCTCTAGCCAATAAACCTGGCCTGGGTTGACGGCCACCTCGTACTTTGAAGGTCGTCCGCCGCCTTCCGGAAGCTGTGATGGGTAAGCCATCCGCGAAAGGCTTTCTCCGTTTCCGAACCACCTAGTTGTTGCAATCCGCATCGGAAATGCAGTTTCCCGCATCATAGGTGCCGGTCATTCAGCCACCCGGGCCGGGGAGCTGGAAAATTTCTGGAATTTTACATCTCATCCGGCACTAACCGGCGTATGATGCTTGTCCATCGCCGCCAGCAGCGCCCCAGCGACGCGCTGCCTTTGCCAGAAGCCGAAGCAGGGTTCGGCAATCAGTTCCGCTGGGTCCATTCTGAGCGGCACTTCGTCGGGAGGCAATTTCGGCCGGCAGTCGTGGGAGGATCCCAAGATGTTGTTTTCACGAGCGCGTGGTTTCGTTCTTTTCGAGGCGTTATTTCTGGTCCTCAGCTCTGCTTTCCTGAACGCACAGGCGAACGCCGCGTTCCCAGAGCGTCAAGCTTCCCACCCCCAAAACATTCCGGTACCTGCCGACGAGACGAGCATTACGATTCCAGGGCCAATGCGGTCGCTGCAACGCATGGCGGGTATCAGTCAAAAGGCGGACCCAGAAGAAGTCCTGCCTTTGCTGGCACGCAACATCTATGTGCAGGGATACGTGGGGTGGCAGGACCAGGGGCGCCCCACCGAATTTCTGATTCTTCTTGGCAGGTACGTGAACCAAGCAGAGGAGTTAGCAGCGCTTGCTGGTGAAAGTGGCGTCGTCCACGTGGTGAATTGCCAGGAAGCTGAACCCTTGTTGCATATTCTGGGTTACCGGTTACGCCAGCAATGTGGAGATGTCAACGCCGCGCTCGTTACCTTTGATCAAGAACGTGCTTTCCTTACGGTGGACTCGGGTTTTCCGCTGGTCGCGCTAGAACACGCTGTGCGGGGCGTTAAACCTTTCAGCTATCACTTCCAACATGCCAAGCTGCCGGTGATGTTTCGCGAAAGTGACTGGACAGCGCTCTCCCGAAACGGTCGCTGGAAACACGACCTTCTCGAAACGTTCCTGCATCATCCCAGCATTGCGCGCTTGTATTGGGCTATGTACAAGCTGGATCCGGAAACGCGCAGCTTTTTAAAGAATTCTGTCGGGCTTTCCACCTTGCTGCAATTTGCGCCGGACCTCGACTTCTATGGTAGCCACATCGAGATACGATCCGGCAAGGTCGTAGTTCCGGGTGGCCCGGAAGCCGAAGAAGCCTGGAAGAGCGTGGTCGGAGCAAACCCCGCCGAGGCTGCGGAGTTCGTCTCGAAGCTGTTATCTAAGGACAAGGGCTGGCTAGCGGCATTCTACGACTGCATGGCCCGTGTAAGCCGCGATCAACAAAGGCATTTTGCAGACCGCAAGCGCCTGGAGAGCGCTTACACGGCCTTCCGTGGCTCGCAGAACATGGGGGATGCCGCCAGGCCTGCATTCCGGCTCGCCTCGGGGTTATTGCTGCTTCTCAATCAACTGCAGTGGGATGCGGCGGGGAACCCAGTTATCCCGGGGGATCTGAACCTTTGGAAGTTCGTGCTTAGCCAAAAACGCGAGTCGAAGGCCGAGCGCGACTGGGCCAAGCGTGCCAACAGTATCACGAATGCTGGTCAAGTGCTGGATGCGATGTTTGCCTTCTCACGCCAGGACATCGATCGTGGCCCGTTGCAGATGTTCCTCCTGTTTTCTGAGCTGAATTCGCACCGTCCGCCCGAGCACCAATTGAAGCCAGAGACGCTGAAAATCCTCGCGTCGCGCTTCGGCGAGTACAGCGATCAGTACCTTCTGTTCTCTGAATTCCCGGAACTCGATGACGCCTCCGTCATGTCATGGGTACGCTCCGCCGAGGCCATCGATAAGATTTCCAATCACATCCTGCGCGGGAACGCCATGGGAACGTTTCAGGCGGAGGTCGGGGTTTGGCAAATCCTCGCCCGCCAACAGCAAATTGCCTCAGACCAGTTGAATTCTTCCTTCCAAGGAATGACGAAGCCGTTTGTTGCTATTGCCAGCCCGACGAACCTTTTTGATGCCGGGCGCGAGGCGTTGCGCGTCACCCTACAGGCGGCGGCAGGAAGGCCGAGCGTGTCTCAAGCGGAACTGATCGAGATGCTGGCGGGCCCTCGGATGAGCGATGCTGAAGGGCGCCGCGTTCACGAGGAACTTGCCAAGGGCATCCGCGCGATCATGGACGGTCAACGGTTGGTGTCGCTCGACACGCTACTTACCCTGGGCCGCGGATTCGACGACATGGCGAAGGGCGCGGATATCGGTAAGACGCTGCTGCCATTCGCCGGAGAGCTGCAGGAATTCCAAATGCCGCGTCCGATCTTTACTTCCTCGGAAAGATCGGAATGGGCGGCGGGCATTTACAACAACCACCACACTGACATCCAGATGCAAACCGACGTCTCGAAAGTGCTGAAGGCGCCGGCATCGCGCGAGCAGATTGAGCAGGCGCGCGGCCAGTTAGCGCCATTCTTCCGCGACACGCTCGTAGGATTAAACTACGCCTATTACGAACCGCCGGGGGCGCAGCTTCTGCGAATCAATCCCCTGTTTGTGCGGTCGCATGATTTTGCGGGCGAGACGGTTTCTGGAATCGAGCACTTGTGGCATGCCCCGCAATTGTTTGGAGAGGGAAGTCCAGCGGGCGGAGGCGCGCACTTGGTAGGCTCCCTGGCGGATTTGCCCTATGCCTTGTCGGATGCGGAGCAGGATTTCATCACTCCCGAAAATGTGCAGGCGCTGATCTGGAGAGAAACCGTTCCCGGGCTGCTTACCAACGCAGTCTTCCCGCGTTGGTGGAACGTGAGTCGAAATGAACTGCATGCCGTCGCACTGTACCAGCGTGCCGGCGAGGAACTCATAAATGCTGCTGCTTCGAATGAAGATCTACGTGCAAAGGTGACCGATATCCTTGGGGAGGATATGTCGCCGGCCACGCTTTCGCGGGTGGTTGAAAGCCTGGAGCAAGGAGAGGCCTCCGGGGCCATGGCCGTGATCACGCCGTCCAACTTGTTCCACCTGACAGCGGAGTATCGCACGAAGTTTCCTGAGGACACGAACTCATGGGGCGATGCCGGGAAGGAGTTGGACAGACTCTGTCACAGCAATCCCGAAGAAGCGAAGTGGCAACGTGTCTCGCAAGATTTTGGCGTGCCCCACCCCCATTTGGCGCAAAGCTACGAGCGGCAGCTGCTGAACCGGGAACCTTACCCCGCATTCGCCGGGTACTCCAGCCGGCTGATGGCGGAGTCCTGGGAGTCCAACAATTTGTACTGGGCGCGTTTGGCGGACGAAATGGGCTATCCTCCCGTCATGCTCAACGTGCTCGTTCCGCAGTTGACGAGGCGAATGGTTGAGAAGATTTTTGCCACGGATTTTGAGGATTGGCCAGCGCTGCTTCGCGCCATGCGGGAGGCAGGTGCCGATTTCCGCGAAGGTAAGCTGGTGGTTGTTCCGGTAGCTAGCGCGGGCAGCCGTGCGTCGACAGAGTAGGGAAGCATCATTTTCCGTTCCGGCGGGTTGGGTGGAAAGGCTTACAGGGGTGATATGAGGATGAGAGGCGTTGTTTCGATCGGATTGCTGATGGCGATGATGCTAAGTCCATGGGTGAACGGTGGTGCCCAGGAAAGTTCAGGCAACATTCAAGTCATCGTGAACATGGTGCAGCTGAACGTAGCGGTCACCGATAATAAAGGTGATTACGTGACCGGTCTTAAACCAGAGGACTTCTTGGTTACAGAGGACGGGATTCCGCAGAAGATTGCGAGTTTCGGAGAAGGCAACGAACGCAGTCGCCGAATTGAGGATCCAGCCGAAGCGAAAACGACTCCTTCCGATCCTGGGCCGCAATCCGATGCGATGCTGCCGGACAATGCAACCACCAATGTCCTCAATTCGCTCGTTTCCGGATCGAATGTTTTCATTCTCTTTGACACCAGCAACTACATGTATCGAGGATTCGTGTTTGCGCAGGACGCGATCGCGGATTTTGTGAAATCTCTTGAAAATGCGGACAAAATCGCTTTCTATTCCTACAGCCGCGATCTGTCTCGCTCATCGATGCTGACGAAAGACCGCACCCAGATTCTGCATAGTGTTCGGTCCACGGTCGCGGGCGACGATGCCGCGCTGTACAACTCGCTCTTGCTCACAGTGAAGGATGCTGCACAGTATCAAGGCAGGAAGGTAATCGTAGTCTTCTCGAACGGACCGGACAATTCCAGCGTGGTGCCGCCAGAAGACGTCGCCGAACTTGCTCAGTCGACAGGAACTGTAATTTACATGATCAGCACGCGGGCAGCGCAGTTAGAGCCGGTGTCGACAGCAGTTTTCGAACGCATGACCGCCGCTACCGGAGGCAAGGTTTACTTCGCGAAGAATTGGCGAGAAGAGAAGGCGGCCTTTGCGTCCATTCGCGACGACCTCGCTCATCTGTATTCGGTGGCTTACTATCCGAAAGCCAACCCCAACCGCGGATGGCGAGAGATTACCGTCAGACTGGTCGGCGAGAAAAAGAAGTACCGCATTCGCACTCGCAATGGTTACCGCCCGTTGCCCGCAAGGTTCTCCGCCGACTCGCGACCAGAGCCGACGCCAGAACAAGCGATCATAGGCGCGAGTAACTAAGCTTTGCATCTTTTCAAGACGAGGCTTCGCTCGGAGCCTCGTCTTTTTGTCAGCCGTCTTCGAGAACTGTACAGCCATTAGCCGGGTAATTATATTGTTCTCACCGCGACTCACCCACCTATGGCCTACCACGAGGTCGTATCTAGAGTTCTTAATCTCTTGAAAGCCAACAACTGTTGGTATGAAACGTTTGAGCACGAGCCGGTTCGAACCAGTGAAGAGGCAGCGAAAACCAGGCCAGGTTACACCTTGCATCAAGGCGCCAAAGCCATGATCGTGAAGGCCCAGGGAGCGCAGACTCGGTTTGTCATGCTCGTGCTTCCGGCTGATCTGCGGTTCGACAACTCTAAGGTAAAACTGCTCCTGAACGCGCGCGATTTACGATTCGCCAGTGAACCCGAGGTGTTGGAGTTGACGGGTGGGGTGCAGCCTGGGGCGGTGCCTCCTTTCGGGAACCTGTTCCAGCTGGACGTGGTTGCCGATCCAGGGTTGTTCGCAAACCAGAGGATCGTCTTTAACGCTGGAGATAGAAGCTTTTCTGTTGCGATGATGGCGGAAGATTACAAACGCATCGTCGACCCCAAAATTGGTTCCATCGCGCGAGAAATTTGAGGGCTGATTCGTTTCATCAGCCGTTCCCTCGAGCAGGCGCTCGCATTACCACTGCTTGTGTATCCGCCGATCGATTCCGAAACCACCATTCTGGTCCCGGGTGATGCTGTAAGAGACGCGCGGAGTCTCGTGATACTCGATCTTGGCGACGGAGTTCTGCGTCGACGTGGTGTCCGTCGAGAAAGTCACGAAAATCTTGCCAGTCACCCGTTCTTGCACGGTAATTCGGGCGCCGGGGCTTTGTCCGTGATTGCTACCCAGCAGGGGATCGACGGAAAGCTGGGTAAGCCCTGCCACCTTTTCTAGGCGGTTCGTGATCTGACTACTCACCTGCGAAGCCACGAACTGTTCTGCGCCAAGGTTTCCCGGAGGGTTGGGTTCCGCTTTCTGGGCTTCCTCTGTTTTTCCGAAAGCAATCAACTGGATTACGTCGGAGGGAGGCAATGCTGGATCGGACGAGTAGTTTGTGTGCAGGTGGTCTACAGGCCCCCAAAAGTGCATTCGTACGTTGTACTGCTGCACAGTTGTATTTACGGAGACGTTTACCACCGGAATCGTTTGCGAGGGGTTGACGAAGTCTAGCGTTCCTCCCTGAAGTACGTAGCGGTTGCCCCGGAAAATCAGGTCGCCCCCGCCGATATTTACGCGTCCCAGCAGCACGGGTTGAGCGGCCGTGCCGGTCAGGCGCAGATTTGCCGCTGCCTGCAAGCTCATGGTCCGGCTCACAAGGTTTACGCCTGCAGTTGAGTTGATCCCGACATTGAGCCGCAGGGCTTGCTGGAATCCGCCGGCAGGTGGTGGAGTGGCGGCTCCCCCTCCGAGTTCGCTCATAAACTCCATTAAGTCGAAAGCGGGAGTGAACTGCAATTGTTCGACGTCGACCCGTCCTTGTAATTGAGCATCATCCATGTTCCCCACGAGGGTAAGCTTGCTGTTGAATGCGCCGCGGACGTCGTTGTAAAGCACTCGCGTATCCCGTGCAGAGATGGTGACGTCGCAGTGCATGGCGGGACGGTACACGACCGCGCCCGAAGCAGTAACATCTCCACCTCCGAGAATCCCCTTGAACTGGCTGATCTGAACGCGGTCTGCTAGTAAGGTGAGAACTCCATTGCCGTTCTGCAATCCCAGGGGTACGGTTCCGGTTGCGAAGTTCGCATTCACTATGTGAACTTCGCCGTGTACATTGGGATCACTACGTCGTCCATAGGAATTGATATCGAACTTGAGTTGACCTGAACTCTCTAGTTCGGGATCGAAGATCTGCACGAGGCTCAAGTCCACCGAACCCTGGAGAAGCATCGATGCAGGGGCGTTTGTGGTCACGGGAACGGTGCCCTGAAATTGCAAATCCGTTCCCGTTCCGCGGAGGGCTCCGCGCGGCACTTGGAGCGTGCCATTCACGTAATCGACGTGAATTGGCCCGGCGGCGGCGATGCTTATGTTGTTTTTGTAATTCGCGGACAATTGAGGAATGGTGACGTGCGCTTCCAATTGGTCTTTCTTCTTCAGCGGACCACGAATGGTGGCATGCAGCTCGGTTTGACCACCGATGCTGCCGGCTTGGGAGGGCGCGTAGGCCTCTATCAGGGGCTCGAAAGGAATCACCTGAGTGTCGAATTTCGCGTCGGCATAGTAGTCATCGGTAAGCCGCACGGTGCCGTGCCCGTTGATGGCCGTGTTTACCACATCGGAACGTAGATCGAAGGTGCCTACATGATTGGCCATGGAGGCCTGAAGTTTGATGCCGCTGATTTTCTGGTCGCGCACGTTAAGCTGGGGGACTTCGATCGTTGCGTTCAAGCCCGGATTGTCGAATGTCCCTTTGCCGTCCACATTCAGGTTCAATACTCCGCTGAGCGGCACATTTCGTTGTTTGACATTTTCGAGCTCATTCAATTGAATGCCATTCGCGCGAACTAGCGCTTCGAAGTACTTCTGCTTGGGGCGCAGAGTGACCTTGGCAGTGCCGGCCCCGGCCGGGATCTGCGCATCGAGGTCTGCGACCAGCGCATCTCCCGTGCCGTGGAGCTGCAAGGTAAGTGACTTGACGACTTCGTCCTGGACCTTTCCGTTGGTGAGCGTGATCTTGCCGTTCCCCATCGGACTTTGTTGGGAGCCATGCATTGAAATCGCAGCCGCTACCGTGCCCGATACCGGGAATTGCTGGCCCGCGCTCCGCATGATCTCACCTACGTCGATCTGGGTGGCATTGAGAGAGAGCTGAAACGGACTCGTGTCGGTGAACGCCCAGTGTTGCAATTTTGCGTTCAGCCCGAAACTAACTCGCCCGCGGTTCACAGGCTCTAGCTCTCCGTTCTGGAGATTGATCTGGGAAGGATCAAGGTTGATATTGGCCCGTAACTGCCGCCAAGCTGTGCCCTTTGCCTTCAGATTGCTTGCATTGAACTGGCTGTCAATCTTCGGAGCCTCGGTCGTGCCAGTGACCGTGGCGTGCAACGAAGCTGTTCCATACAGTCCGATCGTGGGCTGGCCTGGGCGGATGGCAGCGGCAAGGGTTTCAAGTTCGTGCAAGTCATTGGCCTGAAGGCTAAGCTGCAATGCCGAGCGGCTGCTGACAGATCCATTCAAGGTCAGAGACGTCTGTGGAGTCCTCAGGAAGCTGTTCGCCATGTCAATCTGCTTGCGCCGGGCGTCGTAGTGCGCGTGCAGGGCGCCATCGAGGGGAACTGGATTGGTGTGGCCTTTTCCCGCAATCTGCGCGCTGATGATAGCGTCGGCGCGCGCCACCAAGTCGTCCATGGTCTTGCCCCAGGTGGCATCGGTCGTTCCGTTGACCACGCCGGAAAGGCCGAGCTCGCGAACTGGCTGCGAATTCTTTAACGACTGGGCGGACTTGAGAGAGATGCTATGAATAGCGGCGGTTAAGTGCGAGCGTGAATTGCCGGCAAGGTCGCGAGTGAGCAGGCTGGCGGTTAATTCGCCGCCCAGCAGGTGCGCTCGCAAGTCCGGCACTTGCAAGTTGCCATTTGCCACCTTGTAGCTGGCCGCAAGATCATCGATTGCTTGGTGAATGCCGCCGGTCTGAATTAGCAGCTGCCGGCTACCAAGATTGCCCTCGACATGGATGGAATCGAGGAAAGGCCGATTTGGGACACTCATGTAGTTGATTTTTCCATCGGCTCGGATCACTCCACTCGGCAAGGACTCATTGCGCAGAATGCGGCGGAATTCGCCGGAGTCTAGGTTGGCGCCGTATTGGGCGTCAATACGAGGGTTGGAATAGTCGCTGACCACGGCCTGGAGTGCGAGCTCCGAATTTCCACTGCGCAGTATTGCCCGCTTTAAGGTAAAGGTCGCGGGCGAAGCCACGAACTCGGCGTCAAGCTGGTGGGGCAGCGGCGCGTAATTCTGCATGATGACGTGCCCGTTGCGGTATCCCAGCGTGCCCGCATAGGTGCTCCGCCCAGCGTCGTAAGTTGAGACAAAGTTCAGCTGATGCAGGTCAGCATTCAACACTGCTTTGCGGTCGTTGTAATAAACCTCGCCATCCTCGATCTTCGCGTGCCGCACACCAAGGTCGAACAAATTCGTGTTGCTCTTGCTTCCGCTGCTCTTGGGTTTGGGCAAATTGTTGTTGCCCTTCGCGTCCACTTGCAGGCGGATCACGGGCTGGACCAAGTCGATGTCATCGACGAACCAGTTGCGATGCAGGAGTGAGGTCACGGTAATTGCAACGTGAAGGCGTTGCGCTTCAGCCAAAGGTGGCGACGTGAAGGGGGGTGCTCCGGCAATCGAAAGATCGTATAGATCAAGAACGGGACTAATTCCCGAGAAGTGCAAGCCGAAATCACGCAAGGTCACCTTGGCGCCGAGCGCAGTTGTCGCCTTCTCCTGGGACACCCGAAGTATGTAGCCATGGACGGCACGGCTGTGCAGAGCCACGTAGACAACTATGAAAATCAGGAGGACCAGGGCGGCGATTCCCCCCCCGATCCAGGCGAGGACCTTCTTCCTGGTTGCACGCCTGTCGCGCGGCGTGCGCACGACTTCCCGCGGACCGTGGGGCCGATAATCGGATGGAAATTGTGGCGCAGTGCTCAAAATGCTTGTCCTAGGGTTAAGAAGAACTGCGTTGATTTGATTCCTGGCGTCGCGTTCAAGTTGTGACCAATGTCGATACGAAGTGGGCCAATCGGGGTTGCATACCGGAACCCCAGGCCCACGGTGTTCGTGTACTGTCCGTGAAATCCGACGTGACTAAAGACGTTGCCACCGTCGTAAAACGGAACCACGCTCAATCCTTTCTTGAGGGGAACAGGAATTCTGAATTCGGAATTGATGATTAGCAGCTGCTTCCCACCCTGTGGGACTACGATCAGGGAACACGTGCTTGCCACCCCTGGTGTTCCGCAGGCGACGAGGGTTCGTGGCGGTCCTGCTGCATTCAAGGCGAAACCTCGAAGCGTGCTTCCTCCTCCAGAAAAGAACAGTTGAGTGATGGGTACATGGCTGCCTGGAAAAGGTTCTTCGATCCCAATGCGCAGGCTGTTCGCCCAGATGATCCCGGCCGGAATTGGTTTGTAGTAGGCAGCCTGGGTGAGAAGCTTGGCGAACCCGACACTCGAACCGATGCCTTTCGGATTAAAGTCGATTTCATAGCTGTGGTACATGCCTTTGTGGGCATCGAGCACGTTGTCACGAGTGTCGCGAACAAAGTTGACGGAAAAAGTCGAAAGACGAGTATGGAGGTCCTGCGGGGGGACGAGATCGGGGATGAGCAAATGCGTGATGCCGGTTTCACTGAAGGTGTAACGCAGGAACAGGGTGTTGGTCTTGTCTGGGTTGAGAGGATGCTCCATTTGCCAGCTGATCTGCCCCAGTCGGACTGTGAAGATCGGATTTTCGCTGTTGTGCTCGCCTTGAATGCTAAATTGTGACGACCAGTCCGTGTCGCGGAAGTGCGGATCGGTATAGGTAACCAACGCACGCTGGTCAAGGCGTCCCGCGAGTCCTGACATAGTGATCGTTTCCGCTCGTCCGCGAATATTTTTGCGGGTGTATTCGAAGGAACCGCGCGGGCCGTAAAAAGTCTTTTCGCTGGTCTTGAAATTCTTCGACACGCCGACGGGAGGAATTCCCGGAAGCGCGACCGTGCCGCCGGGCACGCTGCCACCGCGATTGATGACTTCGAAGCCGTAGCCGTAGGTCATGGTGTTTCGTTTTGCCTCGTGGACCTTAATCACCACGTCTTCCTGGGTTTGCGTGGTGATTGACCGCCGCGGGTCGATCTCCGACCAGTCAAAGATGCCGACGTTGTAAAGTTCGTTTTCACCTATCAGCATTTGATCTTCGCGCAGGGGTTGTTCCGTCCGCATGGGCACGGCACGGTTGATCACCATCTGTTTGGTGTGCCTTAGGCCGAGGGTCTGGACTCGGGCGATGCGGACCTGGGGACCTTCGGTGATGTGGTAAACCACAACCAACTCGTGCGGATGATGCTTATCCACCGGCGCCGCGGTGGCCCGGAAGCTGGCATTCAAATATCCGCTCGTCAGGTAATTCGCCAAAATCATGCTGCGATCGTCATCTACTCTCTTTTGTGAGTAAGCCTGGCCTTCCACCACCTTGAAGCCGCTCGGCGCAAGTTGGCTGATGGGCCGGGTCTCATTTCCTTCGACGCGCAACGACTCGACCGTATCCCTTGGCCCCTCGTCAACCCGGAACGTGACACCGATGTCGCCGCCGTGGTTGTTGACTTGGGGGGCGATTTTTACCGAGCTGTAACCTTCCGCTTGGTAAATCCTTTCCAGGTTTTTTACGCTCTCCCGCACAAGTTGCTGGCTGTAGCGTCCGTGCGAAAAGATCCACCACCGGTTTTTCTGCTCGACGGTCACACGGGAAAGCAGATCTTGATCCGAGAAGCGATGATTGCCAGCGACATCCACATCAGTGACCTTATGCCGCGGACCCTTGGTGACGTGATAAACGATCGTCTCCTCATCGGGTTGTTTCTGCACGTCAACCGCGACATTGGCATCGAAGAAACCCTTTTTCTGCAGATATGACAGGAGGTTCTGTTTCCCTTCCTGGATGATCTCGGGATTGGTTCCGGCCTGCTGATAGACCGGAAGCAGGTTGCGTCTCGTCCAACTCCAGAGACGAACACCGGTCACTCTTGCGTGCACCTTGAGGCCAGTATTGATATTGAAGTGAACATCGGCACGGTTCGTGTCGGGGTCATATTCCGCACCAATGAGTTTTACCTGTGCACCTAGAAATCCTTGCTTTATGAGCGAGGTGTTCAGGTAATTGGTAGCGTTTTGCACACGTTTTAAGGAGTATGGCTTGCCTTTGATCAGAGCTGAAGACCGCAGACGAGCCATCCAGGAATGTAGTCCTCGTTCCAGGCGTGCGGTTTCTTCCGGAGAAGCTCCTGCGATATTAACCTTCCCGAACCTGGCATGCTTGCCGACCTTCGTGTGAAAAACGACGTTGACGACCCCAAGCTGTTTGTCGACTTCGATCGTTGGGGTCACCTCCGCTTGAAAGTAGCCATTCTGTTGGAAAAAGCTCGTGAGATTTTCCTGGGCATTGTTGATGTCGATCCTTGTATAGGGTCCCCGAGGTGGGTAGTCCGTAACCTGCAAGAGACGTGAGTAGCCGAATATGTGCGTGGCCTCAGGGAAGTCGTAGATTCCAAAGTAAAGTGCTGGCTGAAGAACGAACAAGACGCGAATGCCCTCGGCGTCGGGGCGCACGTCAACTTCTACGGCCTGGTACCCCTTGTCCCTTAAACCGGCGATGGTCGCATCTACCTTTTGGCCAGAAAATGGTTCATTTGCGCGCTGCTGGATAACGGGGAGGAGGGTGTCGAAATTGAGCTCTGGTTGGCCGGCCAGTTCCACCGAGAGTACCTTCTGTCCTTCATAGGAAGGCAATATCTCTTTGACCTGTGGAGCGGTTTGCGGTGCTTGGTTAGGCTGAGTAGTTGGACCCGCCTGTGCGCGGGCGAGCGCAACAGCACAGGCCAGAGAAGCTGCCACGGCAATGTAGGATCGACCAAGCACTGCCGTGTGATGCGTAATTTTCAGGAACTTTTGTCCGCAAACCTGGCTGGAGGACGAATGTCTTTGCTCAGGAACCTGGAAGGGAATTGATCATTAGCCTATATGTGAGCGGCCTAAACGCAACGTTTGGTTGGCACCATTGCTCAACTCGGACGATGCCCTTACAATCAAAGGCGGGATTGCGGAAAGCATCGCGTTTTCGCGGCTAGCGGAGAAGCATGGCAGCAACTACTATGGCTGGCTCTGCGAGTCTCATCGATCGACAATTGCGAAACTAGCAGCTGAAATTCTGACGCGCGTTCTTTGCATACTCCCAGGTAGTTGTTGCAAGCATTACAGTCTGAGTGTGAAGATGGGCGCGTAGCTCAGTTGGTAGAGCAATGCCCTTTTAAGAAGCGGACAAACGTGGAATCAGAGAGTTAGAAGGCATTTCGGGAACGCTAGAGCACGTTTAGAGCAGTCAGGTATTGAATCCGTTCCCAGATTTGTTCCCACGAGCAGACGGGTTTTCTGGCAAAGATGGCAAGGTGAAGGCGGATGACGAACTGTGACCTGTTCAGAAGCGTGTTCCTCCCTGATCGAAAGGGCCAGACTTTTACTCCAGCCCAGATCAAGGAAATCATGCTGGCCGAGTCGGACATCGTTCCCGGTAGTATTTTGCCGAACGACCATGCTGAAGGAAACCTGAGTCCCTGCCGATGCGCGAAGAACCGGGAGAATGATCCTATTTTCGACCGCGAGCCTAACGGTAACTATCGCGTAAGGTAAGCAACGCAGCCCCATACCACTCTAGGCAATCGAAAATTAAGCTTCCCTGGAGAAGTGTGACTAGTGCCCATTCGGATCAGTCTCCTGTGGTGAGTTAGCGGCGCCGTCGAGTTTGCGAGAGCGACAAGCGAATGGCGACTCAAGGTCAACCATGGTTCTATCCGAGGCTCCTGGCCTATAGCTATTTCTGGTTATCCGAGGGGGCATAACGTGAAATGGGTGACTCGGTGCCTAAGGCACGCGGGGCCGGATCTCATTGACTGATACTTCCCTCGAACCGAGCATCTCGAGAAATCGACCACCCACTAGCAGAGGGAGCTCTTCGAATGGAAGGCTCTTCCTCAGCGATGCTCAAACTGCTTGTCGCTGCAACTGTTTGGGGTCGAAACTCACTCCTTTCTTTCAAATGATTAAAGTGATGGCGGCAATCTTCCGTGCCAGGGTGAGACGGGCCATGCTGGGCCGTATCCCTTTTGCCACCAGGGCAGCAAAAAATCCTGCAACGGTCCGGGAGGCTCGATGGCGGAGATGGCCGCCCCTTTTAAGAGATTTTTCAGATCGCCAGTGTCTCTGGTACCAACGTGATAGCGTTCCCACGGCGCTGAATCGAGCCTGCAGCCATTGTTGATGCAATCAGGCAATCTCACCACTTTGCGCTTTTCATTCGCTTTTTGTTACGGACGATGAGTGCTATCGCGATATAACGCCAACTGCTCAATACCGACTATTTTGTGAATCTAAAGGAGTCGAGAGCTTGTTTCAGGCGACCCTTTACCTCGTCGTCGTCCTGCTTCGTAAATCTTTTAAGAACCTCGGGGTCATACCCTCCATGTTCCATGGCGGTCTGCAAGCCCAACTCAAAGCATTTACCGTCGTGAAATGCTCGAAGTATTGGCCCCGATTGGCTACCGCCAAGCCAGTTCCTTTCACCCCCGTTGAAGGCTACAAAGGAAACACCATTGATCGTAGTACTCCCTGCCACCTTCCAGTCTTGCGACCGTTCTAGACAGGTCTTCTCGGTCTTCGCATCGTCGATCTCAGCGACAAAAAAGGTGGCTGCAATGAACGTGGGCTTGTCTTTGAACCGTTCTTTGGGATAACCGAAGCAAGCGATGGTATTTCCGGTACCTTCTCCACCATCACACATGCGGGGCTGACTTGTACACGCACTCAGAATGGATGTCGGTACTTCGGCTCCCATTAAAGTTGGCATGCAATCAACAAGGATGTTTGAGTACTTGAAACGAAAGAGACCGTCTGGGCTAGTAAAAGTCTTCACCGTTTGGGCATGCAAGGCTATTGCCAATCCGCAGAAGCAAAGGGCAATGACGCTCTTCATCCGAGTAAGACCTCAGTCAATTATTGACGCATATAGACGGGAAGGCTAGGCCGTTGTTCCCAACTACTGCAACCAGGCATTTGCACTCAAAATCCCTGCCTCATTCGACAGGAACAGCCGAGACGCCGCAACACAACGCGCGACTGCACGGGTCTTTTTTCATGTGAATGCCATCTTTTTGTTTCGCCCCACAGAAGCAACACTGTTCCCACAGTCGTCGGCTCTGGGGAACTTGCCAAGGCGAAATTGGGCGACGAGGCCAGCGCTTTCGAAAGCACTTGATGCACATGCTGTGATGCCACTTGCCTGCACTCATACCGAACATCTTAGCTGTTGTAACCAGCCATGGCGCTCAAGTCTCCGGTCGCCGGAGTCATTTCACGTTATTGGGATATTTTAACGGTGTGAATCTGATCTTTGGATACTCTTGACCCAATCATGCCGCGCTTACCTTGGCTGAGCGCAGGCACGCCGCAAGCTCACGGATGACCTGCTCATAATCAGCGGCTACGGCGCGCTCCACATGAACGCGAGCACCCTTTACGCCTGCTTCTTGCGCCAACCTCTGGAACTCAATCTGAAGAAAGTCTTCCAACTGCTTCGGTGTCAAGACAGCAATCGGGACAGTTGTGGACTTGCCCGTCGCGGTCTCGATCTTCACGGAGTACGGGGATTCAGACTGTTGCGTTTCCGGAGTCATGCGACACCTTCCTTTCTACGAAAAATCGGCGGAGGAACTATGCGTCCTGAGGGGACAAAAGTGGCGGGAAAAACATTCGAATTTTAGCACGTCCCTCGCGAAGACGCGCTTTCCACGGCTCAATTGACGAAAACAGGCAGTTACACAAGTATGCGCTTTCGTTTCGCCTTTCTGGGGGATTATGTGCAATCGGGATGTTCCGCCAACAACCAGTGTTCGCTCAGTTCGACCGGTATGGGCTTCCTCGGATTCGAACTCTGGCGTGCAGCTACCCCAGGAGCGGTGGACCAAGCAGTTTCATCCCATGCGCCTCGTACCGCTGTGGATCGTTAAGCTTGGCGCCAGGTTTGCTGGTCTCTTCGAAGTAGCTCTCGATCTTTGCCGCGGGCGAAAAGGCGATAACCATGCGGCCGGGCTGTTCACCAATGTAAGCCCAGACGTGCGGCACGTTGCGCGGCCCCAACACCGAGTCCCCAGGCTTCAAGCGCAGCTTTTGCTCGCCGATCTCCATCATCACTTCGCCACCTTCGATCAGATAGAACCACTCGTCCTGCTCGAAGTGCACGTGGCGAGGCGGGCCCCCGCGAGTCATGTTCCTGTTTTCCATTACGAACATTGCGCCGTTTGTCTCACGGGTGAGAACCTTGAAATCGAGATGGCTGCCAGCGCGTACCGCTTTGTGCGCCTGTCCTGTGCGGTCAGCGCCTGCTTGGACAACCTGAACGGCTTGTGTTCCGTCTTCTGCACTCGCAAGCCAAGAAGCGAAAGGAAGAGCGGTCACTGCCCTTAGTAGTGAGCGACGGTCGAGTGTAAGCATAAGAATGGCTCCCTCGCAAAAAGATCTTTACTCAGTAATGGACAGCCCGAAACTCAGCGAACATTGCACACCTTAATCGGTTAGCAAGTCAATCGAGGGAATCTTTTTGGCCAAAACCCACGGTTCGCAGCGAGTTGTCGCGAACAGGCAGTTACACAATTTTGCGCTTTCACATTTTGAGTGCTACTGGGATGTATCGCCAACCGCACGGCTCAAAGAGTAAAATTCGGCCAAATGGATGGGGTCCGCAACGCGCGTGAAGCAAAGGAATTTCTAATTTCCAAGATCGTGGCGGAAGCACAGCGTGAAAATGTTCCTCTCTCGGAAACCGAACGCAAGATGCTTTACTTTACGGAAAGCGGCTGGACACTTCCTGACATCACGCAAGTTTGTGAGCAGTTCGATCGTGAATACGACCAAGACGAGTATGAAAAGAAGATCGCGAGAATCGTTGCGAAGGCTTACAAGCACATTCTTCACGATTCTCGTGACGAGTACGAAACATGGTGGGCCGCAGTACGGTTGCTGAGTCGAGAAGATCACTACATCTCAGTGTTGATTGGTCTGACCGACCTGCGGCCACGTTGGGATCAATTAAAGCTTTTTGCAGCTGGGCTTGCAATCGTGGCTTGCATTCTCCTCTGGATCATTTTTAGCAACAAGGACATCTTCTTCCACAAATAGACAAGTCATCCAGAGATGGAGGAAACCTGCGTAGTTGGAGAAACCAGGCAATCTCACCACTTTGCGCTTTTCGTTCGCCTTTTCGGGGGATTTTGAGTGCAATGACGATTTAGCGCCAATTAACGAGCCGTAGCCAATGGATCGCGAAGCGCCGCTTTCTCTAGTGGCATCTAAGTTCGTGATCTATGCCAGTACAAAAGACTCCGAGGCTAAACCGAAACCATCTAAACTAACGCTATCGCTGGTAGAAGCCTACAAGGCCAAAACCTTCGCGATGCGGAAGGCTCCAACTCAGAAGACCGCTCCCGCCCGCACGAAGTACGCGAATCATGCTCGCGGGTCTGATTGAGTTGCCTATCGGCATGCAGCAACCCGTCAAAGACCGCATTGCAAAGTTACGGGGGAAATAGCACAAATCCGCGAAGCCAACGGCAAATATGTGCAAGATGGCAAGAAGATGCCTGGTTCGTCGGCCCACGAACGACGTGCTCTTTGCGGAACTGAAGAACCAGATTGGACTGCGTCGTTTGAGATTGCGCCGGATGCGGTTCGTGCGTGAACAGTTCTACCTAGCGGCTACCGTACAAAATCTCAAACGACTCGTGCGCTTCCTCAGCAGTAAGCCAACTCCGCAGAATGCCACTGCATGAACGGGGCATAAAGAAACAAGAATCGAAGAACCAGACAAGAAATAAGAGAAAAAGCCCGCTGCGACCTGAAGTTTCTCAACAGAAAATCCTGTTATCAACAATTGATGCTTTACAATTCAACGGCATGATAAGGACCCAAAAGCATTGGCACAAGATTGGCGTTAATGTTTGGGTCCCGGCCACCATCTCGTTTATCGCTGTTGCCTGTATGGCTGGACTACTGTTCGGAGTTTTCGCTCGCGCAGCACAATCACCTTCTGCCGGGAAAGTAGCGGATATGGTTAGTTGCCCTAATTGCGGGCTGACGAACCAAAAGAGCGTAAATAGAAATACCGATTTAAGCCAAACTGAATTTCTCATTCACATTAAGCCCTTCGTCGCCGATGGACGAAAAGCCGAATGGCAGGTGATTGCTAGAGTTCTAAGCGCATCACCATTGATCATTGAGGTCCTCGATACGGAGCCATGGGGAAACTATGAACCTGACAACTGTGGAATCCGGGTCATTCCGTCGATCGATGCGAAACTCAGGGCGTCTGTCGCTGACCTGAGTTACAACGAACTTATCAAGGCTAAGATGTTCGCTGCCGGCGATTTCAAATCTCTGGAGGTAGTTCTTGGCGATGTCGAAGCGATTTCGGGAACTCCCATCTACTTTCACAATAATGCTGGCAAAGATTTCTGTGCCAATCGCAGCGGCCGTCTGATCGTGTATCACGGCCCTATCGGTGACTTGGTCACCGTCTACAATGACGGCGGCATCTATTACCGGAACTCCCTATTCCGCGGGTTCAGTCAACAGCGTCTTTCAACTCAGGAACTTTCTGAGCTGCTGGGCGCGTTCGGACGCTCAAATTTTGATCAGTTAGCAACCACCATTCCGGCCAGCGATAAGCCTGAAAAGTCAACGCTAACGTTGATTTGTTCACGATTTCAGGACGTTTCCGTAACCGGCCACGAATCGGACCTCGCGCCAATGCTTCGCCGGATGGACGGGATTGCCGCCAAAGCTCTTTCTCACGCGCATTTCTTGTTAAGGCCCGGGAAAAGAATCGCATTGGATATTCGTCCTTGGCCCTACCCGGGGGTTAGCTTGGATGGCTTCCAGGAGAGAAAGGAACTGGCCATCAAGCAAAGAATGTACGGTCCCCAAACGATCCCAGGAAATTTTGAAGAGATGCACCAACAACTTGCGGACGACTTCCTCAAGGGCTTACCGCCTAGGGTTTCCACGCATAGACTCCAGGATGATCCCAACTGGTATGTCTATTTCGCCCAAGGGGAGAAATTGTATCGAGTTGCATATAATTCCGGCTGCACTCCTACACCAGTCTGCAAAACGTTTGAAACCCTTTACGTCCATCCCGTTGTCAAACCCGATGCTCTTCTCACGCAATTTAAGCAGGATTATCAGACCCCTTCGGGATCTGTCTTGGGTATTCCCACAGGCTGGCTTTGGCCGAGAGAAATGGCTCCAAGATTGGCAAACGTCCCGCCCGAAGGTACTGTCATCAGCAACCGAGAATATGAAAGCCATAAATCGCTTTACTTTGACCTTCTGAAAGCTGGCCGCGGCGGTGCTAATTTTATAGAAGATGGCTTTATTTACGAGAACGTGAAATTCTGCCAAGTCGATCCAGGCTCCCCCACCGAGTGCGAAACGACACCTTGACTGACCACAGGTACGCTGCCGAGGAGATTTCGGAGATCGCAAACTCAGACACAGCGTGTTGTTTGGTGTACAACTTGCGGCTGTGCATCTTCAGAAACTGGATCAACTGACGATAAATCGGGATTGCACTCAAAATCTCCAGAAAGGGCGAAAGAAAAGCGCACAGTTGCGAGATTGCCTGATTTCGTCAACTGTCGAACCTGGTTTTTCGTTTGGCTCAGCGTACAGACACCGTACAGCAGTCTTCGTTCGGCGCATCGCTACGAAGACCGATCACCGCAGATTACTCATCAAGATGACGTCACTGCTTTCGGTTCCTCGCCTCAGAGCCAGTTGCCTGCCATCATGCGACCACTCAAAGTCGAAAATCAGCCCCGATTCGAAATTCGTGATCTGTTTCGGCGCTCCGCCTGCTAATTTCTGTCGCCAGATATTAGAGACGCCGTTCCTAGTTAACGCATATTCAACCGCGTCACCCGCAGGTGTCCAACGGGCGACTTGGGCTGACACCGGCCAGGCAACATGGTATGAGGCAACACCGCCATCGAAAGGGATTACCTTCAGTTGGTATGGATGAGATTCGGGGGGAGAGTCAGGGTTTTCAGGAAGGTCGGGCGACGCGAGATAGAGGATTCGCTTTCCGTTTGGGGAGATTCTGAGAGAATCGCCCCCCTGTGCGAGCACCTCTGGAGGCTTCGCTCCTGTGATGGAAGCCTTTACCAAGTTCCAGGAAGGACCGCGCAAATAGACCACCCACTTACCATCGGGGGAACATTGTGGACTTATGGCAAACGTTTCATCAGCGATGCGGATAGGGTGCGAACCATTGACATCCATGCGCCAAATTCCGCGTTTTTGCTCCGAGTAGGCAGCGTAAACGATGTAGCGCCCATCACCGCAAACCGAAGGGTCCGCAAGCTGCAGATCTCGGCCGGGAAGGTGGTCCCAGCTGATGCGATGTTCGGGCGTCAGCAGCGTGCGCCCGCTCCCATCCGGGTTTACAGCGAACAGATTGCCATCCAGACTAGCGAGTATGATACGGCCGTTGGGCATCCAAGAGAACCCGCCGACAGCAAACTCCTTGTTAGTAATCTGCTTAGCGTGTTCGGTGTTTCCGGCGGACGCGATCCACAGGTCGGAGACCGTTGCTAGCTCTGTGTCAACTAAGGTCTTGCCGTCCGGCGTGAGATCCAAGCAGCAGAGCTGGTAATCCATCAGGTCGTTGGTGAGGCGGCGTGCATTTCCCTTTGGATAGGAGATGAACCAAAGTTGCCCGCGAGAGGCCTGATCAACATTACTTATGGGCGCCAGGAGACCACTGCCGTCGGGCAGCCAGCGCGGACGGCCGACTTCGTCCGGTGTTGAATAGATTTCGCGGACCGATCCATCGGTAATCGATAGAACCCAAAGCACAGACCGAACTCTTTTCGTCGCCTCCGAGGTTGTGAACGCAATCGTCTTGCCATCGGGAGACCACGCTATACCTGTCCCCAAGTCGTCGCGGTAGGGGCGGGAAGCAAGCACCCGTTGATCACTGCCATCGGCATTGGCAATCAAGACGTCAACATTTCCGCCCCCGCGCACCCTAAAAAAAGCAAACCGCGTAGCATCTGGAGAGTAACTTGAGCCGAAGTCGATGCCCTCCGGCATTACGAGGTGTGGTGTTCCGCCGAGCGCGGGAACCCGATAAAGAAAGGTGTCACTGAAGTTGGGCTTCTCTGAGCGAATGAAGTCGATGTAGTTGGCATCCGGCGTGAAAGTGAGACTATAAATCCGAACCTCATCCGGCGGTACAATCTGCACGTCGCTGCCGGTAGCTACTTGACGAACATGGAGGCTCTGCTTTTCCCCTTCACGTAAAGCATAGGCCACATAGCGCCCATCCGGGGAAATCGCCACATTGATAGCGTTTCCGCTCTGTGTGACTCGGCTGAGCTTCATTCCTCGGAAGTCCCATTCAACGCCGCGTCGCTTCGGCTTGGACAACAGGACGGCAGCAACGACCAAGACTGCCAATACGGAACCTCCAACGACGAGTAATTTGATTCGGCGAGAGACAGGTCTCCGCTCCCGTGCTTCCGAAACAGGCAAAGCACCCACGCTTATGACGGTCTCCGCAGGAGTGACGTTTGATTCCGCAATCGGCAATGTGGCGCTGGTTGGCCTGGGATCGACTAGCGGTGCTATAAAACGGTAGCCACGCCTAGGCAGAGTTTCCACAAACCGGGGATTTTCTGCCGAATCTCCAAGAGCTTCCCGCACTCGGTTGATGGCGGCGTTAAGACCGCGATCGAAATCCACAAACGTGTCGGATGGCCACAGGCGCCGCTGTAGCTGCTCGCGGGTAACCAGATCGCCGGGGTGCTCCAGTAAGATGACCAGAATTTGGAATGGCTGACCTGTGAGCTTGACTCTTATCCCATTCTTGCGCAGTTCTCCGAGACGCAAATCCACTTCATACGTACCAAACCGCAGCACTTGAGAATTGGGAGCAGCTTCCAGCACGGGCGAATCACGCGAAATGCTGCCAGTCTAGCACCAAAGTGCACTTTCCGAACTCCAATCCTGGTTTCTAACACGCTGGTCTAAGTATGTTGGTTCCAAGATCTTAGCGATTGACGCGCCTCCAAGATTCTTTTGATCGCCGATCAAGCTTCCAGCCATTGAGGTAGCGGCAAACTCGGTAGACGTTGTCCGTCAGCGCGGCACCCCGCCCGTGAGGACAACGTGAAAAGAACAACTGGGAATCGCAAATCGTGCTTTGCCTGCCACGCCATTAGTGGGGGTCGCCAATTCAGGCTGATTTTGCTGGCGAGCGTGCTAATGGTCATCGCTTTTTTATTCTCCGCGAACCCGCTTGGCGCCCAGGCAAATAGCGGTGCCGGTGCCCAAAACCAAATCTCTAGGCAGCGCTTTGCCTGCAATGTTGGCTTCACTCCCAAAGAGTGCCAACTCGCAGCGACGGTGTTGAGAAAAGCTCTGTTGCGATACCCAGTAGAGGCACTCGGCGAATGGAGATGGGTGTTGGTGCGCAGTGAGGATTGGAAACCAATACTATCGAGAAGGAGAGCTGACCCAAACGTCCCAGCTTTCAGTTATCTACCAAAAAGAGAGACGTTCCTCGACAGCGCGTTGGTCGCCGCGCCATCGATCCACGGCGCGGAGCTCAGTGCGTTATGGCATATGACCACTGAAGATTTGCTCGACCTGGCGATTCGGCATGAACTTGCGCACGCTTTATGTAATGACGGAAACGAAATCACAACCGACCGTGCAGCCATCGCCTTGAAAAATGGGATGCCATTGTCCTGCCGAATTACCGAGCAGACATCGTCGTCGAAGACGAAATGAACAAACAGTCAACATTCGATAGTTAACGATGAAGTGCGCCGTGAAAGGCGCTTGGACTTCAGCGGGTGTAACTCCCGCCCGGGAACTGGTTCGCTCCACCCGGTAGCAATCGAAGCGGCAGCGGAGGCAACGAAGCTGTCGGAGCTTTCGATGGAAAGGGTCGCTAGGCGACTCCGCGAGCGTGCAGGCCGTAACGTGAGTAAAACGCTGAGCAGGCCCCGAAAAAACAGTTGCAGGAGCCGACCTGGCTTTATCACAGGGAAGGCCGCAGTCGATGGAGACAGACGAGCGAACAAGCTCCATCGAGCCTGCCGGGGTAATGGCGATGGCATGTACGCATAGGAGACCAGACGCAACACGGGAAGCCCCAGCAAGCGATATCAAGTTGGTTGCCTCTACCGCGAGAAACGAAAAGCCCGACCGGATGTTTGGGTTTTCAGATTCCGCGATGGGAAGACCAACCGGAAGAAAATCATCGGCACCGTGGAGGAGTTCTCAACCAAGACGAAAGCATTCAGGGCTTGCGAGCTACTCCGCGCAAACATAAACAAGAACACCGGAACACCGCGCACGATTGGAGAACTGGTGCTCCACTACCGACAAAAAGAAATGCCAGAAGACGGCAGCAAGTCTTTTTCCACGCGAACCGCATATGACACGTACCTTCGCAACTGGATTGTGCCAGCTTGGGGAGAGCACTCGTTGTCAGACGTGCGAACTGTCGCGGTAGAAGACTGGTTACGTACCCTGCCTTTGGCGAATGGCAGCCGAGCGAAAATCAGGAACCTGATGTCTACGCTATTTAGTCACGCGATACGTCACGAGTGGACTGAGAAAAATCCGATTCGCTTCGTGCGTCAGTCAGCCAAACGTGAGCGGACGCCGGATGTTTTGACGGCAGAAGAAATCAAAGCGCTGCTGGCAAAGCTGGATGGACCGTACTTCGTCATGACGTTTCTGGCAGCGGCAACAGGACTGCGCGTTTCAGAGCTGTTCGCGCTGAAGTGGGAGAACGTGGACTTTGCAGCGGGAGAAATCAAGCTCACGTGTGCAATCGTCTGTCAGCATATCGGACTACTCAAAACAGCGGCATCGCAGAAACCCGTTCCAATGGACACGGGATTATCGGCGCTGTTGCTGGACTGGCGCGGACGCTGCCCGTACAATCAAGAGACGGATTACGTGTTCGGATCGCTTGAAAAGGACGGTGCTCAACCGCTCTGGCCTTCTAGCGCGATGTCGAAGCACATCCGACCCGCTGCAAAGCGAGCTGGAATCCTGAAGCACGTTCGCTGGCACGTATTCAGACACTCATTCGCAACGCTTCTGAAAGGGAACGGTGAGGACGTGAAGACGGTACAAGAGTCATTGCGACACGCGGACAGCAAGGTCACGCTGGACACGTACACCCAGGGACTCATGCCAGTGAAACGAGCGGCACAACGCAAGGTTTACGAGATGATTGCTCCCAGATTTTGATGTGGGAACGGGAGTTGTTCCCATGTGTTCCCAGGCATCTCAGACGAACTCTGCAAGTGCTTGATTGTAAAGAGCGGGCGCGTAGCTCAGTTGGTAGAGCAATGCCCTTTTAAGGCATGGGTCGCAGGTTCGAATCCTGCCGCGCTCACCATTCCCATCGAGTCCAACCCGGACACAGTCGTGATTTCTTCAGATCAGTGACCACACCAGAATCTCCTTGTGGATGGACCAAAGCGCGATTTCTCGAGCGAGACGCTTTGTCGCGAAACGATCGCG
>Ga0157378_10000520_pt1 | contig 36656 bp, 34 predicted proteins | sample M65metaG_FD_115309 | JGI IMG/M metagenome (GOLD analysis project Ga0157378, IMG submission 115309) | Miscanthus rhizosphere microbial communities from Kellogg Biological Station, Michigan, USA - M6-5 metaG | ecosystem: Host-associated > Plants > Roots > Rhizosphere > Soil | place: USA: Michigan... | reverse complement strand
GAGCTGCACCAGCCGCTCGGCCCGGTCGACGAGCACGGCCATCCGATTCCGTTGGAGTACCAGGGCGCCGCGGTGCCCAAGCGGATGAACAAGCTCGGCTCCGCGGGCGCCCCTGGCAGCGGCAGCTTCCTGACCGCCGACCCGATCTCCGAAAACGAGGCGCTGGCGGAAGCCGCGCACGCGTCAGAACGCAAGGCGCTCACCGCATTGCGCGAATACCAGGAGCGCAACGGCTCGAGCAACGGCGAGACGAACGGGCATCACTGACCGCGGGTTAGGTGGCTGACGGCTCCAACAAGGCGCGCAGCTGGCGCAGATAGAACCACGGGATGGCGGGCATCCCCACCGTGACAACGCCCGCGATCGCGTACAACGCCCACGCCGCCGCGTTGTGGTCGACGGCCATCAGATAGGTGGCGACACCGATGGCCACCAGCGCGACACCCATGGCGATCGCGATGAGGACGGCGCAACGCAGCCACAGCTGGTCTACGGCGGTCATCAACGCGCTCGACTGCTGTGGCGTGATCGCCTCGCGCGTGGCATAGCCGGGCTCGTTCAGCGTCGGCAGCACCCGCAGCTTCTCAGTGGGCGCCTCGGCGCCCCGAACTGGCGGCTGCGGCTGCCCAGGCACGGCCCGAACCGGCGTGGTGGCGCGGGCAGGCGGCGACGGCTCCTCTAGCGCGGCACGGCGCGCCCGCAGCAGCAGCGGCACCGCACCGATGATGACCGCCGCCGAGATCGCGATCACGGCGTACAGAAGCCACGGCGTGTCCGACTTCTCTGTGGACTGCGCGTGCGCGGTTCCCAGGTCGACGAGGGCCACCGTCGCCGCGACACCCGCCCCGAGCGCGATCAGCCAGACCGCAGCGCAGGCGCCAAGCAGAATGCGGTCGGTGCGGTCGAGTTCGCCGCTATCGAGGCCAGTACTCAGCCGCGAGCGGCTCGCGGCTTCCGTGACGTCAGGCATCAGCAGCTAGTCTGCGCGGCGTTGTTGGTGTTGGACGAGAGCACCGTGCCGTCGCTCGTCGTGATCGAGCAGTTGAGCCTGCTGACCAGGAACAGGCTCGACGCCTGTACGGAGCCGACCTCCGACTGCGAGATCGGCGTGACCGTCAGCGACCACGGGATGTAGACGTTGCGCTGGGTGCGGCTGCGGCCCGAGGCGTCGACGTAGGTGACGGTGATGATGTCGCCGGGCGCCTTGGTGCCGGTCACCGAATAGGTGACCTGCCGCGGCCCCGGCGGCGTGGTGGTCGTCGGTGGCGGCGGCGGCGCCGCGGTGGTGGCCGGTGGTGGCGGCGGCGCCTCGGTGGGGGCCGGCGCCGGAGGCGGAGGCGGCTCCTGCGTCACCGTGACGGTCTCAGGTGGTGGTGGCGGCGGCTCCTCGGTCGTGGGCGGCGGTGGGGGCGGCGGTGGCGGTGTCGTCGTGGTGATTTCGTCCTGCACCGGCGGCGGGGTGGTGGTGCTGGTCGCCGGCGTGGCGAGATTGTCGGTGTCGGTCCGGGTGACCAATACCGACACCGAGGCGACGAGCACGATGGCGGCAATGATGGCCGCCACACCCACGATCCAGGGCCAGCGCGGCGGCTTCTCCTGCTCGACCAATTCGGTCGCCGGTTCGTAGCTGTCGTAGTCGTATAGCGACGAGTCGGCGGGCACATACGGGCCGCTGGTGAACTGTTCGGACTCCGGTGCGGAATAGGCCTGTGAATAGGACTCGGTTTCGCCGGTCGCCGGTGCCGACGACGGGTCCGACGTAGGCTGGTTGCCCGGCTCCTGACCTGGCAAATCCGACCCTTCAGACCCTGGGGGATTCGGCCCGCTCATCTACGCCTATCCTTCTCGACTACTTCACCCGGCGCCGGTTCTGTCCTGGCCAATAGCGGCTGACCGTGCCTCGGCAACATTACCCAAAGCGACGGCGTGAACGAATCTCACAGGGCGGTTTGCGGGCGAACTGTTGTCCCGATTGTGACCTTTATGGAGTCAGTGCTTTTCGGGGCCGGTGTAGTACTCGAAGACCAAGCCTGCGGCCGTCGTCAACACGAAGCACACGCCCGCCGCGATGAGCCACGGAAGCCACAGCGCGACGCCGACAGCCGTGACCGAGGCCGACAGCGCGATGAACACCGGCCACCAGCTGTGCGGGCTGTAGAAGCCCAGTTCGCCGGCGCCGTCGCTGATCTCCGCGTCCTCGTAGTCCTCGGGCCGCGTGTCGAGCCTGCGGGCGACGAACCGGAAGAAGGTGCCGGTGATGAGGGTTAGGCCGGATGTCAGCACGAGGGCGGTGACCCCGGCCCACTCCACGCCGCCGTACTGGAACATCGCGGTCAGCACGGCGTACACCACCGCCGACAGCACGAAGAATGCGGTCAGGAACTCGAACAGCCTGGCTTCGATGTGCATGTGGTGTCCCTACTTGCTGGCCTGAGATGCCGCGCCGGCCTGTTCACCGCGGCGGGTGTCGAACGGATGCGTGGTGACGGCCGTCGGCGGCTGGTTGATGGCCTGCAGCGCCTCGGCGTTGGTCTTGCCTGCCATGCGCTGCTGCAGATACACCTTGAAGTCGTTGGGTTCCACCACCCGAACCTCGAAGTTCATCATCGAGTGGTAGGTGCCGCACATCTCCGCGCATCGGCCGACAAACGCGCCGGTCTTGTTGATCTCGCTGACCTGGAACACGTTGTCCGAGTGGTTGGCTTGCGGATCGGGCATCACGTCGCGCTTGAACAGGAACTCCGGCACCCAGAACGCGTAGATGACGTCGGCGGACGCGATCTGGAACTCGATGCGCTTGCCGGTGGGCAGCACCAAGATCGGAATCTCGGTGGACGATCCCAGAGTCTCGACCTTGTCGAAGTTCAGGTACGTGCGGTCCTCGGGGTTGAGCCCGCGCACCGCGCCGACGATTTCCTCGCCGTGCTTGTCGACGCCCTCGGGCTTGGACTCCATCGCGGCCTTGCGCGCATTGTCGACGCCGTCGAAGGTGAACGAGCCATCGCCGAAGTTGACCTTCTGGTAGCCGAACTTCCAGTTCCACTGGAAGGCGGTGACGTCGATGACGACCTCGGGATTGGGATCCTTGTGCAGCATCTTCTCCTGCACCACCACGGTGAAGTAGAACAGCACCGAGATGATCAGGAACGGTGTCACGGTGAGCACCAGCTCCAGCGGCATGTTGTAGCCGAACTGGCGCGGCAGCTCGGTGTCGCCCTTCTTGTGGCGGTGGAACGCGGAGGCCCAGAAGATCAGACCCCACACGATCACACCGACGACCAGGGCTGCGATCAACGAACCGACCCACAGTTCCCGGTTGACGTGCGCCTCCGGCGTGATGCCTTCGGGCCACCCGAGGCCGATCACCTCAGACCAGCTACACCCGCTGAGCAGCACCGTGGTGCCGCCCAGGATGACTGACAACGCCAACACCCGAAGCCCGCGCGGTGTCACGTTGGAGCCTCCTAGAAGTCAGTAATGCTAGGCGAATACTACGCAGCGTAGACCACCGTCCGGTGCCGGTCTCGCCACACTCCCTCCTCGCTCCTCACGTACGCGACGCAATTCGGCATACTGGCGCGGTGTGCGGACTGCTGGCCCTGCTTACCGACCCGTCCGCTGACGTTTCCGCCGCGCTGGTCGAGGCGGTTTCGGGGTCGTCTCATCTCATGCGGCACCGCGGTCCCGACGAACCGGGCACCTGGTCCGACGACCATGTCGTGCTTGGCTTCAACCGGCTGTCGATCATCGACATCGCGCACAGCCATCAGCCGTTGCGCTGGGGGCCGCCCGAATCGCCGGACCGCTACGTGCTGGTGTTCAACGGCGAGATCTACAACTACCTCGAGCTGCGCGAGGAGCTCTCGGCCGGCCACGGCGCCGTGTTCGGTACCGACGGCGACGGGGAGGCCATCGTCGCCGCCTACCACTATTGGGGCACCGACGCGCTGACCCGGCTGCGCGGCATGTTCGCGTTCGCGCTGTGGGACACCGTCGCCAAGGAACTGTTCTGCGCGCGTGATCCTTTCGGCATCAAACCGCTGTTCATGGCGAGTGGTTCGGGCGGGACGGCGGTCGGCAGCGAGAAGAAGTGCCTGCTGGACCTTGCAGCGGACATCGGTATCGACCTCGGGATCGACGATCGCGCCGTGCAGCACTACACGGTGCTGCAGTACGTGCCGGAACCGGAGACGCTGCACCGCGGCGTCCGGCGGCTGGAATCCGGCAGCTACGCACGCGTGCGGCCGGGTGAGCCACCACAGGTGACGCGGTATTTCACTCCGCGGTTCACCGCGAAGCCCTTCACCGCGGGCGAAGAGCAGGAACGCTACGACGAGATCACCGCGGTGCTCGAGGATTCGGTCGCCAAGCACATGCGCGCCGACGTCACCGTCGGCGCCTTTCTGTCCGGCGGGATCGACTCGACGGCGATTGCCGCCCTCGCGATGCGGCACAACCCGCGGCTGATCACCTTCACCACCGGCTTCGAACGGGAGGGGTTCTCCGAGGTCGACGTCGCGGTCGCGTCGGCAGAGGCGATCGGCGCGCGGCATGTGACAAAGGTGGTCAATCAGGCCGAGTTCGTCGCCGCCCTGCCCGAAATCGTCTGGTATCTGGACGAACCCGTTGCCGACCCGGCGCTGGTGCCGCTCTTCTTCATCGCCCGCGAAGCGCGCAAGCACGTCAAGGTGGTGCTGTCCGGCGAGGGTGCCGACGAGCTGTTCGGCGGCTACACGATCTACCGGGAACCTTTGTCGCTCAAGCCTTTCGACTATCTCCCCCGCACGGTACGGCGTTCATTGGGCAAGGCATCCAAACCGCTGCCCGACGGTATGCGCGGCAAGAGCCTGCTGCACCGCGGATCGCTCACGCTCGAGGAGCGTTATTACGGCAACGCGCGCAGCTTCTCTGATGCGCAACTGAGGGCGGTGCTGCCGGGCTTCCGCGAGGAGTGGACACACACGGACATCACCGCGCCGGTGTACGCCACATCCGACGGCTGGGACCCGGTCGCGCGCATGCAACACATCGACCTGTTCACCTGGCTGCGCGGCGACATCCTGGTCAAGGCCGACAAGATGACGATGGCCAATTCGCTCGAACTGCGGGTGCCGTTCCTGGATCCCGAGGTGTTCGCGGTGGCGTCCCGGCTCCCGGCCGATCAGAAGATCACCAGGGCCACAACGAAATTCGCGCTGCGCAAGGCGCTGGAACCCATCGTCCCCGCGCACGTGCTCAATCGGCCGAAGCTGGGCTTCCCCGTCCCGATCCGGCACTGGCTGCGCGCGGGCGAACTGATGGACTGGGCCTACGCGACGATCGCCGCGTCACAGGCCGGCGAGCACGTCGACCTCGCCGCGGTGCGCGGCATGCTTGATGACCACCGCAGCGGCGCAAGCGATCACAGTCGCAGGCTGTGGACGGTGCTGATCTTCATGCTCTGGCATGCGATCTTCGTCGAGCACAGCGTGACACCACAGATCAGCGAGCCGACCTACCCGGTGCAGCTCTAGCCAAGCGCTGAGGCGATCTCCGCGGCCGCGTCGGATCCGTAGGCGTCGGACAGCCGCTTCACGGCGGCATCCTTGTCCCACGTCCACTCCTGCGGGCCGGGCGCCTCCAGCACGAGCGTGGCGACCATCGACGCCAGTTGGGCCGAACGCTCGAGGCTCAATCCGGCGCTGCGGCCGGTGAGGAAGCCCGCCCGGAACGCGTCGCCGATGCCGGTGGGATCGTCCTTGTGGGTCTCGGGCACCACGTCGACGTGGACGAACGTGCCGTCGCGGCCGACGATGTCGACGCCCTTCTCCCCCAGCGTGGTGATCCGCATTTCGATCTGGCGCATCACCTCGGCCTCGGACCACCCGGACTTCTGCAGCAGCAGATCCCATTCGTAGTCGTTGGTGAACAGGTAGGTGGCGCCGTCGATCAGCTGGCGGATCTGGTCGCCGGACAGGCGGGCCAGTTGCTGCGACGGGTCGGCGGCGAAGGCCAGACCCAGCTCGCGGCACTCCTCGGTGTGCAGGAACATCGCATCGGGGTCGTTGGCCCCGATGATGACCAGTTCGGTTGTGCCCGTTCGTGATACGACGTCGGCGAGCTTGATGTCGCGGGCCTCCGACATCGCCCCGGGGTAGAAGGAGGCGATCTGCGCCATGGCCTCATCCGTCGTGCACACGAATCGCGCCGTGTACGCCGAGTCGGAGATGAGGACGCTGTCGCAGTCCACGCCGTGCGACGTCAGCCACCGCCGGTAGTCGTCGAAGTCAGAACCCGCGGCGCCCACCAGTGCAACGTCACCGCCGAGCACACCGATCGCGAATGCCATGTTGCCCGCCACGCCGCCGCGGTGGATCACCAGATCGTCGACCAGGAAGCTCAACGAAACCTTCTGCAGGTGATCGGCCAGGAGTTGCTCCGAAAACCGACCCGGAAACCGCATGAGATGGTCGGTCGCAATCGAACCGGTCACCGCAATGGTCACGAAACGTCACCCTTCATTTATTAAGCCGTCTATATAACCTTACCCACGGGCCACCCAAGACATTGCGCTAACCTGCGTACAAGTGCCCGCTTGGTCACTGTAGACAGGAAAATTCATCGACATATCTCGGGGGAGCAAATATATGACTGGTCCGTACCCGCCCGACTACGGCGCTGGACCGGTCGGCCCGCAAATTTATGCGCCGCAGCCCTATCCGGAGGGTGCGCCGTTGCCGTACCCGGCAATGCTGCCGCCACCACTGCAGTATCCGAAGCGACAGTGGTGGAAGCCCGTCGCCGCGGTGGCGATCGCGGTCGTGGCGATCGCGGCACTGGTCACCGCAATTGTTTTCGCCTCCCGGGACGACGATGGCGCGAGGCGCACTGCGCTGACCGACGCGTCGGCCAAGGCCGCCATTCAGGAGTATCTGGACGCGCTGTCGAAGGGTGACGATCAAACCGTCGCGCGTCACACTCTGTGCGGACTGTTCGACGCGGTCAAGGAGCACCGCTCCGACCTCGCGCTGGCGAGCCTGAGCAGCGACGCGTTCCGCAAGCAGTACAGCCGTGCCGAGGTGACCTCGATCGACAAGATGGTGCTGTGGTCGCCGAATCAGGCGCAGGTGCTGTTCACGATGAAAGTGGCTCCAGCGGCCGGGTCCATCACCCGCAGCCTGCAGCCCAAGTCCGATGAAGAACAGGCTGTGGCGCAGCTACTCGCCCAGGACAACGAGATCCTGGTGTGCTCCTACTTGCCGAGGACGGCCGGCCAGTTCTGACGCCGGAGCCGCTCCCGCGGGCGACGACCTCAGTTGAACGAGTCCCCGCAGGCGCAGGATCCGGTGGCGTTCGGGTTGTCGATCGTGAAGCCCTGCTTCTCGATGGTGTCGACGAAGTCGATCGTGGCGCCCTGGACGTAGGGGGCGCTCATCCGGTCCACGGTCAGCCTCACGCCGCCGAATTCCGCGTTCAGATCGCCGTCGAGGGCGCGGTCGTCGAAGAAGAGGTTGTAGCGCAGGCCTGCGCAACCGCCTGGCTGTACGGCGATACGCAGCGCCAGGTCGTCACGGCCTTCCTGATCCAGCAGCGCCTTCGCCTTGGCGGCCGCGGCATCGGTCAGGGTGACGCCGTGCGTGCTGGTGGCCGTCGCGTCCTGAACAGTCATTACATCTCCCTGTGCATGTTCGTGGGTAGACCCTTTGAGTCCACACCATCAACGGTACCAAGTTTGCGCCCTATTCCCGATTTATCCCCAGGTCGCCGCCGTCAGGTTCGCGGCGTCCTCGATGGCTCGCTGCACGGATCCCGCGTGGTCGGTGATGGACAACGCCGCAGCGATGCCCGCCTCCCGTCGGGCGGCGTCGTCAAGGGTGACCTGACCTGCGAGCACCAACACCGGTATGTGGTGCGATCGCGCGCCCGCCGCTAGCGCGCTGACGACTTTGCTGTGCAGCGACTGATCGTCGAACCGGCCCTCGCCGGTGATCACGAGCTGGGCGGCGGCGATGTCGTCGGCCAGCCGCGTGTGTTCGGCGATTATCGCGGCACCGGATTCGCGGCGGCCGCCGAGCGCAAGCAGGCCCGCGCCGATGCCTCCTGCCCCGCCGGCACCCGCTTCATCGCTGACCGTGCGTCCGGCCGCGGCGTTCAATTCCACCGCCCAATCGCTCAGCCGCTGTTCGAGGACGCGCACGGTGTCTGGGTCGGCACCCTTCTGCGGCCCGAACACCGCAGCGGCGCCCATCGGTCCCAGTAACGGGTGCTCGACGTCGCTGGCCGCGATGAGCTCGACGTCCGCCAGCAGCTTGCGCGCTGCCGCCAAGCTCGATTCGTTTGTGCTCCTCGCGTGCGCAGCCAGTTCCTCGATCATGCCCCGGCCACCGTCGGTGCAGCTGCTGCCGCCCAGCCCGACCACGATCCGCTCCGCCTCGGCCGCCACCGCGGCGGCGATCAGCTGTCCCACTCCCCTGCTGTGTGCGGCCAGCGCGGTCTGCACGGTCGGCGGACCGCCCAGCAGTGCCAAGCCACAAGCCTGCGCGCACTCGATGTAGGCGGTCCGCGGCGGGGCGGGGTCGAGCACCCAATCCGCGGACACCTCGTCGGTCAGCGGGCCGCTGACGCGAAGGGTCTTCACCTCGCCGACGCGGCCCGCCAGCACGCCGACGAAGCCGGGCCCGCCGTCGGACTGCGGGGCCAGGGTCAGTTCGTCGTCGGGGCGGCCCCGGCGCCAGCCGCGCGATCGCCTCGGCGGCCTCGATCGCCGTGAGGCTGTCGCCGTAGCAGTCAGGCGCAATCAGGACCCGCATGGCGGCAGACTAATCTGGCAAGCGTGAAGCTGCTGGGCCGAAAGAAAGACAAGCCGGACTCGGACAGGGTCGCCGACGAGGCCGTGTCCGGCGCCGCCCAGAACACTGGCGCCACCGCCCCGAAGGGCAGGCCCACTCCGAAACGCGACCAGGGCAAGCGAGGCCCGGTCGCACCGGCGCCGATGACGTCCTCCGAAGCGCGCCGGCGCCGCAAGGAGCTCGGCGGTCCGAAGCTGAGCCGCGAGGAGCGCAAGGCCGAGCGGCTCTCCCGCCGCGCCGACATGTCCGAGCGCCGGGAAAAGATGATGTCGGGCGAGGACGCGTACCTGCTACCCCGCGACAAGGGCCCGGTGCGCCGCTTCGCCCGCGACGTGGTCGACTCGCGCCGGAACCTGCTCGGCCTGTTCATGCCCGCAGCGCTCGGCCTGATCTTCATCATGCTGGCGGTGCCGTCGCTCACCGTGCAGCGCCTGCTCTCCCCCGCGATGCTGGTCCTGGTGCTGATCATGGTGATCGACGGTTTCATCCTGGGCCGCAAGGTGAACAAACTCGTCGACCAGAAGTTCCCCGATAACACCGAAAGTGGTTGGAAACTCGGCTTTTACGCCGCCAGCCGCGCCTCCCAGCTGCGCCGGATGCGCGCCCCGCGGCCGCAGGTCAATCGCGGCGACAAGGTCGCCTGATCACCTGTGCGCCGCATACTGGTGCTCGGCGGTATCAGGTCGGGCAAGTCACAGTGGGCTGAGACGGCGATCGCCGATTCGTCCGACGACGGCCGAGTGCGATACATCGCCACCGGCGCAGCCCCCGCCGACGACGCCGACTGGTCGGTGCGCATCGCGGCACACCGGGCGCGGCGGCCAGCGCTGTGGTCGACTGTTGAAACTTTCGATGTGGCAACGCAATTGCGGTCCGACACCGCGACGGCGACGCTGGTCGACGATATCGGCGGCTGGCTGGCCGCGGCGATGGACAAGCGCGACGCGTGGACCGGCGGTTCGGTCGGGGCCGACGTCGACGAGCTGATCGATGCGGTCGTCTCGTTCGGATCGCCGCTCGCGCTGGTCAGCCCCGAGGTGGGACTGACGGTGGTGCCGGAGACCGCGGCCGGGCGGCGGTTCGCCGACGAGCTCGGCAGCCTCAACCAACGCCTGGCCGCCCAGTGCGACCGCGTCGTGCTGGTGCTCGCGGGTCAACCCATGACGGTCAAAGAACCGGCGAGTCGCGACGGTGACTGACTTCGAAATCACCCCACCCGATGCCGATGTCGCCGCCGCGGCGCGGGCCCGGCAGGACCGGCTGACCAAACCGCCCGGCTCGCTGGGTCGGCTCGAGGACCTGTCGGTGTGGGTGGCGGCATGCCAGGGCGTGTGCCCACCGCGACAGTTTCAGCGGGCCCGCGTCGTGGTGTTCGCCGGTGACCACGGCGTCACCTCGGCGGGGGTATCCGCGTATCCGGCGGAGGTCACCGCCCAGATGGTCGCCAATTTCGACGCGGGTGGCGCGGCCATCAACGTGCTCGCCGAGACGGCAGGCGCAAGCGTGCGGGTGGTCGACATCGCCGTCGACGTCGCCGAACCGCTGTCGCCGTCGATCGGCGCACACAAGGTCCGTCGCGGCAGCGGCAACATCGCGGTGGAAGACGCGCTGAGCTCCGAGGAAGCGGACGCCGCCATCGCGGCGGGCCGCCGGATCGCCGACGAGGAGGTCGATTCCGGGGCGGACCTGTTGATCGCTGGCGATATGGGAATCGGAAATACCACGGCCGCAACCAGTTTGATCGCCGCCCTGACGAAGTCCGAGCCCGTGGCCGTCGTCGGGAGGGGCACCGGTGTCGACGACGCCGGCTGGGCGCGCAAGACCGCCGCCATCCGGGACGCGCTGTACCGGGCCCGCGGGCTGTCCGCGGATCCGGTTGGGCTGCTGCGGGTCTGCGGCGGAGCGGACTTCGCCGCCATGGCGGGATTCTGCGCCCAGGCGGCCGTGCGCCGCACGCCGGTGCTGCTCGACGGCGTTGTCGTGACCGCAGCCGCATTGGTGGCCGACCGGCTCGCGCCAGGCGCCCGGGAGTGGTGGCAGGCGGGACACCGGTCGACAGAACCGGCGCACACCCTCGCGCTGAAGCACCTTGAGCTCGAACCGATCATCGACATGCGAATGCGGCTCGGCGAGGGCACCGGCGCCGCGGTCGCCTTGCCCGTCGTGCGCGCCGCCGTCGCCGCGCTCGCGTCGATGGCCACGTTCGACGAGGCGGGCGTCACCGCGTGATCCGCTCGGTCACAGGCGCATTCGCGTTTGCGACCGTCCTGCCCGTGCGCGGCTCAGCCGGCGTGGGCCGCGGTGTCATCACCGCATTGCCTGTCGTGGGTGTCGCACTCGGGGCGCTTGCGGGCGCCGTGGTCTGGGCGTCATCGTGGGCCTTCGGCGCTGGTGACCCGATCGGCGGCGCCCTCGCGGTCGCGGTCCTGCTGATCGCGACCCGCGGCCTGCACATCGACGGGCTGTCCGACACCGCCGACGCGCTCGGCTGTTACGGGCCGCCGGAGCGGGCACTGCAGGTCATGCGCGACGGTTCCGCGGGCCCCTTCGGCGTGGCCGCCGCGGTGGTCGCGATCCTGCTGCAGGCGCTGGCGTTCACGGACCTGGGTGTGGTCGCAGTGATCGCCGCGGTGACCGCGGGCCGGGTGGCCGCGGTGGCGGCGTGCAGGCGGTCGGTGCCAGCAGCGCAGGGCAGCTCGCTGGGTGGACGCGCCGCGGGCACCCAACCGGCCGCGGTGGTGCTTGCCTGGGTCGTGGCTGTCGCGGTGCTGGCCGTGCTCGCCGATCAGCGGAGGTGGCAGGGCCCGCTGGTGGTCCTCGTTGCGCTCGTGTGCGGTATTGCGCTCGTCGCGCACTGTGTGCGCCGGTTCGGCGGAATCACCGGCGACGTGCTGGGCGCCGCCATCGAGGTGACGACGACGGTCGCCGCAGTCGGGCTGGCGATCGGCTAGTCAGCGTTCCAAGGTTCTTCCAAGGATTCTCCAAGGCGTTTCTCGGAATCTTCCGGTGCCCGCATGGGTGACCGACAACCGAAGGGATTCCGCCAATGAACCGCCTCACCACCATCATCGGCACCGCCGTCGCCACGTCCGCCCTGGGACTTGCCGCGTTCGCGTCGACAGGCGTGGCCTCGGCAAGCACAGTCGACGACACCTTCATCAGCGTGATCAGCGACGAGGGCATCGAGGCGCCCTCAGCGAAGGAAGCTATCGGCGTCGCCGAGGACGTGTGCACCATCCTCGACAAGGGCGGCGACCTGCTCGACGCCGTCAGCGCCGTCGCCGACTACACAGATCTGGAGTTCGAGGACTCGGCGTTCTTCGTCGGCGCGTCGATCGCGTCCTACTGCCCCGAGCATAAGGCGGTGATCGACTAGCTCAGCCGCGCCATCCAGCCGTGCGTGTCGGCGAACGTGCCGCGCTGGATGCCGGTCAACGTGTCCCGCAGCGCCATCGTGATCTCCCCCGGTCCGCCGTCGGCAATGGTGAACTCACCGTCGCCGTACTTGACCCTGGCGACCGGGGTGATCACCGCTGCGGTGCCGCACGCGAACACCTCGGTGATCTCGCCCGCGGCGACCTTCTTCTGCCACTCGTCGACGTCGATCTTGCGTTCCTCGACGGCGAACCCGGCATCAGTTGCCAACTGCAGCAAGGCATCTCGCGTTACCCCGGGCAGGATTGACCCGCTCAGTTCTGGGGTGACGAGCCGGGCCGTGCCGCCGCTGCCGAACACGAAGAACAAGTTCATCCCGCCCATCTCTTCGACGAAGCGGCGTTCCGCGGCGTCCAGCCAGACCACCTGATCGCAGTCGTTCTCGATGGCCTGGGCCTGGGCCAGCAGCGACGCGGCGTAATTGCCTCCGAACTTGGCCGCGCCGGTACCGCCGGGGCACGCACGCACGTACTCCGTCGACAGCCACACGCTGACCGGCTTGATGCCGCCCTTGAAATACGCTCCGGCGGGCGAGGCGATGACCAGATAGCGGTATTCGCTCGCCGGCCGCACACCCAGACCCGCCTCGGTGGCGAAGATGTAGGGCCGCAGGTACAGCGACTCCTCGCCGCCCGCCGGCGGCACCCATGGCCCATCGACGGCGATCAGCTGCCGCAGCGACTCGATGAACACCTCTTCGGGCAACTCGGGGATCGCCAACCGGCGCGCCGAGGAGCGCAGCCGCCTGGCATTGGCCTCCGGCCGGAACGAGACGATGGAGCCGTCCGCCCAGCGATAGGCCTTGAGCCCTTCGAACACCTCCTGGGCGTAGTGCAGCACGATGGCCGACGGGTCCAGTTCGATCGGCCCGTACGGGATCACCCGCGCGTTGTGCCACCCCTTCCCGTCGAGATAGTCGATCGAGACCATGTGATCGGTGTGGAACTGGCCGAACGGCGGATCGTTCAGAATCGACGCCCGTACCTCGTCGCTCACCGGCTTTGCGTTGCGCTCAACCGTGAACTCGAGGGGGCCGTCAGTCATGCAGCGATTGTATATCCGCTCGCTACCGGGTTTTTGCCTCGACAAACGGGGGCTTAACGACTTCACATTCGAGGCTGCGGCCGCGGACATCCACCGAAACTATCTGGCCGTCGGCGATGGCGGGGCCGTTGACGTCAGTGTCAATCAGCGCAAGCGCGATGCCGACTTTCAAAGTCGGAGAAAAGGTTCCCGATGTCGTGACGCCGACCGCGCGATCTCCGTCGAGGACGGTGAGGTCAGGCCGCAGTACGCCGCGGCCGAGAGCCCGCAGCCCGCGCAGGACGCGCTTGGGACCCGTCTCCTTCTCCGCCAGCAGCGCGTCGCGTCCCCAGAACGCGTCCTTCTTCCAGCCGATCGCCCATCCACAGCCAGCCTGCAGCGGCGAGATCTGCAGTGACAGTTCGTGGCCGTGCAGCGGGTAACCCATCTCGGTGCGCAGCGTGTCGCGGGCCCCCAGCCCGGCCAGCTCACCGCCCGCACTGCTGACAGCGTCCACCAGCGCGTCGAAAACCACGCCGGCCTGATCCCACGTCGGCAGCAGTTCGTAGCCGTGTTCACCCGTGTAGCCGGTTCGGCACACGCGAACCGGCACACCGCCGAATTCGGCGTCCGCATACCCCATGTAGTCCATGTCCGTTGGCAGCCCCAGGCCGCCGACGACGTCGGTCGATTTGGGTCCCTGCACGGCGAGCACGGCATACGAGCGGTGTTCGTCGGTGATGGGCAGTCCTTCTGGTGCGCGCTCCTGCAGTGCCGCGACGACAGCGGGCGTGTTCGCCGCGTTGGGCACCAGGAAAATCTCGTCATCAGAGACGTAGTAGGCGATCAGATCGTCGATGACGCCACCGGAATCGGTGCAGCACAACGTGTATTGCGCCTTGCCTTCTCCGATGCGTCGAAGGTCGTTGGTGAGAGCGGAGTTGACGTACTCGGCGGCGCCAGGTCCCCGCACCAGCGCCTTACCGAGATGGCTCACGTCGAACAGGCCGACGGTGGTGCGCGTCGCGGCGTGTTCGCTGACTGTGCCTGCGTATGACACCGGCATCAGCCAACCCGAGAACTCCGCGAAACTCGCGCCGAGTTGGCGATGGCGTTCCTCGAGGGGGCCGTGTTGGACTTCGCTCGCATCTGTTTCCCGCACGGAAATCCACCCTAATCGGGAAGTCGACGCTGGCAGACTCGGGTCGTGGTCGATTTCGAAGCCTTGGAGGCGGCCGGAATCGCTAATGCGCGCGAGCGCGCAGCGCTGATCGAATATCTCGACGGTCTGGGGTTCACGGCCGAGGAGATGGTCGAGGCCGAACGCCAGGGACGGCTGTTCGGCCTGGCAGGTGACGTCCTGCAGGGGCCGGGCCGCCCGATCCACAGCCTTCGTACGGCCGCCGACGCGCTCGGCACATCCGTCGATGAGGTCGCGACCGCCTGGGCGGTGATGGGCCTGAGGATCTCCGACCCTGAGGCACTCGCGCTGAGCCAGGCGGACGTCGACGGACTCCAGACGTGGGTGGCGATCAAGGCGCTCGTCGGCGATGACGCCGCACTCGCATTTCTGCGGGTGCTCGGCAACGCCATGGCTCGAGTCGCCGAAGCGGGTGGGACGATGGCGCGCATCGCGCAACCCGACCTACTGGTGACCCACAGCGGCGACGAACTCACCACGGCGAAGGCATATCGTGCGGTCACGGAAATCACCCATCGGTTCGGCGTCCTGATCGACGCCGTCTTCCGGCAGCACATCGTCAGCGCCCGGACCCACTTCGAGGGCGTCATCACCGACGCGTCGGCAAGCGTCACGTGCGGCATCGGATTCGCGGATCTGACCGGATTCACCACGCTGACGCAAATCCTCACGCCGACCGAATTGCTTGACCTACTAGTCGAATTCGGCGGCACGGTCTCCGACCTGGTGCACGCCGACGGTGGACGTGTGGTGAAGTTCATCGGGGATGAGGTGATGTGGGTGACGTCGACTCCCGAACTCCTCGTGAAAGTGGCGATGGATCTCGTCGAGCACTCCCGGGCGCGGGAGGCCGGCCTGCAGGTTCGCGCAGGTCTCGGCTACGGCTCCGTGCTGGCCATCGGCGGCGATTATTTCGGAAACCCGGTCAATCTGGCCGCCCGCCTTGTGGGAGCGGCGGCGCCGGGCCAGATCCTGGCGTCCAACGACGTTCGCGACGAGCTGGCCGCCTGGCAGGCCATCCCGCAGGAACCGTTGATACTGAAGGGATTCGATTCCCCGGTGACGGCCTACGACCTGCACCTGTCCCGCTGATGGTCGACCTGGACGCGCTGGAAGCCGCCGGACTCGCCAACGCGCGAGAGCGAGCGGACCTGATCAACTACCTGGACAGTCTCGGGTTCACCGTCGAAGAGATGGTCGAGGCGGAGCGTCGCGGCCGACTGTTTGGGCTTTCCGGCGACGCCGTCAGGCAGACTGGGCGACCGACCCACAGCCTGCGAACCGCTGCCGAGGCACTCGGACTGCCTCTGGACGACACCGCGCACTTCTGGACCACGCTCGGCTTGAGCGTCCCCAACCCCGACGACGTCGTGTTGAGCCAAGTGGACGTCGATGCCCTGGCCACCTGTGCCGACATGAGGCAGCGGCTGGGCGACGACGGCGGCCTGTTGCGACTCGTCGGCGCCGCTATGGCCCGGCTCGCGGAGGCCGAAACGACACTGCTTCGCACGTCGCGGCCCGACTTCTGGATCACCCGCAGCCACGATGAACTCACCACTGCCCAGGCCTGGCGCGAAGTGGCCGAATTGATTCCCCGGATCGGGGCGCTGCTCGACGTGGTTCACCGCCATCACACGACACGCCCGCGCCTCTTCGAGAGCGTCACCCTCAATCCGTCCGAGAGTGTGACCTGCGGCGTCGGCTTTGCGGACCTCTCCGGGTTCACCGCGCTCACCCACGTGCTGTCTCCCGCAGAGTTGTCGACTCTGCTCAACGGGTTCGGTGCGGCCGTCAGCGACGTGGTGCAGGCCGACGACAGTCGATTGGTGAAGTTCATCGGCGATGCGGTGATGTGGGTGAGCTCGACTCCGGAGGGCCTCGTACACACGGCCGCAGACCTCGTCGAGGACCCACGGACGCACGAATCCGGACTGAGGATCCGGGCGGGGCTCGGCTACGGTCCCGTCGTCGCCATCGGCGGAGACTACTTCGGCGACGCGGTGAATTTGGCCGCACGGTTGGTGGCCGCCGCGTCGCCAGGACAGATCCTCGCCTCCTCGGACGTAAGGGATGCGCTGCCGGAATGGCCCGCAATCCGGCAGGAACCGTTGACGCTCAAGGGATTCGATGCGCCCGTGACGGCCTACGACATGAGCAGTGCCGGCCGGTAGCTAGGCTGGAAGCTCGTGAGCACCGCAAATCCCGGATATCAGGCCCCTACCGTCACCGTCGCCTCGTCGCTGCCCAAACGCACGAAGGGTTCGGTGGTGTTGATCGTGCCGGTCGTCAGCGACCAGGACGACGACGCGACGGCTGGTGCCGCTTCAGTCGTCGGCAATCCGTTTCTCGACGCTGAGGCCGTCGGGGAGATCGACGTCGCGCTCAAGGCCCTCGGCGCGAAGGGCGGCGCCGATCAGGTCACCCGGGTTGTCGCACCGTCGCTCCCCGTGGGCAGCGTCCTCGCGGTGGGCCTGGGTAAGGACCGTGACAAGTGGCCCGCCGACGTCATCCGCCGCGCAGCGGGAGTGGCAGCGCGTTCGTTGAACGGCACCGAGACCGTGATCACCACGCTTTCGGACCTGGACCTCAGTGCGACGATCGAGGGGCTGATCCTCGGCGCGTACCGGTTCACCGACTTCCGCAGTTCCAAGACCGCACCGAAGGACGCGGGCCTGCGTGAGATCACGGCGCTGACGGCCGACACGAAGACCAAGGGACCGCGGACGAGAGGAGCACCAAACACAGCTGCAGCGGCTGCCGAGCGTGCCGCGGCGATCGGCAGCGCGGTGGCCACTGCACGCGATTTGGTAAACACCCCGCCGAGTCATCTTTATCCGGCCGAATTCGCCAAGCGCGCAAAGGCTTTGGGTGAGGCGGCGGGCCTCGAGGTGGAAGTGCTGAACGACAAGGAGCTGGCCAAGGACGGGTACGGCGGCGTGATCGGGGTCGGCCAGGGCTCGTCGCGACCACCGCGGCTGGTCCGCCTTATTCACCGTGGGGCGAAGACCAAAAAGGCCAAGACCGTCGCGCTCGTCGGCAAGGGGATCACCTTCGACACCGGCGGCATCTCGATCAAGCCCGCGGCCAACATGCACCACATGACCTCCGACATGGGCGGTGCAGCGGCCGTCATCGCCACCGTCGTGCTGGCCGCCGAGCAGCAGTTGCCCATCGACGTGATCGCGACCGTGCCGATGGCCGAGAACATGCCGTCGTCGACCGCGCAGCGCCCCGGTGACGTGCTCACCCAGTACGGCGGCATCACCGTCGAGGTGCTCAACACCGACGCCGAGGGCCGGTTGATCCTGGCCGACGCGATCGTGCGGGCCTGCGAAGACAAGCCCGACTACCTGATCGAAACGTCGACGCTGACAGGCGCGCAGACCGTGGCGCTCGGCGCCCGCACGCCCGGCGTGATGGGCAGCGACGAGTTCCGCGACCGCGTCGCCGAGATTTCCCAGGAGGTCGGCGAGAACGCCTGGCCGATGCCGCTGCCCGAAGAATTGAAGGACGACCTGAAGTCGACGGTGGCCGACCTGGCCAACGTCAGCGGCTCGCGCTATGCGGGCATGCTCGTCGCGGGCACGTACCTGCGCGAGTTCGTCGCCGACGGGGTGCAGTGGGCGCACATCGACATCGCGGGACCGGCGTACAACACCGGCGGGCCGTGGGGTTACACCGGCAAGGGCGGCACCGGCGTGCCGACGCGCACGATGTTCGCAGTCCTCGAGGACATCGCTGGGAACGGCTGATTACATCACGCTGGCACGGGCGGAGCTGCGCATCACCTGCGGCAACAGGTGCGCGACGCCGTACACGAAGTAGGCCTCCGGCGCCACGGGCCGGATCGGCTTGTTCTTCTTGACGGCGGACACGATCGCCTTGGCCACCTTGTCGGGACCGTATCTGCGGACGGCGAACGCCTTCTCCAGTTGCGCGCGCCGCGCCTCGACCTTGGCCTGCTTTCCGGCGGGCACGTCGAACCGGGTGGTGTGCACGATATTCGTGTTGATCACGCCGGGGCACACCGTCGTGAGACCTACCCCGGCCTGATCGAGTTCGGCGCGCAGGCAGTCGCCGAACATGAACACTGCGGCCTTGCTGGTGGCGTATGCATTCATCGACTGCTGCGGCGAATATGCGGTCATCGAGGAGATGTTGACGATGTGCCCGCCGGTGCCGCGATCGACGAGGCGGCGGCCAAATGACCTGCAGCAGTTGACGACTCCACCGAAGTTGATCGCAAGGACGCGATCGAATTCGTCGCGCGGCGTTTCGAGGAACAGCCCTGCATGACCCACCCCAGCGTTGTTGACCACGATGTCGGGCACGCCGTGCTCACAGCTCACCCGCTCGGCGAATTGCTCGACGGCGTCGGCGTCGGAGACGTCGACGGCGTAGGCGTGCGCGACGCCGCCGCGCGCGACGATATGCGCGGCGGTCTCCTTCGCGGTGGCCTCGTCGATGTCGCTGACCACCACTTCGGCACCCTCGCGGGCGAACGCCAGCGCGGTTTCGCGACCGATGCCGCTGCCCGCGCCCGTCACAGAAACCAGTGTGTCGCCGAAATATTCGCGCGGACGGCCGACCTGCGCGCGCAGCAGCGCCCGGCTCGCAGGCTTGCCTTCGAGGAAATCGATGAACTCGGCAACCGACTCCGCGAGCACCTGGGGATGCGACATCGGCATCCAGTGGCCGGCCTTGATGTCGCGCCGCCACAACCGCGGCACCCACCTCTTGGTGTCTTCGTAGACGTGTGGCCGGATATGCGGGTCGCTGGAGTTGACGATGAGTTGCACGGGCACGCCGACGTAGTGATCGGTCCTCGCCGAGCGAATTGTCTTGAAGTAGTTGGCGCGGTACACCTTCAGACTGTTGGCCGCATCGGAGCGATACGTGTCGGAGTGGTAAAGGCGGTCGGCGGGAATTCCGTCACGAATCATCAGCACGCGCCGCCACCCATCCGCCAAGAACGTCCGCACAACCAACGGCGCGAGCACCGGTATGGAGAAAGGGGCCATATATGAGAACCGCAACAGCTGATCCAGCGCCTGCAGGAACCGCCGCGGCCGGTACGGCCGTTTGAGACCGCCGACGATGAACCGGTTCATGTGGTCGCCGCTGGGACCCGACACCGACGTGAACGAAGCGACGTGATCGCCTGCGCTGGGCCGGGACAGGTACTCCCACATCCCCGCCGACCCCCAGTCGTGTGCGAGCACATGTACAGGCTCGCCGGGCACCACGGCGTCGATCACCGCGGCGAAGTCGTCGGCGTAGGCCGCCATCGTGTATGCCGAAACAGATTTGGGCACAGAAGTTTTGCCGACACCGCGGTTGTCATAGCGGATGACGCGGAAGCGGTCTGTGAGCAGCGGTGCGACGCCGTCCCACAGCACATGCGAATCCGGCCAGCCGTGTATCAGCACCACCGTCGGCCCCGCGGGATTGCCCTCTTCGTAGACCGCGACGCGCACCCCGTCACTGCTGTCGACGAACCGTTCGGTGATCTCGGCCATGGCACCTCCGCACAGTTAGTGGGACCGCCGGTACCGTATCAGCCTTCGAGTTCCTCGCGAACGGCGCGCTCACGTTCGATCCGCCTGCGTGCGTCGTAGTCCCGCATCCGCTGTGGATAGCCCACCTTCTGCACGTCATAGACGGGAATCTGAAGCTGCTCGCTCAGGCGTCGGGCGCCGGCGTCGCCGCCGGCCCTGCGGCGGGTCCACTCCCCGTCGGCGGCCACCAGGACGACCGTGACGTCGGTGACGGTGGTCCTCGGTTCGACGAAGGCCTCTACGCCGGTGTGCTCGGCGACCCACTGCTGCAGGTAGCGCAGATCGGCCGCGCGGTCGCTGCCGTCGGCACCCCGCGCCTTGCGGCCACCAGCCCGAAACCTGTCGAACAGTCCCACCTGCACTTCGCTCCTTTTCTCACCTCTATCGATAGTGCCAGAGCTTCGAGACCTCAGGTCTGCGGCGAACTGCGCACGGAGACGTGACAGGATGGGACCGGACATTCGAGCCGGTACGAACTGACCGACCGTTCCAGGGAGCGAGGGAGTCGAAACACATGGCCATCTCCGTTCAGATGCCCGCTCTCGGTGAGAGCGTCACCGAGGGCACTGTCACCCGCTGGCTCAAGCAAGAGGGCGACACGGTGGAGCAAGATGAGCCGTTGCTCGAGGTGTCCACCGACAAGGTCGACACCGAGATCCCGTCGCCTGCCGCGGGTGTGCTGACGAAGATCATCGCTCAGGAAGACGACACCGTTGAGGTCGGCGGCGAGCTCGCCGTGATCGGCGAAGCGGGCGAATCCGACGGCGAGGCGCCGGCCGCGCCGGCCGCGGAGGAGAAGCCGGCCGAAGAAGCAAAGCCTGCCGAGGAGCCGGCCGCACAGCCCGAACCCGCCGCCGAGGAGCAGGCGGCGCCGGAACCGGAACCGGAGCCGGCCAAGCCGGCCGCGCAGTCTTCCGGCGGAGGCGAAGCAACGTCGGTGAAGATGCCCGAACTGGGCGAATCGGTCACCGAGGGCACCGTGACGCGGTGGCTGAAGAAGGTCGGCGACTCCGTCGAGGTCGACGAGCCGCTCGTCGAGGTGTCCACCGACAAGGTCGACACCGAGATCCCGTCACCGGTCGCGGGCACGCTGCTGTCCATCACCGCCGAGGAGGACGACACGGTCGCCGTCGGCGGCGAGCTCGCCAAGATCGGCGAAGCAGGTGCTGCGGCGGCCGAGGAGCCGGCACCCAAGCCCGAACCGAAGGAAGAGGCCAAGCCCGAGCCGAAGCCCGAACCGAAGCCCGAGCCCAAGCCGGAACCGAAACCGGAGCCCAAGCCAGAACCGAAAGAAGAGGCCAAGCCCGCGCCTGCCGCGGAGGCGCCATCCGTTGACGGCGGCCCGTACGTCACCCCGCTGGTGCGAAAACTGGCTGCCGAGAACAACATTGACTTGGCGACCGTGAAGGGCACCGGCGTCGGCGGACGGATCCGCAAGCAGGACGTGATGGCGGCCGCGGAGGCCAAGAAGGCACCGCCCGCTCCGGCGGCTGAGGCGGCACCCGCGGTACCGGCCAAGCCGGCGGCCGCCGCCCCGACGCCCGCGCCCGCATTGGCGCACTTGCGCGGCACCACGCAGAAGGCCAACCGGATCCGGCAGATCACCGCCAAGAAGACGCGTGAATCCCTGCAGGCGACAGCTCAATTGACGCAGACCCACGAGGTCGACATGACCAAGATCGTGGCGCTGCGGGCCAAGGCGAAGAACGCCTTCGCCGAGCGGGAAGGCGTCAACCTGACGTACCTGCCGTTCATTGCGCGTGCCGTGATCGACGCGTTGAAGATTCACCCGAACGTCAACGCCAGCTACAACGAGGACACCAAGGAGATCACGTACTACGACGCCGAGCACCTCGGTTTCGCGGTCGACACCGACCAGGGGCTGCTTTCGCCGGTGATCCACAACGCGGGCGACCTCTCGCTTGGCGGACTCGCGCGGGCGATCGCCGACATCGCCGCTCGCGCCCGGTCCGGCAACCTCAAACCGGACGAGCTGTCCGGCGGGACGTTCACGATCACCAACATCGGCAGCCAGGGCGCACTTTTCGACACCCCGATCCTGGTGCCGCCGCAGGCGGCGATGCTGGGCACCGGGGCGATCGTCAAGCGCCCACGGGTCATCGTCGACGAGTTCGGCAACGAGTCGATCGGTGTGCGGTCGGTGTCCTACCTGCCACTCACCTACGACCATCGGCTCATTGACGGCGCCGACGCCGGCCGCTTCGTGACCACCATCAAGCGCAGGCTCGAAGAGGGCGCGTTCGAGGCCGATCTTGGGCTGTAGAACCCTGTGACCAGCGCCGTCATCGCGATTGCGGGGTCCTCAGGGCTGATCGGCTCTGCGTTGGTATACGCCTTGCGCGCCACCGACCACAGGGTGCTGCGGATCGTGCGCCGCGCTCCGTCGAACGCGGACGAGGTGTTCTGGAACCCGGACACCGGCGAGTTCGACCCGAGCGCCTTGGACGCTGTGGATGCGGTGGTGAACCTGTGCGGCGTCAACGTCGGTGACAAGCGGTGGTCGGGTGCCTTCAAGCAGTGCCTTCGCGACAGCCGCATCGGGCCGACGGAAGTGCTGTCCACCGCGGTGGTCGAGGCCGGTGTTCCCGCTCTGATCAACGCCAGCGCGGTCGGCTACTACGGCGACACCGGTAGCCGCACGACCGACGAAACCGCCGCTGCCGGTAGGGGTTTCATGGCCCAGCTGTGCGCGGACTGGGAGGCCGCCACCTCGTTCGCTGAGCGTGACGGCACGCGGGTTGTGCTGGTGCGGACAGGTCTGGTGCTGGCACCGTCGGGTGGGATTCTGAGCCGGATCAGGCCGCTGTTCTCGCTGGGGCTCGGTGCCCGATTGGGCAACGGGCGCCAGTACATGTCGTGGATCAGTCTCGAGGACGAGGTCCGGGCGCTGCTGTTCGCGATCACCCACGACGAGGTGTCGGGTCCGGTCAACCTGACCGGTCCCGCCCCGGTGACCAACGCGGAGTTCACCGCCGCGCTCGGCCGCACCGTGAACCGGCCCACCCCGCTGATCGTCCCGGGGTTTGCGCTGCGCATCGCACTGGGCGAGTTCGCGGAGGAAGGCCTGTTGGGCGGGCAGCGCGCGATCCCCGCCGCGCTGGAGCGCGCCGGTTTCGTCTTCCATCACAACACCATCGGCGAGGCGCTGGCCTTCGCCACGGCGCCGAACAACACATGACCGGGGGTAGCGTTGCGGCCATGGCGGCATCGATCCGGTCGACGGCTACGCCGATCGACGTTCAGCGGCTCGGCACGGTCGACTACCAGGCGGCCTGGCAACTCCAGCGCGAGCTCGCCGACGCACGAGCCGCAGGCGGTCCGGACACCCTGCTGCTGCTCGAGCACCCATCGGTGTACACCGCAGGCCGGCGCACGCTGCCCGAGGAGCGCCCCATCGACGACACGCCCGTCGTCGACACCGATCGCGGTGGCAAGATCACCTGGCACGGGCCAGGCCAGCTGGTCGGGTATCCGATCGTCGGCCTCGTCGAGCCACTCGATGTGGTGAATTTCGTTCGGCGCCTTGAGGAATCGATGATCAAGGTGTGTGCGGGCCTGGGCCTGGAGACCGGACGGGTCGAGGGCCGCTCCGGGGTCTGGGTGCCGTCCGACGGGTTGCGCCCTGCGCGCAAGATCGCCGCCATCGGCATCCGGGTCGCGCGCGCGACCACACTGCACGGGTTCGCGCTCAACTGCGACTGCGACCTGGACGCTTTCTCGGCGATAGTGCCGTGTGGCATCTCTGACGCAGGCGTCACGTCGCTGACCGCCGAACTGGGCCGCCGGGTGACGGTCGACGACGTGCTTGCGCCGGTGGCCGAGGCCGTGTGTGACGCGCTCGACGGCCGCCTGGTAGTAGCGTTGACGTAGTGACAGTCGCGCCTGACGGTAGAAAACTCCTGCGTCTCGAGGTCCGAAATGCCGAGACGCCGATCGAGCGCAAGCCGCCGTGGATCAAGACCCGAGCCAAGATGGGCCCGGAGTACCAGGAACTCAAGGCGCTGGTGCGGCGGGAAGGCCTGCACACGGTGTGCGAGGAAGCAGGCTGCCCGAACATCTTCGAGTGCTGGGAGGACCGCGAGGCCACGTTCCTGATCGGTGGCGAGCAGTGCACCCGTCGCTGCGACTTCTGCCAGATCGACACCGGTAAACCCGCCGAACTGGACCGCGACGAGCCGCGCCGGGTCGCCGAGAGCGTGCAGGCCATGGGGCTGCGCTACTCCACCGTGACCGGGGTGGCCCGCGACGATCTACCCGACGGCGGCGCATGGCTGTACGCCGAAACCGTGCGGGCCATCAAGAAGCTGAACCCCAACACCGGTGTGGAGTTGCTGATCCCGGATTTCAACGGCGAGCCCGCGCTACTCGAGCAGGTCTTCGAGGCGCGTCCAGAAGTGTTGGCGCACAACGTCGAAACCGTTCCTCGTATCTTCAAGCGGATCCGCCCGGCGTTTCGCTACGAGCGCAGCCTCGCGGTGCTCACCGCCGCCCGCGAGTACGGCCTCGTCACCAAGTCCAACCTCATCCTCGGCATGGGCGAGACACCCGACGAGGTGCGCACCGCGCTGCGCGATCTCTGTGACGCCGGCTGCGACATCGTCACCATCACCCAGTACCTGCGGCCGTCGCTGCGCCACCACCCGGTGGAGCGGTGGGTCAAGCCCGAGGAGTTCGTCGACCACGAGCAGTTCGCCAACGGCCTCGGCTTCGCCGGAGTGTTGGCCGGTCCCCTCGTCCGGTCGTCCTATCGGGCCGGAAGGCTGTATGCCCAGGCCGTCGCGTCGCGTCCCGCCGTATCCTGAACAGATGGCGAAACCCCGTGATCCCGCTGCGACAAAGGCCGCCAAGGCCGAGGCGAAGGCCACCCGCAAGGCGGCTTCCAAGCAACGCCGTAGCCAGCTGTGGCAGGCGTTCCAGATCCAGCGCAAAGAGGACAAACGCCTCCTGCCCTACATGATCGGGGCGTTCGTGCTCATCGTGGGTGCCTCGGTGGCCTTCGGGATCCTCTCGGGCGGTGTCTCCGGCTACATGATGATCCCGCTGGGCGTGGTGCTCGGCGCGCTGGTGGCCTTCATCATCTTCGGCCGTCGCGCACAGAAGTCGGTGTACCGCAAGGCCGAGGGGCAGACCGGGGCCGCCGCATGGGCGCTGGACAACCTGAAGGGCAAGTGGCGGGTCACGCCCGGCGTCGCCGCCACCGGCCACTTCGACGCGGTGCACCGGGTGATCGGGCGCCCCGGCGTGATCTTCGTCGGCGAAGGGTCGGCGAGCCGCGTCAAACCCCTGCTGGCGCAGGAGAAGAAGCGCACCGCCCGACTGGTCGGCGACATCCCGATCTACGACGTCATGGTCGGCAACGGCGAGGGCGAGGTGCCGCTGGCCAAGCTCGAGCGTCACCTGACCAAGCTGCCCGCGAACATCACGGTCAAGCAGATGGACTCGCTCGAGTCGCGGCTGGCGGCGCTGGGCACCAAAGCCGGACCCGCCGCGATGCCCAAGGGCCCGCTGCCGACGCAGGCCAAGATGCGCAACGTGCAACGCACCGTCCGCAGGCGCTGACTAGCGCCGCACGACCGCGGTATACGTCACCTTGTCCTGTAGTCCCCGCAGGTCGGCGTCGGTGATCAGCGGCGGGATCACCACCGCGATCAGCACTCCGCGCACCACGGCCCTGCCGAACCCGACGTGCTGACGGCCGTCGACCGGGACCACCATCAGCCCCAGGGCGAACTGGCCGGGCGTGAACCCGAACAGTCGCACCGACACCGCACCCAGCGCGAACCAGATGACCAGCACGGCGGTGGAGAGCGAGGCCATCGACACCAACCCGAACGACATCGCCAGCGCCGCCAGCCCGTAGGCGATCAACCAGTCGACGAACAGCGCGGCGAACCGCCTGCCCATCCGGGCAAGGGACCCGGGACCGGATTGCGGCAAACCGAGCCGCTGGCCCGGATACTCATTGGGTCGTTGGCCCTGGCTGCCCGACTCCGATGGCGGACCCGACAGCCAGGAACCGATCTCGCGGGCCATACTGTCAGGATAAGCGGGGCCTGTTGGGCCTCCCCGGCCGCCGCCGCAGGCTAATTGCGTAACTTCGGCGCAACATGCGGTTGACGGCCGTGCAACATCGTGTCCATAGCGTCAACCCGCGGGTTTACCAGAAATAAGGAGAGTACGCAGTGGCAGAAAAGACGGCCGACGACATCATCAAGCAGATCAAGGACGAAGACGTTCAGTACGTCGACATCCGGTTCTGCGATCTGCCCGGTGTTGTTCAGCACTTCTCGATCCCGGCTTCCGCGTTCGACGAGAGCGTGTTCGAGGACGGGTTGGCGTTCGACGGTTCGTCGGTGCGCGGCTTCCAGTCGATCCACGAGTCCGACATGATGCTGCTGCCCGACCCCGAGACTGCTCAGATCGACCCGTTCCGCGAAGCCAAGACGCTGAACCTCAACTTCTTCGTGCACGACCCGTTCACCCGCGAGGCATACTCCCGCGACCCGCGCAACGTCGCCCGCAAGGCGGAGAACTACCTGGCGAGCACCGGCATCGCCGATACCGCCTACTTCGGCGCCGAGGCGGAGTTCTACATCTTCGACTCGGTCTCGTTCGACTCACGGATGAACGGCACCTTCTACGAGATCGACTCCGAGTCGGGCTGGTGGAACACCGGTGAGCCGGTCGAGTCCGACGGCAGCGCCAACCGTGGCTACAAGGTCCGCCCGAAGGGCGGCTACTTCCCCGTCGCGCCGTACGACCACTACGTCGACCTGCGCGACCAGATGTGCACCAACCTGCAGAACGCCGGCTTCATTCTGGAGCGCGGCCACCACGAGGTAGGCACCGCCGGCCAGGCCGAGATCAACTACAAGTTCAATACCTTGTTGCACGCGGCCGATGACTTGGTGCTGTTCAAATACATCATCAAGAACACCGCATGGCAGGCCGGCAAGACCGTCACCTTCATGCCCAAGCCGCTGTTTGGCGACAACGGCTCCGGGATGCACGCCCACCAGTCGCTGTGGAAGGACGGCAGCCCGCTGTTCCACGACGAGTCCGGCTACGCAGGCTTGTCGGACACCGCGCGCCACTACATCGGCGGCATCCTGCACCACGCGCCGTCGCTGCTGGCGTTCACCAACCCGACGGTGAACTCCTACAAGCGCCTGGTGCCGGGCTACGAGGCGCCGATCAACCTGGTTTACAGCCAGCGCAACCGCTCGGCATGTGTGCGCATCCCGATCACCGGCAACAACCCGAAGGCCAAGCGCCTCGAGTTCCGTTGCCCGGACAGCTCGGGCAACCCGTACCTGGCGTTCGCGGCGATGATGATGGCCGGCCTGGACGGCATCAAGAAGAAGATCGAGCCGCAGGCCCCGGTCGACAAGGACCTCTACGAGCTGCCGCCGGACGAGGCCGCCAACATCCCGCAGGCCCCGACGTCGCTGTCCGCGGTCATCGACCGGCTCGAGGAGGATCACGAATACCTCACCGAGGGCGGCGTTTTCACCGAGGACCTGATCGAGACCTGGATCTCCTACAAGCGGGAGAACGAGATCCTTCCGGTGCAGATCAGGCCTCACCCATACGAGGTCGCGCTGTACTTCGACGTGTAATTGGGTTTCTCCGCCCCGCGGTTTCGCATTGCGGGGGAACCACAGGGAAACCCCCGATTCGTCCGGGATGAGTTCGGCCATAGCGTCGGTGGTTGGAGGGGGCACACATCGTGCGGCCGGTGCTCCCATGCCCCACCGGCCGCGCGATGTTCTCCTGTCGCGATTCACAGCGAGATCCCAGGACCGTAGGGTCGACCCCATGACGACCAAAGTGGAGGCGCGCCTCAATTCGTACTCCCCCGCTGTCTTGAGCCTGTTCCGCGTGGTGTTCGGATTCCTGTTCTTCCTCTTCGGCACATCTCACGTGTTCGACTGGCCGATCGCGTTCGGCATTCCCACCGCCAGCTGGCCGGTGTGGTACGCCGGCATCATCGAACTGGTCACCGGCCTGCTGATCATGTTGGGGTTGTTCACCCGCATCGCCGCCTTCATCGCGTCGGGCCACATGGCCGTCACCTACTTCTCGCAGCACCAGCCCCGCGGGTTGTGGCCGATCGTCGGGCCGCAGATGGGTGGGAACGGCGGCCTGCCGGCGATCCTGTTCTGCTTCGGTTTCTTCCTGCTGGTTTTCACGGGACCCGGCGCCTACGCGCTGGACACGATGCGAAGCCGACGAGTGCGACGGCAAGTGCAGATTTAGCGAACGAGTGATGATACGGATAGCTAACTAACGCACCCATCACATAGGTGATCAGCTGGCAAGGGCCAACTCTTAGGGAAACACCCCTTTCCTTTCCAGCAACCGAGGTCGACTATTGATCCATGACCTCCGGGTCGATGGCCGAGGCGGCCCCGGCGCTGATCGTGCATCAGGTCGGGGAATGTGACCGCGTCACCGGCGCGGTGACGTATCAGGCCAGCGTCGGCGACGGCAACACTCCTCTCGCGCTGTCGTTCACTCGGCCGCGGGACGGCGTCGTCGCCGACCTCGGCCATGGCATGTTCCGCTACACGCCCAATCCGCGGGTCAACGCCGACTCGGACAGCTTCGTGGTCGTCACCGCCGACGGCTGCGGCGGAACGCTCGATGCGACGGTGACATGGATCAACGACAACCACGTTCCCGTCGTCGTCGCGCCGCCGCGGCTGTGGCCGCCGGATCCAGCGACGGGCGCGGTCACCGTGTCGCCGAATATCGTTGACCCGGATGGTGATTTGCTGACGTTCATGCTCGACGCCCCGTTCCCCCAACGGGGTACGGTGTCGATCGACTGGGACGGCACCTTCACCTATGTTCCCTTTCCGTCGGAGCGCGACGACACCTTGGTCGGCGAGGAAACGCTTGGCTTCCGCGCCCTCGACCCGCGGGGAGCAAGCGCCTACATCACCGTGACAGTGCCGATCAGCCCGCGCCGCATCGCGATTCCTCCGGATCCCGGATCGGCGCCCACGGCCCCCGATCCCGAAACCGGCGTGGTCACCGGAACCTGCGATCACTCGGGCGCGGGCTACACGTACAGCGCCAGCGCTCCGGCCAAGGGCACCGTGGTGATCGATGCGGAGATGGGCGTCTGGGCCTACCGACCCGCGGCCACGGCACGGCACGAGGCGGTCGCCGACAGCGCGTCGCCGGCCGAACGGCACGACGACTTCACCATCACCATTTTCAAGGGCGACCGCGACAAAATCGCTGTGCCCGTGTCGGTTCCGCTGGTGTCGATGAAGACGGTGCCGTCGTATGCGGTGACAGCCGAGATCGCGTTGGGCGTCGTGCCCGAGGGCCTGGCGATTAGTCCGCGTCGCGATCATCTCTACGTGACGAGCTTCGTCGACGAGCCGGCGGTCACAGTGATCCGCACGGCCGACAACACCATCTCGCGCATTCCGTTGACATTCCGGCCTGAAGCCGTGGTCGTCGGCCCGGACGGTCACCACCTCTACGTGGCCGACCCCGCCGGACGCAGGGTTGGGGTGATCGACCCGATCGAGCACACCACGGCGTTCGTGGAGGTGGGTGATCATCCGTTCCACATGGCCGTTCTCGGCAGCGAGCTCTATGTGGCCAACAATCAAGACGGAACCGTCAGCGTGATCGACACCATCGACAACGCTGTGGTCCGCTCCATCGCGATCGGCGGACACCCCTACGCGGTGGCGGCGGCCCTGGGCCAAGTGTTCGTCACTGACTACGGCTTCTACGGCGGCCAGTCCGCCCATCGGGTGTCGGTGATCTCCGCGCTGGGCGGCTTGGCCGGAACAATTCCTGTCGGCTACTACCCGACCGCCGTCGCCGCGTCGCCGGATGACACACGGATTTACGTCGCCAACGACGAAGGCTCCTACACCGGCAATCATCCCGGCACCACCACGGTCATCAATGCCAGCACCGGCGCCATCATCGACACCCTGGCCGTTGGCGGCTGTGCGGTCGCCGTCAGTGACAACGGAGAGCAAGTGTTCGTGGCGAGTCAGGGATACGAGTCGACGTTCACAAGCGCGGTGTCCATCGTCAATCTCCCCACCGGCCGGATCACCGCCGTCCCGATCCACGGGATGCCGAATGCCTTGGCTGTCAGCGGGAATCGCATATACGCCACCGACACGTGGCATTCGTCGGTAGTGCAGATCACCGCGCGCGAAACGTCCGTCGTCGACACCGACGTCGCCAATGCGCGACCGACGTTGACCGTCACCCAGGTGGGATATCGCGTGTTCCGGGTCAGCGTAGAAGATTCCGACAACGACCCTGTGATCTGCACGGCGACGCAACCGTTCTGCGGCACGGTGAGCGACCTCGGCAACGGCCTACTCCAGTACACCCCCAACGCAAGGGCGGTCGCCGGGTTCGTTGATCGCTTCGCCGTCACCGCCGACGACGGCCACGGGGGCGTCGCGACCAAGACCGTCGCCTTGACCGTCTAGCCCCAGGTCCTTGCGGAACTTGCGCAAACCGTCGATCTTCTCGGCGAGCGACGCCTGTGGGCCGCCGTAGAACATCCACGGCATCGTGATGATCCCGGTGATGCCACTCGCCTCGGCACGCTCGTAGTGCTCGGGAGTGAAGGCATCGGTCAGCGGCGTCAGGACGGCGAAATCGTCCATCGACAAGCCGCGTTCGGCGCGCAGCTCGCGCAGCCGGTCGACGCGTTCGATGGCCCGGTCGGTGGTGATCAGGTCGCCGATCCAGCCATCGTTGCGGGCCGCGCGGCGCAACGCGATGTCGCTCAGGCCGCCAACATAGATCGGAACGTGCGGCGGTGTGGGCTCCATCTCCAGCCGCGGCGCCGAGTAGAACTCGCCCTCGAACTCGGTCCAGCCCGGCGCCCACAACGCCTTCATCAACTCGAGCATCTCGTCGGTGCGCCTGCCGCGGCGGTCGAACCGCTGACCCATCAACGTGAACTCTTCCTCGCACCAGCCGACGCCGATGCCGAGCTCCAGCCGACCACCGGCGAGATATGCCGCAGTGCCAATGGATTTCGCCGCGGAGTACGGATCGCGCATGGCGGGCAGGTACACCGTCGTCACGAAGTGCAGCCGCGTCGTGACGAGCGCTATGGCGCCGATCATCACCCACGGATCCGGCCAGTCTGTGAACGCCTCCCAGCGACGGCTGCCGTCCTTGGTGTACGGATACGGCGTCTGCAACGTCTCGAGGTTGATGACGTGGTCGGGTATGCCCATGCCGTCGTAGCCGAGATCATCGGCGGCCTTGGCGATTTCGACGACCTCGCCGGTGTCGAGGAACGCCGTGCTGACATAGAACTTCATCCGGCGTCCCGTGCCCAGGCCGGCCTGATGAACACTCCCTCGGCCTCGACTGTGGTGCCCTCGGCGTCGCTCAGGTAGCCCCGCGCAAAGGTCTTCACGCCGTCGATCCGGTCGATGAACGCCTCGGCGCGCAGCGGCCCCAACGGCGTGCCACGCAGGTAACGCAGCTCGATGGTGCCGGTGAACTTCGGTTTCGTCAGCCCTTCGCTGGCCGCCTCGCCGAGGATGTGGTCGAGCACAAGCGCGCAGATGCCGCCGTGCACCCATCCCGGCGGACCTTCGTACGCGCCGCTCAGAGTGAACTCGCTCCACGCCCGGCCACCCGGCTCGTGGTGAATGACCATCGGCGGGGCGATCGCATTGCGCACCCCGACAGCGGGATTGGCCCACGCCAGCGGGCGTCCCGTGTCCTCGTGGCGCAGGGTCGTCACGGTGCGCTTCTTGCGCTGGAGCATCGCCGTTACCATCTCGACCGCGGCCTGCGCCTCGCGGGCGGTCGCCTCGTCGATGTCGGTGTGGATACCCGCGTCGATGAGCTTGCGAATCGCGGCGGTCAACGGCTCGTAGAGCACGCGTTGGCGGTCGTACTCCTCCGCGCTGATCACGTCGAACCCGAAATCCATACTCATTCGCGCTGTCTCATCTGCTGTGCCCTACTCACTCGCCGAAAACCTTTCGTACCACCGCTTTTGCCCGGCGAGTCACCCGCAGGTAGTTGTCGAGGAACTCGCCGCCATCGTCGGTGTCCCAGCCCGCGGCCACGGCGACGGCGTTGAGCTGGCGGCCGGGGCCCGGCAGCTGATCGGTGGGCTTGCCGCGCACCAGCACCAGCGCGTTGCGCGCCCGCGTTGCCGTCAACCACGCTTGGCGCAGCAGATCGACGTCGCCCTCGGCGATCAGCTCGGCGGCGCCGATGGCGTTGAGGGTATCGAGTGTCGACGTGCTGTGCAGTGCGGGCACTTTGTGCGCATGGCGCAGCTGAAGCAGCTGCACCGTCCACTCGATGTCGGCGAGCCCGCCACGGCCCAGCTTGGTGTGCGTGTTCGGATCCGCGCCGCGCGGTAGCCGCTCGGCGTCGACGCGCGCCTTGATGCGCCTGATCTCCTGCACGGCTTCCGCGGACACCCCGCCCGGCGGGTAGCGGGTCTTGTCGACCATCAACAGGAACCGCTCCCCGAGATCTGGGTCGCCGGCCACCCGGTGCGCCCGCAGCAGCGCCTGAATCTCCCATGGCTGCGCCCATTGCGCGTAATAGGCCTCGTAGGACGCGAGCGTGCGCACCAGCGGCCCACTGCGGCCCTCCGGTCGCAGGTTCGCATCGACCTCCAGCGGCGGGTCGGCGCTCGGCGTGCCCAGCAGCGCGCGCACCTGTTCGGCGACACTCACCGACCAGCGCACCGCGACCGACTCGTCCGTGCCTGGTACGGGGTCGCACACGAACATCACATCGGCGTCCGAGCCGTAGCCGAGCTCGCCGCCACCCAGCCTGCCCATCCCGATCACCGCGATGCGGGCGGGCACCCCGCTGTCCGGGGTGTTGGCGCGAATGATGACGTCCAGCGCCGCCTGCAGCACGGCCACCCACACCGATGTCAGCGCCGCGCACACGTCGGTCACCTCGAGCATGCCGAGCAGGTCGGCCGACGCGATGCGAGCCAGCTCACGGCGCCGCAGCGTGCGGGCGGCCGCGATCGCCCGGACCGGCTCGGGATGCCGTCCTGCCGAGGCGATCAAGGCCCGCGCCAGCCCGTCGGGCTCGACTTCGAGCAGCTTCGGGCAGCTCGGGCCGTCGGCATAGAGCTGGATCACCTCCGGCGCCCGCATCAGCAGGTCGGGCACGTAGGCCGAGGTGCCGAGCACCTGCATCAGCCGCTTGGCCACCGCGCCTTCGTCGCGCAGCGTCGACAGGTACCACCGCTGATCGGCGAGCGCCTCGCTGATGCGTCGGTACGCCAGCAGGCCGGCGTCCGGATCGGGTGTATCGGACAGCCAGTCCAGCAGCGTCGGCAGCAGCACCTGTTGCACCCGACCGCGCCTGCCGCTGTGGCTGGTGAGCGCTGCAAGATGCGTCAGCGCGCTCTGCGGACCCTCGTAGCCAAGGGCCGCGAGCTGACGTTCGGCCGCCTCAGGCGTCATGCCTTCCGAGATACCAACTGCGCCAACCGATTCCAGTAGCGGTTGGTAGAAGAGCTTGGCGTGCAGCCGCGACACCCGCATGTTCTGGCGCTTGACTTCCTCGCGGAGCACACCCAGCGCATCGTGGCGACCGTCCGGCCGGACATGTGCCGCGCGGGCCAGCCAGCGCAGCGCCTCATCGTCGTCGGCCTCGGGCAGCATGTGTGTGCGCTTGAGCCGCTGCAGCTGCAGCCGGTGTTCCAGCAGCCGCAGGAACTCGTAGGAGGCGGTCATGTTGGCGGCGTCATCACGGCCGATGTAGCCGCCCGCGCCCAGCGCCGCCAGCGCGTCGACGGTCGAGGCGACATGCAGCGATTCGTCCTTGCGGCCGTGCACCATCTGCAGCAGCTGCACGGCGAACTCGACGTCGCGCAGCCCGCCGGTGCCGAGCTTGATCTCGCGAGACCGCACCCCGGCGGGCACCAGTTCCTCGACGCGCCTGCGCATCGCCTGTACCTCGGGCACGAAGTCCTCGCGCTGGCTTGCCGTCCACACCATCGGCGTCAGCGCCTCGATGTAACGCCTGCCGAGTTCGACATCTCCTGCCGCCGGCCGCGCCTTCATCAGCGCTTGGAACTCCCACGTCTTGGCCCACCGCTGGTAGTACGCGATGTGGGAGTCCAGCGTGCGCACCAGCTGGCCGTGCTTGCCCTCCGGCCGTAGCGCGGCATCGACTTCGAAAAACGCATCGCTGGCGAACCGCATCATCTCGCCCGCCACCCGGGTCTCGACGGCGTCTGCGGTCTCGCCGACGAAGATGACATCGACATCGCTGACGTAGTTCAGCTCCCTAGCGCCGGACTTTCCCATCGCGATCACCGCGAGCCTCGGCTCCTCACCGTCGCCACGCACCGATCGGCTGGCGACGGTTAGTGCCGCACCAAGCGCAGCGTCGGCGAGATCGGCAAGGTGCTCGCCGACCGTGGTGAACGGCAACACCGGTTCGTTCTCAACCGTCGGCGCGAGGTCCAGTCCTGCCAGGACCAGCAGCCGATCGCGGTGAAGCGCTCGCAGAGGCTGCAGGGCAGCCTTTGCGTCGCTTGCCTTTTCGACCACCCCGTTGAAGATGTCCCGCAGCTCGCCGGCCGACGGCAGTGTGACAGCGCCAGCCAGAAGGCGCCACGAGTCGGGGTCGGCCACCAGATGATCCCCGAGAGCCAGCGACGAACCGAGCACTCCGAACAACCGGCCCCGCAGCCCTTTGTCCTTGAGGAGAGCCTGGTTGAGTTCGTCCCAGTCCCGTCCCACGGCGTCGGCGAGCCGGACCATTGCGCGAAGGGCTTCGTCCGCGTCGGGCGCACGCGACAGCGACCACAACAGCTCGACATGTGCGTCGCTGTTCCACCCCAGCCGCTCGAGGTCCGCTGCCGCGGTCGGTTCGACGAGCCCCAGCCGGCCCACGCTGGGCAGCTTCGGTCGCTGCGTCGCTGGTTTGGCCACGCTTATGAAGGTAGCGCAGCAGTTATTCCGTGCTTTTCTACAGGGACAGGTAGGCCTTCAGCTCGAACGGCGTCACGTGGCTGCGGTAGTTCTCCCACTCGGTGCGCTTGTTGCGCAGGAAGTAGTCGAATACGTGCTCCCCCAACGCTTCCGCGACGAGTTCGGAGTTCTCCATCTCGGTCAGCGCGACACCGAGGCTGCCCGGCAGCTCCTTGTAGCCCATCGCGCGGCGCTCCTCCGGGGTGAGGCTCCACACGTTGTCCTCGGCCTGCGGGCCCAGCACATACCCCTTCTCGATGCCGCGCAGGCCCGCCGCCAGGAGTACCGCAAAGGTCAGATACGGGTTGCATGCCGAATCGGGGCTGCGCACCTCAACGCGACGCGACGAGGCTTTGCGCGGGGTGTACATCGGCACCCGCACCAGCGCCGAGCGGTTGGCCGCTCCCCACGACGCCGCCGTCGGCGCCTCACCGCCGTGCACCAGCCGCTTGTAGGAGTTCACCCACTGGTTCGTGACGGCGCTGATCTCCTGCGCGTGCTCGAGAATGCCCGCGATGAAGGACTTGGCGACATCGGAGAGCTGAAGTGGGTCGTCGGGGCTATGGAACGCGTTGGTCTCACCTTCGAACAGGCTCATGTGGGTGTGCATGGCCGAGCCCGGGTGTTCGGCAAAAGGCTTGGGCATGAACGAGGCTCGCACCCCGTCGCCGATCGCGACCTCTTTGACCACGTACCGGAACGTCATCACGTTGTCGGCCATGGACAGCGCGTCGGCGTAGCGCAGGTCGATCTCCTGCTGGCCCGGCGCGCCTTCGTGGTGGCTGAACTCGACCGAGATGCCCATCTGCTCGAGCGCCTCGATGGCGTGCCTGCGGAAGTTCGGCGCCGCGTCGTGCACGGCCTGATCGAAGTAGCCGCCATTGTCCGCGGGCACCGGCACCGAGCCGTCCTCCTCGCCCGGCTTCAGCAGGAAGAACTCGATCTCGGGATGCACGTAGCAGGAGAAGCCGAGGTCACTGGCCTTGGCAAGCTGGCGGCGCAGCACGTGCCGTGAGTCGGCCCACGACGGCGAGCCATCCGGCATCGTGATGTCGCAGAACATCCGCGCCGAGTGGTGCTTGCCCGCACTGCTGGTCCACGGCAACACCTGGAACGTCGACGGATCGGGCCGGGCCACCATGTCGGCCTCCGACACCCGGGCGAAGCCCTCGATCGCCGACCCGTCGAAGCCGATGCCCTCCTCGAACGCGCCCTCCAGTTCGGCGGGGGCAATCGCGACCGACTTGAGGTATCCGAGCACGTCGGTGAACCACAGCCGGACGAAGCGGATATCGCGTTCCTCCAGCGTCCGCAGCACGAATTCCTTCTGCCGATCCATGACCGCAGCGTAGGTTCCGGCTGTTAATTCTGTGTTTCGTAATTGCATCCGTCGTGGTAGATGACCTTTTTTCAGGTCGCTGTCCATCGTCATGCGCAGTGTTATCCGATAGTCAGCAACGCTTTTCGGAAATCCCGCCGAGAAGCAAGGTGGACCCCACTCGGGCTCAAGGGCGGCAAGCGGTATCGGGATTGCCGAGGCGCGGGAGTTTGGGCGCCGAGGTCGATGGGGCTGGCCCGAGCCGGTAATCGGGCAGCACCGAACTCG
>Ga0157378_10000519_pt1 | contig 36662 bp, 29 predicted proteins | sample M65metaG_FD_115309 | JGI IMG/M metagenome (GOLD analysis project Ga0157378, IMG submission 115309) | Miscanthus rhizosphere microbial communities from Kellogg Biological Station, Michigan, USA - M6-5 metaG | ecosystem: Host-associated > Plants > Roots > Rhizosphere > Soil | place: USA: Michigan... | reverse complement strand
GATCGACGCAGCGGATGCCGCCAAAGCGTCTTGGGCCGCGACGGCTCGCTCGGAGCGCGAACGCGACTTTCTTGAGTGAGAGAATTACCGGAAAGTTGAACGGCGAGATGCCTGCGACCACGCCTAGAGGGCGTCGGATGGCCATGGAAAATAATCCTGGGGAGTCCGACGAAAAAACGTCCCCGTGAACGCGCCGGGCTTCGCCCGCGATGGAATGCACCAAGTTCGCCGCAAAGGGAACTTCGAACATTGCTTTGCCGAATGTGGCGCCGCCTTCATCGATCAGGAGATCGACGATCTCCTGCTTGGCTAGTTCCAACCCATCGGCGGCGCGGTGCAGAATGCGTTCGCGCTCCGAGGGAGGCGTCGCGGCCCAAGACGCTTTGGCGGCATCCGCTGCGTCGATCGCGGCGCGCATGTGCTGCTCCTGCGCCATGAAAACCTTGGCGAAGGGAAGTTGATTGGCTGGATTTAGAACGTCAGTGAGAGCCGAAGCGGGAATTTCGATGGCCTTGCCTGCGATGTACGGAGTCGAAAACATGTCGACACCTCCGAGATTGAAAGAACTTGCTGAGTTCCGCGGACGCTCAACGCCAAACGCGTCGCGCGGTTTCCACGACCAGGCGGAGCTTGGCCCACTGTTCGACTTCGGTCAGCATATTCCCTTCCATGGTAGAAGCAAAGCCGCACTGGGGGCTCAGCGCGAGATTCTCCAGGGGAACGTATTGGGAGGCTTCCTCGATCCGTCGCACGAGTATGTCAGCGCTTTCCATTCGCGCCAGCTTGGAGCTGACCAAGCCGAGAACGACGGTTTTTCCGCGAGGCACGAAACGCAGCGGTTCGAATGTACCGGAGCGCTCGTCGTCGTATTCGAGCAGAAAACGGTCAACCTCCAGAGTCCCGAACAGTTTTTCAGCGACGGAATCGTAGCCACCTTCGGCGTACCAGTGACTGCGATTGTTACCGCGGCACAGGTGGATTGCCACGGTGACGCCGGGACACCTGGCGCGTTCGAAACAGGCGTTGTCTGCTCGAATTGATTCGTCGAGCATAGTCTCCGGCTCGACTTTCATCTCGGTGCGGATCCACTCGCGCCATTTCGGGTCCATGAAATAGCTGTAGCGCGGGGCGTCGATCTGAATGTAGCTCACGCCGTCGGCGGAAAGTTTGGCGATGTCCTGCTTCATGATTTCGACGATGTCCCACAGCAGAGCGGAGTGGTCTTTGTAAACTTTGTCCGTTATGCCGCGCTTGAAGGCGATGGCGGGGAATTGCGTGGCGCTTGGCAGAGTCATCTTGATTGCGCCGGGGCTGTTTTTCTTGAGGAAGGGAAGTTCGTGACCGGTAAGCGGTCGCACCTGGCGCAGCTTTTCGTTCACGATCCCAGCCACGCGGCTGACCGGGGCTTCGCCCGCGTCGCCGGCTTTCCATGTGCGGGCAACAGCGTCGCCAAAGTCGAATCCTTCGACCGCGTCCCAAAGATCGCTCATGAAATTGCTGCGCCGGAGTTCGCCATCCGTGAAGATTTCAAATCCCAATTCCTTCTGCTTGTCGAGAACGCGCTGGATGTGACGGTCTTCGAGGGCGCGCAACTGTTCCGGATTCACCGAAGGATTTTGGCGCGCCTCGAGCAATTCGGCTGGCCTCAAGAAACTTCCGACGTGGTCGGCTCGGTAGGTTGCGGACATCGTTGTTTCCCTTCTTGAAGAAAAACGGTTGCGCGCTTACTTCTCAAACCAATTACTGTGGTCGCCCAGGTTTGCCGCGATTTTGTGGGCTGTCATTTTGACGAGATCGATTTTTTCGGCCAGATCTTTTCCCTGAAAACGCTGGGTAGGTCCCGCGATGCCCACGGCTCCGATTACGCGCGCATTCTGCGAAATCACGGGCGCCGCGACGCCGTTCAATCCGCACTCCAGTTCCTGCTCATCGAGTGCGTAGCCGCGCTGGCGGATGCGCCGCAGATCATTTTTCAGTTCGGCGACACGTGTGTGCGTGTTGGGCGTATAGCGCGTCAACTTGTTCTTCAAAAGGATGGCGTCGACGTCTTCTTCGCTGAGGTAGGCCAGAACGGCTTTTCCCGCTGCGGAGCAATGCGCCGGAAAAAATGCGCCGACCGGAGTGCGCACGCTGATCATTGTCCGGGGAGAATCAAACCGTTCGAGGCACACAACGCCACCCGAGCCGGGAACGGCGAGGCTCACGGCCTCGTTGCAGACGTGGGCCATTTCCTTCAGATAGCGCCTCGATTCGGTCTGCAGCGTTCGAGACCTCGCGGCCTTCGTTCCAAGTTCGTGGAGTTTTAAGCCCAGGCGGTAGTGTTCGTTCTCGGGATCTCTTTGTACGAGATCCAAGCGCTCCAGTGCGCTCAGGAGGCGGTAGACCGTCGTCTTGTTGAGATGGAGGCCTGAAGCGATTTCGGCGATGCGCAGTTCGGGGCCATGCTGTCCCATATAGAAAAGGATATGCATCGCTTTCTGCAGCGATTTGCTGGAGCCCGCGTGTGCAGCTTCTTTGTGATTGGAGCGCATTTTCAATGTCGGCTGCATTGGCGCATCCCCAGTTTTTTGAATCTAAACCCGCACCTTTTGAAAGGCGCAAAGGGTGCGGCACCCCGAAGCCTCGGACTACCTCATTCGGTCGTTTTGGGCGCATTGTAAGTCCGATCGGAATTAAGTCAATATGAATTTATAGTTCACAATGTGAAACAACGGAGAAGAGGAGCGTGCGGTGGGGCGAATCCATTTAATGTGATTTCCCGGCCAATCCAAACAGTTTGATGGCATTTTCTTTGAGGATCAAGGGGCGAACTTCTTCGCGGATGGCGATTTCGCGGAAATCGGCCATCCAGCGGTCCGGGGTGATCAGCGGATAATCGGAGCCGAAGAGCACCTTGTGCTTCAATAGCGTGTTCGCGTACTGCACCAGAATGGGAGGGAAATATTTGGGGGACCATCCGGAGAGGTCGATGTAGACCTCCGGCTTGTGCAGGCAGATCGAAATCGCCTCTTCCTGCCAGGGGAATGAGGGATGGGCCAGGATGATGGGCATGTCTGGAAAATCGACCGCGACGTCGTCAATCGGCATGGGATGACCGTACTTAAGGCGTACCCCGCCGCCTCCGGGCATGCCGGTGCCAATGCCGCTGTGCCCTGTGTGGAATAAAACGGGCAGGCGGGCTTCGGCAAATACTTCGTAAAGCGGGTAGGCGATTTTGTCGTTTGGGAAAAATTCCTGCAAGGGGGGATGCAGCTTCAATCCGCGCACTACGCCTGCGGTCACGAGGCGGCGCGCTTCTTCGACTCCGGCTTTTCCGCGGTGTGGGTTGATGCTGGCGAGGGCGATGGCGATGTCGGAATTGCGGGCGGCGAATTCCGCGACCGCGTCGTTGGAGACGAGTGGTCTACCGGTCACGCTTTCATCCACCGTAAATACAACGCAGGCCATGTTGCGGGAACGGTAGTAATCGGCCATGGCGTCGGGCCTGCGGTCCGCGCCCGTGGGGCCAAAGTATTTTTTCGCCGCCTGGTCCGTCGCCGAGTCCTCACCTTGATGCTCGATATGCACGTGGACGTCGAAGGCCACGATGGATTCGGCACGAATGGATTTTTCCTGGCTCATGTCATTGCTCCCGTTCTTCTGGTGAAAACGCTGCCTCAGAGAAATTGTTAATTCGTCTTAACCGCTCGTATGCAGGGCACGCATGCGTTCGTAGTCCTTCCGGAACGGTCCATAGACGGCTCGAAAGGCACACAGCATCAAAACGGATGCGGCGCTGATGGTGATGGCGAGCGACGGTCCAATCATTTTTTCGTTGCGAAATACGTAGTCGTTTAAAAGTCCAGGAAGCAATGGGCCGAGGCTCAGGCCTCCCATATTAAGGATTAGAAGAAACAGGGCCGACACCTGGCCGCGCACCTGGTTCGGAAAAATTAATTGGATGGCGGCATAGGAACTCCCGATCGGAAGTGCGAGAAAGAAAAGTGCAGGGGCCGCGAGGAGCATGGTCCAGCCAGCGTGTTTCGCGGTCATTGCGAATGTGAAGAAAATGCCCGATCCAATCGCGCTGACTACAGCTACCCGGAGCGGAGCCTCCACTAGACCCTTCCTGTGCCAGTGATCGCAAAGCCGGCCACCGGCGGACATTCCCAGACAGCCGAATATGAGGATGATCAAACCAAGGGCTCGGCCGGACTGGCCTGCGGACCATCCGTGAATCCTTTGTAGAAATGACGGAGCCCAGGCAATAAACGCATAAGTGCCCATTGACTGGAAAACCATTCCTGTGGATATGCCCATCACGGACTGCCATCGCATTTTCAATTCGACGACAACTTCACGGAATCGCAGTCGAGCGGCGGTTCCGTTTGATGTGCGCAGAATTTGACGGCGGGTGGGTTCACGGACAGTGTAGAGCAGGAGCGCGATCGCGAGGCCGGGCGCGCCAACGATCAGGAAAGTGAAACGCCACGGAGCGACCGCGCTCAGAAGAGGCAGTGAAACCGCTGGCATGTGTGTCACAGCGTCAACCACCGAACCGCCGGCGATCAGCGCGAGACCCGAACCGATGAAAATGCCCATGGAATAGACGCTGAGCGCGCCGCCAAGTTTTTCTTTCGGAAAATAGTCTGCGATCAGCGAAAAAGCGGACGGCGAGAGCGTCGCTTCGCCTACGCCCACACCCATTCTTGCCAGGAACAGCGACCAGAAACTGCGCGCGGCGCTGCAGGCACCGGTGAGAAAGCTCCAGAGGATTACGCCAACAATAATCACGTTGCGGCGGTTACGAGTGTCCGCGAGCCGGCCGAGCGGCAATCCCATCAGGCCGTAAAACAGGGCAAATGCGATGCCCTGCAGGAGTCCGATGCGCGTATCACTGAGACCGAGGTCGCGCTTCATCGGCGCGACTAACAAACTTAGGATTTGCCGGTCGACGAAGGAGAGCGTGTAACAAATCATCAGAATAAATACGACGTACCAGGCGTACCGAAGTCTTGTTTTGTCGCTCTGTGTGGATTTCAGAGCGGACATCGCAACCGGCGATGGAGGCGCTAAACTCGCTGCTCGCTCCGGGGATTTCATGCTTCGTGGAGCGAATACTATCAGGCGCGGCCGGTTCCCGGTCAAGAAATGCGCAAAGGGAGCTACGGAAATCCAGTTGTCGTTTGTCTGCTGGAATCGTCACGCAGCACAGCCACTCCCGGCTGTGCGAGGTTTGCAAAACGCCGTGAGGGGCAGCTGCTCGTGCGACTCACAAAACCTCACAGCCAGGAGTGGCTGTGCTACGAAGAAAAATTGCTCGATTCAATCAGGGCGTTTCTCGCGCCAAACCTGTTGTGTGGAGTGGGCGAGTGGCTTACGATGCGCGAGCAAGAGCGCTAAATCGGAAAATCCAAGTTTCTTACTCTCGATTGAAACGATAGTCGCATTCCATCTGTTTCGATGGAACTCTTTTTGCCGGCAGATCGTGTTTAGTGGAGACGGCGATGCGGACTCAAGTGGCAATCATCGGCGGCGGGCCGGCTGGACTGCTTCTCGCCCACATTCTTGATCGAAACGGCATCGATAGCGTGGTGCTGGAACGGCAGAGCCGCCCGCATGTGCTGCGGCGGATTCGGGCCGGAGTGCTGGAGGCCGGAACCGTCGATCTGTTGCGCGCGGTGGGCCTCGGCGAACGCATGGATCGTGAAGGGCAACCTCATCGTGGAACGGCAATCGCGTGGGAGGGAAGGGAACGGTTCTTCATCGACACCAAGAAATACACCGGCAAGATGATGATGGCCTACGGGCAGACGGCGATCACTGAAGACTTGTATGCGGCGCGGGATGCCGCGGGCGGAGAGGTCATTGACGAAGCGGGCAATGTGCAGGTGCACGATCTCACGGCTACTCAACCGTACGTTACTTACGAAAAGAATGGACAGGTCCAGCGGATCGATTGCGACTACGTCGCAGGCTGCGACGGTTATCACGGCGTAAGCCGTCCATCCATTCCGGCCTCGGTGCTGCGCACCTTCGAGAAAGTCTATCCGTTCGGCTGGCTGAGCATTATGTCGGAGACGCCGCCGTATCGGGACATCTGCTACGTTTCCCACCGGCGCGGATTTGCGCTGGCGTCCCAACGCAGCGCGATGCTCAGCCGCTACTACATTCAGTGTGAGATCGACACCCGGCTGGAGGATTGGCCCGATGAACGTTTCTGGGAGGAATTCAAGGCGCGATGTCCCAAGGAAATGGCCGACCAGATTGTCACCGGCCCGTCGATTGAAAAATCCATTGCGCCGTTGCGCAGTTTCGTCGCGGAGCCGATGCGTTATGGCCGGTTGTTTCTGGCCGGGGATGCGGCGCATATCGTACCGCCCACGGGCGCAAAGGGCCTGAATCTGGCGGTGTCGGATGTTTTTTATCTTTCGCGCGCTCTGGTGGAAACTTACAAGACGGGCAAAACTCGTTATCTGGATTGCTATTCCGGCATGGCATTGCGCCGGGTGTGGGGCGCGGCTCGCCTGTCCTGGTGGCTGACGCTTCTGTTACACCGGTTTCCGGACGAGACGCCGTTCGACAAGCGGACTCGTGAAAATCAATTTGATTATCTGGCCGCATCGGAGCATGCCCAAGCTTCGCTCGCGGATCAATATGTTGGCATGCCGTTTGAAGCGTGATCGGGAATGCGTTTCCCGGTTCGCTCGCCAAATACCATGCAAATATCCTAGAGCCGATTCACGAACAGCTCGCCTCTGCAAACGGTAGCCGTGCTCACCAACCTCCGACGTCCTACACGCTTTGCTTTGCCGCCGTCGAAAAAGTCAAAACTCCCTTCCTGAAGTTCAGAAATGCCGATATCAGCTTCACTCCCCGGCCGCAGGGTGCCGATCTTAACTCCCAAACCGAACACCTTTGCGGCGTTAACTGTTGCCAGTTCAATTGCCTGGTCAAACTCCACGTCTATGGACATCCACTTGGAAACCATGGTGGGTGCGGATGAAACCATCTTTCACGGTATGGACGAAGCTGGCACCGAATTTGTTGCTTTTATTGAGAATCGAGGTCGACCGTGTGGTCTGCGAATTTAGTAAAAGGTTGTTGAATCGGGCGGGCTGCAAGAAGTCTGTGTCGTCATACAAGTAAGTGCCAGACAAACCGTCGTTGCCCCGAGCCTGAGATCTGCGCGCGCAAACATAGATTTAACAGCTGTTTCTGCAGAACCAGCTGTCGAAATTATAAATCATAGTTAAGTCAGGGCCACCGGTTCCGACGGCTGCCTCTAAAAACATCGTTTTGCAAAGGAAAATGGCGCGCCCGGAGGGACTCGAACCCCCGACCCTCTGCTTAGAAGGCAGACGCTCTTTCCAACTGAGCTACGGGCGCGTAGTTTGCAACTAATTCAGTTTATGCTCTTCAACGTATTTTTCGCAATCGGGAGCTTGACCGTCTCTTTTTGATTATGCCCAAATTTGTGCCCATCCAACCTTCGCATTGCGTCCGGTAACTGCATCTTCCGAGGGGTGGAGGTAGCGAGCCGATATTGTGATCGATGAATGCCCAGCGATTCTCGCTAAGGTCCGAAGATCGCAACCCGATTGTCCCAGCCGGATCAAGGATGTATGGCGTAGGGGATATAAAACGAATTGGCGCACTTGCTTTTGAGGATAGTTCTCCATCATTATCTTGAACGCCTTCAGATGCTGCTTTCGCACGCTGGAGGGCTCCACATGGTCGCTACGCGTATATTCATCCTTCCTCTGGCCTACCGGCCTCGTCGACTGAGATTCTAATATCGCCCTCACTCGCGGTGTCATCGGAAGCACGCTGCGCTCCATGCCAGTCTTGCCGTGAGTTACAAGCAAAACTCCATTCCTTCCATTCTGCCCTGTTGCGTTTTCCCATTGGAGGCGAAAACATTCCTCGGGCCGCGTCCCAGTGTCAGAGAGCACAGTTGCAATCGAGGACAGGGGTTCCGAAGCGGCGGCAAGATATCGGGCTTCTTCATCAGGGGAAATGACACGTTCGCGGCGACGTTCTCCGGGTAGTACACTAATTTTCGGCGCCACGCTCAGAACGTTCCATTCAACCGCGAGATTCAAGATCCTACGCAAGACGAGGAGCAGTCAAACGCAGGGAATAACCCAATCTAGTTTCTGGACGTAATCCGTCAGTCTTAAAGGAATGGCGATTTTGAGCGCAATGGCCGCTCAAAATAGCTATCGCTTATTCGCAGCTATTCTGCCCCACTAGCGCCCGACTACAATGCACTCACTTTGCGAATCAATTCCGGAGAGAGTTCGAACCGGTTCCGATGGCCTGGGTAGAATCCGACAAACTGATCTGAAAGCGCCTTCACTTCGAGCGGATCCAAGGGCCGAGACCTTTGGTAAATGAAGGCGTGGCTGCCGTCTTCCAACCTGAACTCATAATTGAGCCTGTCGTACGATTTTCCGATGCCTTCACCGCTGACGAGCTGATTGGCTAGAATCCCGATGACTCTTTGATCTTCAGGGGCGAGGTGATAACCGAATGGTATGGTCAAGACCACATACCGCGCCTCGAGGAACAGAACGGGGAAACCATCCCTCTTATCCACGTCCGTTGTCGGAAAGATCCGGTACGCGAGATTACTCTGCGTGGGCTCCACAAGGAAACATGCCCCCTGTGCCACGCTGGAATTAAGGCTAAAAGAGCTGGCGAGAATGTAGATCGACGCAGGAGAAGTCCTGATGAGATCGTGCAAAGTGTCCAACATGGCCTGCATCTGATCCAGATCAGTTCGCACCATCGGATACTGTCTGATCTTCGGCAATGCGAAGTTTAAGTCTTTTGCAATTTCGCCCGCTCGGGGCATGAATGTCACGCAGAAATTCGCCAGACTTCCAGCCAGGAAGATGAGGAGAAGCGCAGCTTTTCCAGCATGGCTGCGGACCCGGAGAAAAAGATCCTGCATAAAAAACACGGCGAACAATCCGATTGTGACAAGTGTCAGGTACAAGTGCTGGGCTCCTATTGAGTGGCCCCCTGAAGAGAGGACGAAGTCCTGTGTTCGCGCAAAAAGTGCGAAGCTGATCACAAACTGTATACACAGGAAAAAGGCGACATTCCGGCGCTTTTCATTCACCAACGACAGCGCGGTTCCAAGACCGGCCAAAACAAGCATCAGCAGGCCGGTATGATTGTAGAGCGCCGCAAGGTTATGAATCAAAGGATGGCTTGACCGGTAGGCCGAATAAATATCGCGGTAATTCGTGGTCAGCATTTTCCATGCGATCGGAGTGGCGACCAGAAAAAACGAACAGACAGAGATCCCTCCCATCATTAGTATGTTTCTGGCCAGACACACCCAGTGAACACGACGCTCCTTGTTCCAGAGGTATCGAAGGCCTTCACAGATGAACAAAGCGCCAAAGAATCCCACAACCCAATAGGCGAACCATCTTCGGAACAAGACCAGCAGGCTCAGAAGCAGGCCGATCGCCACCAGGTTTCCCATACTCTGGTCAGCAAGATCCGCGCGGAAATACAGCATGAGTACAATCAGGACGATGATCACGCCGCCCACATCGACGGAACCGATGAGCACCGGGATCCACAGTAGGGGCATGAGCGCAAATCCCGATAGAGCGAGGAACGTGAGCCCCACTTTTTCGAATGTACCCTGAACTGCGCTGTCGGCTCTCAGGCCTGCGGCCGCAAATGAAAAAAGCACGATGGAAGGGAAGGCAAACATGACCGTGATGGCCAAAATAAAGGAAAGCCTTCCCGGTCCGAATGCGAATCGAAAGGGCAAGAGAAACATGATGGGCAGAAAATTGTACTCGTTCTCTCGTATGGAATGATAAACGCTTTGTAGCGCGGGGTACGGGTTCAGCGCGAGCTTGCGGCCCAATCTGATATACACATTGTGATACTCGACATAATCCCAGAAATAAATGAACCGTTCCCGGGTTATGTATCGGACGACGAACACCGTGAGGAGGCAAAATGCCGCGGCAAATAAGGCCAGTTCCATCCGGCGGCCTTTTAAGCTGATCGAACGTAGAAATGATTCATTCATGTTTAACAAGACGATTCTTGCCAGATCCCGGTCATATCCGCGGCGATTTCAAGCTAATCTGGCCCGAGCGAGATAAGTCAGTGTACCTTCACAGCGGGTGAACTCGACGTTTGTGAACAAAATCCGGTGCTAGAAAAAGCAATCTCCCCACACGCCTCGCAACCGCTCGTCCCGGCATTCCGTATGTTTCCCCGCCCAATGAAAACGGACGCTGTCCCCCGCTAACCCGACATCTGGCCGGCGCAACATCCGCTACTCAGCGCCATCCATCAACCGAAACACGACAAACATTTGAGCGGTCGGCATGAACGGACTACGCAGAAAATCGAAAATGGCAAACAGTCCGCAGAGATACGGATACAGACGGTTTTGATACAGCGGACGATCCGCCGAAACTCGCGCCCATCCTCTAAGACCCAGCCACCCCAGGACACTGGCGGCCCACTGAGGAGCGCCCTGCGTGTAATTTATTTTTTCAACGCGTAATCCGCATCGTTGCCCGAGATCCATGATTGACTGCCGGTTGAACAGCACAAAGTGACGCGGGCAATGAAAACCGCCCCAGTTGTGGTTCCGGAAGAGCCTGCAGTCGAGCGTATCGACATTGGGGGTCTTGATCAGAATAAGTCCGTGAGGAGAAAGAAGTTTTCGCATGGCGACGAGGACAGCCCCAGGATCCGTCACGTGCTCGATGAGGTTCAGGAGAAGAATCAGATCGAATGACTCCTCCGATGAAAATTCCTCGATCCGGCAATTGTGATAGACGTGGCCTGCGGATTCCGCGGCGGGGCGAGCGCGTTCTTGAATGTCCACCTCGTGTGTGCTCTTGACTCGCGGGGAAACGGATCGGATGAGCGAAAGCAGCCAGCCTGAGCCGCCCCCGACGTCCAGGACACGAAGATCGTCGTTTGGGAGAAGTCGTATCAGCTTTCGAAAAAGACGGGCATCGAGATGGGACTTAATCCTGTCAGGCAGCGAAGTGAGTTGCTGACTCGTTTCGTAGGAATAATAGTTTGCCGGGTAAATTTCATTCAGCCGGTCCGTCGGAGGAGACTGTAAATAGATCGAACCGCATTGCCCGCAACTCAAATATACGTAGCTTTTATCACTTGTATAATATTCGACATCGCGCGCATGCGCGAAGATGCCGGACTCGCGACTGCCGCAAACCGGGCACTGTTTTTCCGCTTCAAGATTAACCACGGAACGATTGTCTCAAGAGCAGAACAAAGCTCGACAAATAAGTGGATTCGGCGGATCGTAACTCCGGCCACAGGGGGGTTCCTCTCATGAACTCCTTCATTTCACCGAAGCGTGTATAGGAAACCGTGGGATCCCAGTGGTGCAACAGGTGCCGATTAAAACCCGCCGCGCCGTAGAAATGGGCAAAAAGCCCGGTCCCGAAGATACGGTTCACGGGGCCATGCGTCACATTCCGAAAGTCAGTGAGGCAACTGGCCTCGATTGCACGATGTTCCAGAACCTGGCGCACAGTCGTCAAAAATGGAAAGATCAATACGGCGGCAACGACCCATGTGATTGCCGTGGCATAACAGGAAAGCGAAAGCGCGATGGCCAGGATAATCGCATGCGCCGTCAGGGCCCGCAAGAGCGGCACGATGGAATTAGTCTTGGCCTGGGCACCCGATCCGTTTTGAGTATCATGTGACGGTTGCACTGGTGGAACTTCAGGAAAAACGTAGCGCACAAGTAATTCCGCCAGATAAATTCCAGTGATGGCCTTCACGAGGAACCCAGGGGAAAGACAGTTATGGTAGGAAATTTCGGTGTCCAGAGTGTTTCCAAGGTGCAAGTGGTGCTGCCAATGGCTTTTCCTGTATTCCTTGGTTGTCTGGGGGAAAAAGAGCCAGATGGTCCAGTCTGAAAGGAAATCATTACGCCTGCGGTTGGCGCACAGGTTGTAGTGCGCAGCCTCATGTCCAAAACTCAGAATCGCGTGTAACCAAAAGCCGATCCAGATCGCAAAAGGAATGGCCGCCTCCATTCCAGGCACGTTTCCCAGACTTCTGGTCAAAAAAACGTGGGCCGCGAATCCTCCCAGAATCATGAACAGGCAAAGTGTGATTTCACACCAAGCCAGCCAATACCTTGGACGCAATGTTTCGCGGAAGCTCAGCCAGGTACCTAGAGAATTATGGACGATGTGGCGCAAGTCGGGGGCGCCCGGCAATCCTGCGCGTACTTCTCGTGGAGGGGTTGCAGTGATCATGAGCCGTTAGGCTACGTCGAACAAAATGATGTTCTGCATCGTAGTTTTAAGAGTTTAAGAAACGAGGAAATCCTCAATTCATTATTATCACGAACTGTTCCATCCGGGCCGAAGCGTTCAACGAATGGGTGTCGGTTTATATACCGTGATCGTCGTTGGCAAACTACGCCGGCTTTGTCGATTCCGGCAGCTTGATATCTTCTTTGCGACATCTAACCGAATAAATGCGTCCATGTCCTTTTGGCGGCTGTTAGCATGAAAGAGCCTGATTAGAGCCGTTCTTTCGCTACTCCACTGATTGCATACGGGAAATGAATGTTTTATCCCCTTTCTGATCTGCTGCGGAGCCACAAGGTTGACGCAATGGAGTGGTACGTTGTGCTCCTGGTCGTCATTGTTTCGCTATTGTTACCAGCCCTTGCGTCGGCACAATTTGCAAAACTGGAACGAGCACTTGCGCGGTTCGCCAGACACCGCACTCTGGCCGTATTTGCGGTTGGGATCCTGGCATTGGCCCTAAGAGCTGCCGCTCTTTCCGTTGCGCCTGTTCCGGTCCCGTCCGTTCATGACGAATTCGAAAACTTGTTGATGGCCGATACTTTTGCTCATGGCCGGCTTACGAATCCGTCCCATCCTATGCGAATTCATTTCGAAACTTTTCATGTTCTTCAGGAGCCGACCTACACGGGAATCGTCCCTCCCGCTCAGGGTTTAGTCCTTGCTGCGGGAAAATTGATTGGTGGTGATCCGTTTGTAGGTGTCTGGCTGAGTATAGGAATCATGTGCGCGGCTATCTGCTGGATGTTGCAGGGATGGCTACCAGCGAGTTGGGCGCTACTGGGAGGACTGCTGGCACTGATGCGGTTCGGAGCCTTCAGCTATTGGGCAAACTCCTATTGGGGTGGCGCAATCGCCGCCACAGGCGGGGCCATCGTGCTCGGCGCCTTTCCGAGGATTAAAAAACATCAACGATTACGAGACGTATTGTTGCTGGGATTGGGTCTCGCGATTCTCGCGAATAGCAGACCCTACGAAGGATTTGTGCTGGGCATTCCGGTGGCCGCCGGCATGCTTCTGTGGATGCTTAGAAGTAAGGCGTTAGGACCGCGATTGCTGATAACCCAAGTCGTCCTGCCACTCGCATTGCTGCTTATTGTGACTGGCAGCGCGATGGCCTATTACAATTGGCGAGTGACGGGACATCCGCTGCGATCGCCGTATGTGGTCAGCATGGCGACTGTCAATCCGGTTCCCTATTTTCCGTGGCAAACTTTGCGCCCCATTCCCGACTATCACTACAAAATGATCCGGGAATTGTATATGGACTGGGATCTGCCGCAATATGAAAAGCTCAGAACATTCTCCGGATGGATCGACGCAATTAATATCAAGATCAAGAAGCTATTGAGGTTCTATCTCGGGGCCGCGCTTGGGCTTCCGATTGTCGTTGCGGTAGTCATTGGTGGCTTTCGCTCGATTTTCCTCGGCCGGCTGCAATTCCTGTTCATATGTTTCTGGATTGCGCTCGCCGGATTATTGCTTGAGGTCCAATATAGCCCTCATTATGCGGCGCCTTTGACCGCGATTTTTTTAATCTTCGTCGTTCAAGGGATGAGATATGCCTATATATCCGGCCGCCGCGGAGAATCGAAGCTGCTATTCGCCATGCGCGCCGTGCCGCTCATTTGTCTGCTTTCGCTCTTGCTTGGAGCGACTCAATTATCTTTACGCTCACGCATGCTCACCGACTGGCCGCATTCCTGGTATTCCATCAAAACTGGAAATATGGATCGCGCCGAAATTTCAAATTGGCTCGAGCAGCAACCAGGACAGCAACTCGCCATTGTGCGCTACGCACCGGGCCACAGCGTGCACGAGGAATGGGTCTATAACCCGAGCGACGTCGACGCAGCGAAGGTTCTTTGGGCCCGGGACATGGATTCCGATCGCAACAAAGAATTGATTCGATATTTTTCTAATCGGACCGTCTGGCTCGTGGAACCAGATAAGCGGCGGTATAGCAAAGTGCAAATCCAGCCCTATCCGGAATCGTTCACGGTGACAGGGCCGGTAGCGGAAGAACCATACACTTCTCGGATGTACTAACGGGAACACCCGGGCCACAGCATCTGTCATCTGGATCGAAACAGAATCAAATCTGCGATTTTCACGAAAGACGCGCTGGTGCTTGGAAAGGCACAACATCTTGTGTCGACCAGTTCTCCCCGTTACCCTGCTAATGGTCGTTGCGGTTACTCTCTGAACGGTTTAACCGGGATTTCAGCGGAATATACCAAATCTCCAATCCGGGCTTGGATCACTGATCATTTCGAAGTGCGGTACACCGAAATTGACGGATACAGAAAGCTTTAACGGATCAAGATGATGATCGAAATTCCAGTCTCCCTGTCGGTGCTGGTCCCGGTGCACAACGAAGAGTCGGTGATACCGGAATCGCTGCGCCGCGTGAGAGCAGTCCTTGACGCTATTCCGGGCGGACCACACGAGATCGTTTTCGTGGATGACGGTAGCTCGGACCGCACGCTGGAAATCCTCGAGGAAGCTGCGGCACGTGATCCGGGAATCAAAGTAATTGCGCTTTCGCGAAATTTTGGGCATCAAGCTGCACTCACGGCGGCCATGGATTACGCCATCGGTGACGCGATGATCGTGATCGATGGCGACCTCCAGGATCCACCCGAAATCATTCCGGAACTCCTCGAACGATTCCATGCCGGGTACGATGTTGTGTACGCGCAACGCAAGGAGCGTAAGGAAGTATGGTGGCTGCGGCTGTGTTTTTTTCTTTTCTACCGGATTATGTCCCGTCTTTCCGACATCCGGCTTCCCCTGGATGCAGGCGATTGCGGGCTGATGTCGCGCCGCGTTGTGGAACAGCTTCGCGTAATGCCGGAGCATCATCGCTATTTGCGCGGCATGCGGGGATGGGTCGGGTTTCGACAGACCGGCATAGCGGTTGAGCGTTCGGAACGGCATTCCGGAAAAAGCAAATACAGCGCGCTCCGGCGCTTGAAATTCGCGGCGGATGGAATTTTCGCGTTCTCCATCGTTCCGATTCGCGCCGCTTCCATTCTCGGCGCGATCGCGGTCCTGGTTTCCACTCTCTATGCCGCCGTTACCATATACGCGAAAATTTTCCTGCATCAAACCGTGCAGGGCTTTGCCGCGCTGATCGTGGTGATGACTTTTCTTTCAGGCATATTGCTGTTTTTCCTCGGCATCATCGGCGAATACGTTGGACGCGTGTATGAAGAACTCAAAGCGCGCCCTCTTTACGTGGTTGACCGATGCATTGGCCATGCTTTTGCGGAACGCCAGTACCTGGAGCGCCGCTCCGCGCGAACGGCGCGCTTGCCTCTGGCGTCCGCCAGTGGCCGGTATATTCCAACGCGTGAAAACGTGGCGGAAGAATAGACGCGAGACCACCTTTGGACCCCGAATTCAGCCAGCGCTACCGCGAACTTTACGAAAAACACTGGTGGTTTCGAGCGCGTGAAGAACTGATTCTCAAGTTTCTTCGCAGCAAGCAGCCTCCGGGAGGCTGGGGCACCATTCTGGATGTCGGCTGCGGAGACGGCCTGTTTTTTCAGGAACTGACGCAATTCGGAGAAGTGGAAGGCATCGAACTTGCCGCCGATGTGATCAGTTCGGACAATCCTTTTCGCGAACGGATCCACATTGGTCCGTTTGACCGGAGTTTCCAGCCCGGCAAAAAATATTCTCTCATTCTGATGCTGGATGTCCTCGAGCATCTACCCGAACCCGTCGAGGCGCTCCGGAATGCACTATCTCTCTTGAAGCCAAATGGCGCCTTGCTGGTCACGGTGCCGGCCTTTCAAGCTTTGTGGACGAGTCACGACGAGCTCAATTACCATTTCACGCGATACTCGAAAGCCACTTTCACTGAAGTTGCGGAGAAAGCAGGCCTGAGGACGATGGAATCACGCTACCTATTCTATTGGTTGTTCCTGGTCAAATTAGCGGTCCGAGGGAAGGAAAGCCTGGTTGGTTCAACTCCCACCATTCCTGGAATTCCTTCTTCTGGTCTGAATCGCTTTTTGCTCTGGGTTTCAAGGATAGAAGAGAAGCTATTGGGAAAACTTCCGATACCATTGGGAAGCTCGCTTTTGGTCTTTGGTAGCGCATCTCCTAACAGCAAATCCATGTAAACAGGGCTTCATCCGGCCCATTTTAGAATGCAGTTACGCTATGGTCGTCGTCTGTGTTTGCACTGCTGACCTCTCCTGAGTGGGGCTGTAGGGAAATCTTAGCCACGAATGCTCGACTTCGCCTGTCGAAACTCGGGTGCTCCCTCCCGCCAGAGGAATCGTTGTTGAGGTCGGCATCGGATCCGTACTGAACCTGCCCTGCTATCCCCCCAGCATTAAGCATCTGTATGGGATCGATTTATCGCCCGAACTGCTGCAGATGGCGCGAAGAAAAACGGAACACGTTCCTTTTCCCGTCACGCTTCTGAATCAAACCGCAGAAAAGGTTCCGCTCGAAGATTACTCGGTAGATAGGGAACATGATCTCTATATTGTGCTCCATCGCAGACAGTCTGACCGCGCTAAGAGAGGCTAGACGAGTCCCCAGGTGCGGCGGCCAACTGATTTTTCTGGAACGCGGTCTATCACCGGAACCAAAAATTCAGTCCTGGTATCTTGGGGGCCAAGATAGGCTCGAACCAATTGCAGTTCTGGAACGCGGGAAGGCCGATTGCCATGATCAGTGCAAGCAGGCACATGGTGAGTGCATTGCCAGGACGCCACGGCTCAGGCGTGGCGGGCACGACGGATAACGGCGGAGTTATAATACCAGGTTCGGTCACTGTCAGTTATCCACTGTAGCAATACCCCTGCGACTGCACGCCCTTGCGGCAAAAGTGTTCTGGTTCGATGAAACGCTCAGCGCGGGTGTGGCCATGATGCATTGGCCACAATTTTTCTTGACCTTATGGACCCGCGAAGCCAACTCGGCCTTTTACCTCTTTTTACTCCACGTCTGGGTGGCCTTGGGTACGACGCCCGGGATCATCCGTGGACTTTCTCTGCTGTTTTCGGTGGCCACGATTCCAGTAATTTACGCGCTAGGTGAACGACTTTTCGGGCGCGTCACCGGTTTGCTGGCCGCGTGGTTTCTGGCTATCAATGCATTTCACATCCGCTATGCGCAGGAGGCGCGAGGTTATACCCTGGTTGCTTTCTTCGCGGTTGTGGCTACCTGGTTGCTCGTGCGCAATATGGAAGAACCAGCCTCCGCGAAATGGGGGTTATATACCGCCGCATGCGCTGCGGCGGTATACAGCCATTTGTTCGGGCTGCTTGTGGTCATGGTTCATGTTTTGTGGATCGCGAATTCACACCGATCGGGACTACCCTTACGACAATTTTGGCGCAGCCTCTTTTGGTTCTTTTGCGCACTGATCCCTTTGGCGGCCTTCACGCTGAAGGCGCGAACTTCCACGGTGAATTGGATCGGGCCAACCGAACCGACTCTCATCCTGAAACTCGGCGAGGAAATCGCGGGCAATTGGGGATTTCGACTTGTCAGCGTTGAAGCATTTGCAATTACCGTCGCGGCCATCTGCGCATGGCGTAGGCTTCGTGGCACGGACTGCAGGTGGAATGGATGGAACTACACGTTGCTCTTCATCTGGCTGTTTGTGCCTCCCGCGTTGACCATTGCTGTCTCCTGGTTGCACCCGGTCTTTTTGCCGCGCTATCTGATCATCTGCCTTCCCGCATCCATCCTTCTGGTGGCCTGCGGCGTGGCACGATTGCGCCCCAGAGTTATTGCCCTGGCCCTTTGTGTGTCGATTTCAGCATTTTCACTGCTCGGCACGATTGCCTACTATCATCACGATTTTGATCTGACGCGTGATCGCTGGATTGCAGCGAGTTCCTACGTTCTTGACCACGCACAGCCGGGGGATGGAGCATATTTTTACACACGCATGGGCCGCGTCCCGTTCGAGTATTATCGTTCCCAGCGACATCCCGTTCCGGCGTGGCCGCAAACTTTAATGTCAGGAAACGGCGACGGGTTAACGTGGCAGGATTTTGACAGTGTCCCCATTGGAGAATCGTTACGGGACGCGCACCCCTCAGGGGATCGGGTTTGGTTGATTCTGCAATTTGATACGCTGCCGAACGGCTTGCCTGACCGCGGAAGCACGTTTCTGCGCGGGTATTACGGGCATGGACGCCACCTGATGGAAACCAAACGATTCGTGGGAGTGACGGTTCTGCTCTTCGCTCGTGAACCCGGCGAAACAGCCGAGGCCACTGCCACGAACCGTTTTACCGCGACACATTTTTGAGAACCCTCCCGATTTCGAATTTGCCTTTGTCCGCTCCGGAGATATTTCACGACGATAAAACAGCGACTTGCTTGCTGGGACGAAACCGGGCGCGCTGGAATGAGTCGCGCGGCAAACCTGGGCATTGTATTTCGGAATTGCCCCTGGTGCGCCAGCTATTTCTTTCTTGGGTCAATTCATCGGGAGTATAAGGAGCGTTTACTGCCCGCGTTTCCTCTAATGCTGTATCTCGTGATTTGTCACAAGCGAAACGCTGAGAAACCACTCATAGCCTGTTGTACTGCGGCAATACCTTTTCGATCTTGAGCTATTACCTGCTTTGGTACCGAATCTGCTTATTTTGTTGGTGGACTCTCGCGGGACTGGAGACAATATCTCTAGCAAGCGCAGGTTGCTGGTCGGGCTTGCAAATGCAGCCCTACTGAAAACGCAGTGAAGAGCGGCTTGCGAAACCTCTAAGTCCGCAGTGACCGCAATTGTCCTTACATCTCGGCTGGCTTAGTGAGAAAGATATGAACCTAATGAGAGAATCTGACGGAATTGCTGTCTTATATGAAGATGAAGATGGGATCAGGAAACCTGGATTAACAGAATCCGCTTCGTCACAAATTCAGCTCTCTATTGTAGTTACTGTATTTTCGGAAACGTTCTCCATTCGCGAGACAGTCGACATCTTACTGGGTCGCGACCGGGGTTATATCAAGGAAATCATCTTATTGGTTTCCCCCCGCGCTTCAGCCGAATCTTTGGCAATCTGCCGGGAATGCGCTGACACGGACCCCAGAGTGCAGATTTTAATTCAAAGAAATAACCCGGGTATTGGTTGGGCCTATCGTGAAGGCATGAAAGCAGCAACGGGAAATTTCGTCGCGCTTATGGCCGCCGATCTGGAAACGGAACCATCTGCGGTGGACCGGATGGTTGAAAAAATTCTGGAAACGGGTTGTGACGGAGTGATTGCCAACCGGTGGCTGCCGGGGGGTGGGTTCACAAATTATGATCCGATTAAGTATGTCCTCAACTGGATATTTCAAAAAATGTTCAAGTTGCTTTTTTGGACGAACCTTGGCGACCTCACCTTTGGCTTCAAGATCCTCAGCAAGAAAATTGCCGATTCGATTGAGTGGCAAGGGACGTTGCACGAGATCTGCATCGAAACTACGGTAAAACCGATCAAGCAAGGGTACCGCCTCACGCAGGTACCTTCGGTGTGGGTGGGAAGGAAGGAGGGACGCAGCGTCAATACGTTCCTCAAGAATTTTCGGTACGTGAAGATGCCGTTCAAGACCCTCGTAGCCGGCAGGTAACGGCTTGAGGTTTCGATCGGAGTAACCGTGCACAAGACCTGTCACGTGGTTCTGACGACGATTCGCCATCCGGCGATTTTGAACGATCTGTACGACAACATTCAAAAACACGGTCACCTCGATGAAGTGAAGGTATGGGTGGTTGGAGACCGCAAGACTCCTCCCAGTGCCGGGCTATTGGCCCGCGAACTATCACACAAGGGCTTGGAAACGGTCTATTTTGACATTCCACAGCAGGACGAGTGGGGCAAAGCGTTCCCGCTCTATGGTCTGATTCCCTACAACACGGACGGAAGAAGAGTATTCGGCTACCTGAGAGCGCTTGAGGATGGTTGCGAGATCATGGTCGCGATGGACGACGACAACTTTCCGACCCACGAAGATTTTATCGGAGGCCATCAAAAGACGGGACTGCGGTGGTCAGGGACAGTCCTTCAGGAGCCGGCGAGGTTCCACAACATTTGCGAATATCTGACGCTCGAGCCGCCGAGGCTCATTTTCCCGCGGGGTTTCCCGTTCCAGCTTCGTGGCCACGTAAACCAACCAGTATTCGTACCTGGCCCCAAAGACGCGACGATCGGTCTTATCGAAGGTTTGTGGCTGGAGGAACCGGACGTCGATGCAACCACGTGGCTGAACGGCAAGATGAAAGGGATTCGATATAACGGCCCCGATCTTTTCGTACTGGACCAATCCACATGGTCGCCGATCAATTCTCAGAACACAAGTGTGGTTCGAGAACTGATCCCGGCCTTCGTCTTTGTAACCATGGCATGCCCAGTCCCGGGTGGGGTACTCGATCGATATGGTGATATTTGGGGAGGATATTTCCTGCTGGCATTGATGCAGGGGACAAAATATCACGCTGCCTTTGGCCGCCCCTTAGTCAATCACCGGCGCAATCCGCATAATTATGTGGACGATCTTCGGCACGAATACTGGGGCGTGATTCTAACGGACTGGTTGCTGCAACTTCTTCGGGACTCGTTCAAGCCGAGAGGCCAAAGCATAGTGAACCGTCTAACGGAACTTGCAGAATTTTTGGACGCAGAAGGTGTTACAGAGTTACCAGGTTGGTGCCCACCGGAAATCAAAAAGTTCCTGCGCTCGACCGCCGAGAATATAAGAGAATGGTCGTCAGCCTGCCAGCGGGTGGGTGTCTGATTCTAGAAGATTTTGCGCCCCCCGCGACCATCCATTTATAAGCTTTCGTCTAGCTTCGAAAGACTCCCTAGGGATACCGGCTGCCGCACAGGCTGCGGTGACACGCTGAGGTCAAGAAGCGGGTGTTCCTGGTCTTTCGTTCGCGGCCGATTTCCCTAAAACTTGACCGTGTAAGAACCACCATGAGAGGGCCCGGGTTCTTGATAATGTACAAGGTCCCGCCTCAATGAACCGTGCTATTTCATTGAACGAATGGAATACGCTGCGGAGATTCACCAGGATCGAATTAGAATATTGTTTAGTTCAGTTTGTGAATAGCGAACACGAGACACTATGCGCGCCAAATATCGCAGTGCGAACTCGAAGGTCCTCGATTTCCCCAATTCAGAGGCTCCACGCCAAAGCGCTAGCCGGATGCCTGCCATCGCTCCGGCCGCCGTCTGGAGCTATTTAAAAGAAACACGCGGCGACTTATCCTGGACGACGGAGAGAATGATCAGGACGTTAAAAATTTCCGCAGCGGAAGCGGGGAGCGCCCTCGCTGTCCTGAACCTCCAAGGATATATCCAGCCCGGCGGAGAAGAGGCCGAATGGATCACCACTCCGGCGGGCGAAGAAATATCCGGCTCAAAGATGCCGCGCTACACCAGGGACAAGGTGGATCGCGCACTGGCCGAATTTGCCGTGCGGCTAAAAGAGGCAAACAAAGATTCGAAGAGCGCATACAAAGCCAAGCAAGCCGTAGCCTTCGGGGATTTCCTGTCGAAACAAGTGAGGGTACAGGCGCCGGACGTCGGCGTAGAGGTCGCTGAGCGGAAGCAGAAAAACAACCGCGCAGGCATCCCCAAGCCCGAGCTAGAGGCTTTCCTGAAACGATTGAAAGGCAGATCTTCCGTGCTGAATGTCCGGCCTTACGAATCGTGGATGAGCGAGCGAGTGCACCGCAAACTTTTTTAGAGAGAGGTCCATGAAGCCGCGGGTTTCACTGCACGACGCTATGAAGCAGCACCTCAATCGCCACGAAAGTCTTTAGAAATTCCTTTGGGATATTATGCCGTTGTCGAAGATATTCGGCACTGATGTAGGAAATTCAGACCTTGCCTTCGCTCTCTTCCCAGATTACTGCCTTCATCGGGAGATCGCGTGCCAGCGTCGGAACGGCAATCATAGCCGGAGTGCCGCTCTTCAGACTCCCCAAAATAATCAGCCGGGTCGGATTCATTTTCACGCCGAGCTTCGCCGCTGTGTTCGATGCTCGCAAATATGGATAGACCCAGCGACGTGCGCACGGACTCCAGGCGCGTTACGGTTTCGAAAACCGGATAGGGGCTACGTATGTCAATAATTCCATTCTCAACGGGAGCAGGCATAAGATACTCTGGCAGGGCGATATTGGAGACGAACGTGCCAACCCTATCATCCGACGAATGAAGGGTTTCGTTAAGTGCTGCCGTGTGTATCTCTGCGGATCGGTCTTTAACTGCTCCGTCGTTGGATTTTACAATGATCTAACACCTCGGTTTCCGTTCATCGGCTACAATGGGAACGGAACATTACGTACAGTGGATTTCCGCAGGGTCCGCTCGGACCGGGTAGAGGTCAGGCCATGCAACGCAAACTCATCGTGTTGGTTTCGGCGAGCCTATTCATCGTAATCCCCGTCGTGAACGGAAAACAACGGCCGTCCGCGCCGCCCGCCCCGCAAGCCAAAGGTCCAACCTCTGTAAATGCGGTCTTCGATTGCGCCGCTGATTCCGATACGCTGCGCGAGACATCCACAATAGCCGCTCCGGCCCTGCCGGCTGCGGAACCGTACTTCAAACCGGATGGTTCCGCGGAAATCGTGTCCACCGGTTACGCCGCAGTTAATCTGGAACGTGATTTGAATTTCCTGGTGCAAACACAATCGGAGTTGGCGAACTGCAACGTGATGGGTGATGTACAAGGAAACGTTCGCGACTCGCGGGAAGCCTGTGTCAGTGAATTGCTTTTGAATTTTGAGATGAGGCACGATGGCGAGCCTGAGCGGGACATTCCGATCGGGCGGTTACCCGGGAGTGCAGCATTTTTTTATGAATCGGGAATGACCATCGACGCTGACGGTGCCCCGAACGCCTACCATCCGGATAATTCGGGCCTCGACGATCTTGAGAACGCGGGTGCGCCCGGAAATTGGCAAGGACTTGCCAAGGATGCGAATGGCGAGCCCTTCGTTCAAGGGCCTGACGATCCGTTCCCCGGTTACTACGTTTCGGCGACGGCGCTGGCGGACCACTCCAAGGCGGTGAACGATCCCGCGCGCTACGTCGATGCGTCGAAAATTCCTTTCGTCGTTTTGCCTGGCGGCATGGCTCGGCAGGTGGGAGCGCGCCCCGGGGATTTCGCCGCAGTCTTCAACGAACGAAATGGAAAAAGTTCCTACGCTATTTTTGGCGACGTTGGACCCCATGACCGGATTGGGGAAGGCTCCGTAGCCCTGGCTGAAAATCTTGGAATTCGATCCAATGCCCGGAACGGCGGGGCTCATCGAGGAATTTTATATCTCCTGTTCCCCGGTTCGGGAAACGGGCGTCCGCGGACGATCGAGGAAATTAATTCCGAAGGCCAAAAACTACTGCAGGCCTGGGAAGTTTCTTTGGCGCAGAGCGCATGTACCGACCGGCCTCCGAACCGGGCGCAGGAGGGAAATTAAACGACAAATGAAATCGCGGCGAAATTCGCCGGAAGAGCCGGCAAAGGATAAAGCTTTGCGCGAGCATCTCGTGAATCTTCTTTCGGACGGCGGCGCTCACATCGATTGGAAGGCCACGTTTGCTGGTGTCCCTCCGAAGTTGAGAGGCGTTCGTCCTGCCGGGTTGCCGTACTCAATCTGGGACCTGCTCGAGCATATGCGTATCGCGCAATGGGACATCGTGGAGTTTTCCCGCGATGCAAAACATGTTTCCCCGGAATGGCCGACTGGATACTGGCCCGGTGCAGAAGCTCAGCCAACTGCGACAGCGTGGGACAAAAGCCTGAAATCGTTCGCCCATGATCTCGCGGAGATGCAAAAAATCGTACAACATCCTAAAACAGACCTGTTCCGGCCAATCCCCCACGGCACTGGGCAAACAATCTTGCGCGAGGCGCTTCTGGTCGCGGACCACAACGCCTATCATCTGGGCCAAGTGCTTACGGTTCGACGGATCCTCGGCAACTGGAAATAATAAACATAAGTCGCGCGAATAAGCCGTTTCCGGGTTTGCATTTTCAGCCCTCCCCCCAATTTTCCACCTCTATTTGTAACCTCAGGTATTTCCAGCGCATCCAACTGTGTAGCACGCTGAGAGTTTGTGCGTTCCCGGTGCCTGTTGTTCTTCAGGTTTCGATCAGTACACCTCGGCGGCACAATTCCAATTCAAAAGGGAGAAAATTTTATTATGTCTCGACGTTCGTTAACCGTATTGCTCGCAATCATGGCTTTTTCCTTAATGAGTGTCGCGGTATCGGCCAAGAATGACGCGGGCGACACCATCACAGCCAACTTGAAGCTGACAGCCTCCACGACCGTTGGCACGACGCAGTTGCCCGCCGGCGAATACAAGGTCACCGCGGATAGCAGTAAGGCGAAGTTTCAGCAGAACGGTAAGGTGGTTGCGGAAGTTCCCTGCACTCTGAAGGATTTTAGCGGCAAGATCAATCAGACCACTTTCATTATCGACAACAATAAGCTCACCGAGATTCAGGTTTCAGGAAAAACGAAGGCCATCGAGTTTTCTTCCGGGATGTAAGACTATTGCGACAGAAACATTTGGTTGTCCTGCCCTGAGGGGCCCGCAGGATTTCAGGGCAGGACAATGTTCCACGTATTTTTACGGTTTGTATTTGTCTCCAATCACCCTGTTAAGGATGTTCCCCCAACTGGTATAGCTTCAGCGCATTTTCACGCAGCACCATGCGCGCAATTTGGTTCGCGCGCGGCACGGTAATTTCCCCGTCCTGAATCATACCGGTCAAGGCAATTCCCAGCGCCTGACGCGCCGTTTGCGACGTCTGCCAACCGATCTCCTCCCAGTCATAGGCGCCGCTTCCAGGATACAGATCAGTGCCGAACAGAATTTTCTCGGGGTACCACTCCATCCAATCCCGCAATACCTCTGCGAGGCGATGAGGTGATTCCATCCAGGTTTGTTCGGATAAATCCGTGTACACGTTGGGCTTCATCAGGAGAAAGGAAACTTCACGCGTAAACGGGCCCGAGCCTCCGTGGAGCAGCACGAACGTAGTCTTGCGCAGGCGCGCATCATTCAGGACGGACTCCAGCAGTACGGGATTCGATCCCCTCAAGTAAAAATAACCGCCGCAGCCCGCGCCGGTGTGAATGTGCACCGGGAGGCCCAGGCGGCCGGCCTCCGCCGCCACATATCGAAACAAGTAGTCCTGCAAGCGCGTGTAACTATCTTTGGCAGGCGACGCTCCGTGCGCGTATCTCGCGTAGATGGATGCGGCATCCGGTTCCGAAGCGGGCTCGAAATCGAGAGAGCGCAAATACGCCGCCTCAAATTTGATGGCGACCGCTCCCTCTTTCTTTTGCCTTTCGAGCTCGGGGGTCACCACTCGCGAAGTGTATTCTCCAAGGGTTGAAGGCATCGCCGTGACGCCGAGTTCCCGGCGGTAACGAGCGAGCAACTTGTTTTCGCGGCCAAAGAAAAACTTTCTGTCCGGCGTCTCCCCGCCCAGCGCGTCATTGTTGAGCGGAAAGAGCAGGGCGTCATCGAAAGGCACCCAGCGGAAATGCTCGGCGTCCAGGCCGCGTCCGAGCGCCACGCGATTAGCGAATTCCGTGTCGATGCCCAACCGGTTCAGCACCCATGCAGGATAATGATCGCCCTGCTCCTGCCGAACTTGATTCTTGGTTTTCACCAGATCCTTCATATGCGCGTCGCTGCGATCGTCAAACGCGTATCCCCACAAGGCTTTCCAGGCGGCGATATATTGAGGATTTTCCGGCCGCGTCATGGTGTTCGCGTCGGTTGGTTCGAGCGGATCGCAGGGCAGGGCGTCGAAGTCATCGTCTTTTTCGCCGTCTGCCACAACGCGCGGCGGGTGCGAGTGATTATCAATGGCGCGAATCTTGCGAATCTCCGCCATCAGCGCCGGGTCCGGCGCCTGAGCCCAGGCGAGAGAAACGCTTGCCAGCATTAGCGCAATCCCTAGCAAAGATTTGATCATGGTAACCTCGGACAGATTGTAGATGCGCGGCCGGATTCGTTAAATGTTTTCTTCTCAGAAGTTCAAATGTCCACTCGTTGGTCCGCAGCGCGTACCGCGTCAGTGCTTCTCTCGCCGGACATCAAGCCTACTTTTTGCGAGCCCATAGCCAGTTCACGAACGCGATGCTCATGGTCGCGAGGATGATGACCCATTCGCGCATTCGCATACGCGACACCATCACGAGCAGCAAGCCCACCCCAAGGACCGCTACGAAATCTCCGGCCGGAATTCGGAACACCGCCGTCGGGCTTTTGCGCCGCAGAAAGGGAAGTGCCGCGCACACCAGAATGTAAACAAACAGTCGCGCCGCCGAAGAGATAATCACGTTCCACCGGAAATTCCCAAACGCCGCGAGGCTCCATACGGAGGCAGCGAACACCAGAATGGAAACATGCGGAGTGCGGAACCTCGCATGAATACGCGCAAAAACAGGAGGAAAATCCCCCTGCTCTGCCAATGCAAACGTCAGCCTCGGAGAATTCAACATATGCGCGCTCAAGAAACCATAGACGGAGATCAGCGCAGCGCCGGCAATCATGGACGATCCCCAATCGCCCCACATCATCTGCGCCGCGAGCGACAGGGGACGGTCCGTGGCAGCGGCGCCAGGAATTACTTCGACGACAACATATTGGATTGCGCAATACAGCATGGTTGTCGCGAGCAGCGCGGTGAACAGGGCCATCGGCAGATCCCGGTGTGGATTCTTGGCCTCGGCCATGGGCACCACGGCACCCTCGAATCCCCCGTACGCGAACATGATGACCAGCATGGCCTCAAACCAATTGCGCACTGGAATCGCGGTGTCCGCAAGCGATGCCGGCAAAGGCGCGGAGGTAACACGCATATGCAGGACAAAAATGCTGCCCGCCACCGCGAACGTTAAGAGCGCCGTCAATTTTGCCACCGTGAAAATGTTGCTGGTCGCGGCCCCGGTTTTTATTCCTCGATAATTCACAAGCGCCAGAAAACCAATCAATGCCGTGCAAGTCGCAAGGCGCGGCAACGGATCCTGTGCTGCCGGCCAGAATTGCGCGAGGTAATTGGAGAAGAGATTTACGGCCGCGGCGACCGCTGTGGCGCGGGACAGCCACGACAGCCAGCCCGTTTCAATTCCCGCGAATCTGCCAAACGCTGCACGCGAGTAGAGGTAAGGCCCTCCCGAGCCGTTGAATTGAGAGGCCACCTCGGCGAGACATGCCACCACTACAGCTACAGCCACCGCGCCCAAAAAATAAGCGAGCGGACTCCAACGCCCCAGATATCCAGCGACCACGGACGGCAAGCCAAAAATGCCGCTGCCAATGATGGAATTGATGACCAGTGCCGTAAGCGTCCAGCGCCCCATCGCGCGGACCAGTCACGCTGACTCCTGGATTTTTAAGCCGGTAGAGTTCGCAAGGGCCATACTCAAAAAGTGTGGCGCAATTCAGGAATGCGAAACGACGTGATTCGTCAATTTTCCAATATGCTCGACTTCGAGTTCAACTGTATCGCCCGCTTGCAGGAAACGACCCATTTCCAGACCGCAGCAGCACTGGTTTGCGCCGGATTCGGCGACCGTTCCGGTGCCCGAACCAAAAAATTCTCCCGGATACAAAGTTTCGTCCTGGGAAACGTAAGCGATCAATTCTTCAAACGTCCAACGCATGCCTTTGGTGTGTCCGTACGAAACCTGTTTTCCATTAATGCGCGCACTCATAGCCAGATTATAAGGATCGGGAATTTCGTCGCGCGTGACCAGCACCGGACCAATCGCGTTGCCACCATCAAAATCTTTCCCCTTGGCCGGGCCCAGGCGCCCGCCCATTTCCCGCTTCTGAATATCGCGAGCGGAAAAATCATTAAAAATCGTATAGCCACCGATGAAGTCGCGGGCCTTTTCCTTGGGAATGTCGCGGCCCTGCCGGCACAGAAAAATGCCAAACTCCAACTCCCAATCAAATGTCTTTGTATAGCGCGGAATCGTCACGCTGGCGCCGTCGCCGATTACGTTCATTCGATTTCCCTTGTAATAGACCGGTCGCTCGTACCAGGGCTTTGCCTTACGGTAGGCCATGGTTGCCTTGCGCCCCAGCGTTCTGTCAACCAGCCGGTCAATCGACGCCATCCATCCCGGCATCTCGAAACGCCGCGTGCAGTTGATCACATGCTGTTCAAAAACCATGAATTCGCGAATCGATTCGGGGCGGGGAACGGGCGAGAGAATCTCAACGCTTGCGTGTTCGATGCCAATGTTTTCTGGCCGCTGCGACAAAGCGAAGTCTATGGCGCGTAGCGCCGTGTCCCGCGCTTCGCCCGCGCCCCGCAGAAACGCCAGCATCGACTGAAAATGAGGATTGTCTTCGCCGCCGCGTAGTCGTTCGGCAGCTTGCAGCCGGATAATTTTAGAGTCTCTTTCCACGAGGGCGCCGATTTCCTGAACGCCCTGGCGCTTAAACGTCACCAGCCGCATGAGTTTAACCGGAATTCTTAAGTAGCACAGGCTTCAGCCTGTGGCCGTTCGTGTGTGAACTCGTTGCTGAAGCCTCGCGAGTTCAAACCAAACAGGCTGAAGCCTGTTCTACTCAGCTTCAGCGCGGAAAGGTGGCCAGCGGCGGTGTTACGCCCGCCGGCACCGGCGTCCTGGCCACATTCATCAGCATGCCCAGCGTAGTGTAGTAGCCGCACAATCCAGTAACATCGATGATGCCCTGCTCGCCGAATCGAGCCGCCACCTTGGCGTAAGCGGGATCGCTCACACCCTGATGCAGCAACAGTTCGAGCACGTAGTCATAGACCATCTCTTCGTCCGGCGTCATGGCCGCAGGACGCCGTCCTTCGGAGATGGCCTTGATCGTATCCGCATGAATCCCGGCCTTGGTGGCCAGTTCCTGGTGCGAGTACCACTCAAACTGCTGCGTCCAGTGCCGCGCAATCAACAAAATAATGAATTCGCTGATCCCCGGTCCGAGTTGGGTCTTATAACGAAGATATTCGCCGACTCTTTGCAGACGGCTCATGTATTCTGGACTTCGCAGCAATGGAATGAACGGTCCGACCAGTTCCTTGCGCGGCCCGGAAGTAATTTCCTCGGCAGCTTTCTTCTGCGCGTCTGTCCATTTGTCCGTGGGGATCGGAGGCATGCGGTCCGCGGCCGGGCCGCCTTCGGCGGCTTCCGCGCGCCCGGCGGAAGCGAGTCCCAGCAGTGAAGTACCCGCCAGGACGGTCGCACCCCTCAAAAAATCGCGCCGGTCTACCAGCGTTTTCGATTCTGAAATCTTCGGTTCCTTTGATTCATCCATGAAATTCACCGTCCTCCGGACAAGTATTCGGTGTGGTCACGTGCGACTGCCCAGACAAGTCCTGAGGCATTATATGCGCCGTATTCCAAATATCAAATTGCCTTGGCGTCGGCGCTTGACAAACAGCCCTAATCGAAACAAAGTGGCGGCAGCGCATCCGTCTGCGCTTCCGATTCCCGATAGAGGAAAAACAAAATGAGTAAGAGCGCCTTTTATACGCAAGCAGCCGCAGCTCGATCCATCGCGCGGATTTCTTTTTGCATCGTGATGCTGGCCATCTGTTTCGGAATTGTTTCGGGCGCGAGCGCACCCGTTTTCGCCACGCCGCCTCCGCAGGGAAGTGACGCCGATTGGACTTACGCCGACCACGATTTTAATGGAACGCGTTACAGTCCCTTGAAGCAGATTACGCCCGGCAATGTGAAGCAGCTTTCCAAAGTTTGCTCCTACACGCTCCCCGAAAAAGTACCATCCGAATCGGCCCCCATCGTCTCTGCGGGCGTCCTTTATACGACGAGCGATCACTACACGGTGGCGCTGGACGCCGCGGACTGCCACGTCCTGTGGTCCTATCAATGGGTGCCGCGCGATAAAGTTCCTGTTCATCCCCATCGCGGCGCGGCTCTTGCCAACGGAAAAATTATTCGCGGTACCGGAGATGATTACCTGATATCGCTGGACGCCGAGAGCGGCAAACTTCTCTGGGCTAAGCAAATTGCCGATCCCAAGGGTGGTTTTTTCATCGCCATGCCGCCGCTGGTCGTCGGCGATTTGATTTACATCGGCCCCGCGGGCTCCGAGCGTGCCGGCAGTGGATGGATTGGCGCGTTTCGACTGAGCGATGGAGAGCAGGTCTGGAAATTTAATATCATTCCTCAAGATGGCGAGCCCGGAGCCGACACTTGGGGCCCAAATCCTGACGCGCGCAAGCATGCTGGTGGCGCCCTGTGGACGCCCCAGTCATACAATACTGAAAAAGATGTCCTCTATGTAGCGGGCGGCAACCCGGCACCCGATTTTTATGACGACGCCCGGCCAGGCATCAATCTGTACACAAATTCCATGATCGCGCTCGATGGAAAGACCGGGAAACTGCTCTGGTATAACCAGTTTATCCCACATGACGTGGACGATTACGACATCACGCACGTCAACCCGATTTTCAAAGTAAATTCCCGGACCATGATCGCCTCGTCGGGGAAAGACGGCGTCCTCCGCGTGGTCGATGGAGAAACTCATAACCTTGTGTACAGCGTGCCGTTTACCACGCAACTGAACGCCGAAGTGCCGCTCACCACCTCACCCATGCGCGTGTGTCCTGGCATTTTGGGAGGAGATGAATGGAACAGCGGCGCCTTCAGTCCCAAGCTCAACCTGCTGGTGATGCCTGCCAACGACCAGTGGTGCTCTACGAACATGAAAGACAAAGAACCGCCCAGTGTTGAGAAAGCGAACGCGGGAGAAAAGAGTTATTTCGGCGGCCCGATCGATCACGGAGCATTTTCCGGAGCGCGCGGCCGCCTGACAGGATTTGACGCCGCGACCGGCAAAGAGCGCTGGCGATATGCATCTCCCACTCCGCTTGTTGCCGGAGTTGCGGTTACCGCTTCCGATCTGATTTTCACGGGAGAAACGGGAGGCTTTTTCGACGCGTTGGACGCCCAATCGGGAAAAGTTCTGCTGCACTACGATATGGGCGATTCGATTCAGGGTGGCGTCATCACCTATTCAGCGCACAACGTTCAATACGTTGCGGTGACGTCCGGCGATGGCAACGTGATTGGCAACAAGAATTTTCCGGAGGTGAAGGGCGGAAACCCCACGGTGACGGTTTTTGGCTTGCCAAAAAAGTAGCGTCGTCGACCGTCCTGGTTCGCCGCGCGATTTACTTTTCGAGTGCCTTTGCAAATCTACCAACGCCGCAAAAAAGCTGCTAGCATGTGACCATTGGATCGATGCGAAGTTGGTCAGAAAGCATCAGGAATGCGTTACAGTGTGAAATTGAGTTGGCGCAGGCAGGCGGACCGTTGTCACAAAGGGGAGGCCGTATAAATGGCATACATTTTCAACGAAGAGCAGCTGCCCAAGCTTCTTTCCAACGGGCGCGAGCGTGTTTTCTTCGTCAACAAGGAACTCACCAAAATAGACGACATGCTTGCCGGAATCATGCACTACAAGCAAGGCGCGGCATCCCCGTATCATCTTCACAAAAATTGCGAACACTTTTATTTCATTATGGAAGGTAAAGCCACGGTTCAGAGCGAGGAAGGCACTCGCGAAATCGGTCCGGGCACGATGGTTTTCATCCCCGCGGAAGAAAAGCACCGCCTGCGAGCTCTCGAGCCGCTTTTTTATTTTGAATTCCAGGCGCCCAATCGCTTTCAGACCACGATTCTCGAAGGCACTCCCGACGATTTGAAGTGGGACCGGGTAGACGGCGGCGTCTGGTACCAAAGCTAAGTAGCACAGGCTTCAGCCTGTGGTGTTTCGTCCGTGCGCGGTCCAGCAGATCAAGACGGGCGGCGAATTTAGTATCGAAGAATCGAAAGGATTGCAGGCAAATGTCTCTGACTTTCATCGACACCAACAAGATCGCACACGACAAACTCCCCGGCGCAGGCGAATTCGCCGAGGTCTTGAACAGCCATCTCTGCGGCGCGAAGAATGTTGTCGGCTCCCTTCGCTGGCTTAATCCAGGCGAGAAACTGGATGTCCGTTCCGACCAGAATACGCATCAGTTGGTCTATCTAATGGAGGGCGAAGCCTCCATCACGCTCGACTCCAAGGATCACGGTGTAAAAAAGGGTTCCGGCATCTACCTCGGACCGTCGGAATCAGCAACGATCAAGCAGGCCGGAACGGCTCCGCTCAAACTGTTCCATCTGGTCGTGCCGCATCTGCAAAGCTAGCCGAATTCTGCAGGATCTGCGTCCGCTAATACTGATGCACGGTAGAATCGCAGACGATGAAATCGGATTTCCGACATGAAAGGGAGATATAGAATGTCGAACTTAAAAAGCTGGTTGCGCTTGCGCTCCATCTTCTCGTTTTTTATTGCCGGAGCGCTTCTGATCCCTGCGATGGCCAGGGCCCAACTCAAGCAACCTCTGCTTTCGGAAGACAATGTAAAGCGAGTGTCTGATCACGTCTACGTCATCGAAGGCTTTCCGAACGTCGCCATCGTCGTTGGCAGTCGAGCAACGCTGGTGGTCGACACAGGCCTCGGCGAGCGTAATGGTGCCACTGTCATGCGCGCCGAACAGAAATTGGCCAAAGGTCCCGTACTGTATCTCACCACCACGCACTACCATTCCGAGCATACCGCGGGCGAATCAGCGTTCCCCGCAAACACGATCATCATCCGGAACCGCGCGCAGCAGGATGAAATGGACAAGGGTGTAGCAGCGCACCTCGAAGTCTTCAAGAAAATGTCGGACCAGAACATGAGCCTGCTCCAGAACGTAAAGTTCCGCCCGCCCGACGTCGTCTTTGACCGCGAAGCGAAGCTCGATCTTGGTGGTGTCACTGCCCGCCTGTTTTGGATTGGCCCGGCGCACACCAAGGGAGATGAGCTGACATTTGTGGAAGAGGACAGCGTTCTGATTCCCGGAGACATCGTTCAGAAGGGTATTTTCCCGATCATGCCCAACCCGGAAGCGAGCATTAAAGGATGGCTAGCGATTCTGGATAACGTGGAAGCCCTGCACCCCAAGTTCATCGTTCCCGATCACGGAGCGGCGATCGTGGACCCCTCGCAGATCCAAACCCAGCGGTCCTATATCATGGCTCTGCAATCGCGCGCCCTCGAACTGAAAAAACAAGGTGTTTCAGCGGAAGAAGCAGGCAAGACCGTCACGACTGAATTAAAAGCAAAATATCCGGATTGGCCGAATCCCAACAACGTAGCCGGAGAAGTGGCGCGAGCCTACGAGCAATCTCAGTAGCGGCAGCAGTTGGACAGGCTTCAGCCGGTCTGGTTTATATTTTAATTTGACAACCAATTAAAGCCAGCAAGACCGAACGGCTGCGAAAAAAATGACTGATTCTGTCATTCTGAGCGAAGCGACGAATCTCTCTTCGAGTTAAGTATAGAACAAACAAAGAGAGATTCTTCGCTTCGCTGAGAATGACAGCGTTTTGAGTTTTTCCTCAGCCTGTGAAGCCTCTCCTGCTGGTTTAAGCCTTCAATCTCGGCAGCAACTGCAGAGCGTTCTCCCGTTGAATCATTTGCAAGTCTGCTCCGGAGACCTCAAATTTATTCACCGCGGTGGCAATCCTTTCAATCGTAAAAAATGGAATATCCGATCCAAACAAAAGATGATCCCTGGGAATTCCCTTGAGCACGGCGGCCATGGGAATCGGACTGAGCGCAACGCTGGCGATATCGTAATAAAGTTTTTGCAGCTCGTGCTCAAATCCGTTGGGAATCGTCGCCGCGCGCTCTTCCGGGGTCAGCCCGGCACCCGCCAACCGCGGCGTCAGCATCAGGATCGTCCCGCCTCCATGAGAAAAAATCCAGCGAATGTTCGGAAATCGGATCAGCGATCCGCTGTAGATCAGGTCCGTAATCGTGCGGGTCGTATCCGTCGGAAAATCAATCTGCACGCGATTCAGATGACGGATGGGCATGGCACAGCACGAAATCGTCGGATGAACAAAAATAACGGCCCTGCGGCGATTCAGTTCTTCAAGAACCGGCGCGAAGTTCGGGTGCCCCAGCAATTTTCCATCGTCGTAACTGGTCAGTAGACCGATGCCGTCCAGTTTCAGCGTGTCATAGAGGTATTCAATCTCGCGTAAACTGCCGTCCGTGTCCGGCAGGGGAATCGCACCCCACATCCCGAAACGTCCCGGATAATCCTGCGCCAGCTTGGCGCCGTATTCATTGCAATCGCGCGCATTCCTGCGGCCTTCTTGGTTGTCACCGAACCAAATGCCGGGGCTGGTCATCGACCCGATGGCCGTGGCCACGCCGTTCTGATCCATCTGCTCCAGTGAATAGCGCGGAGTCCAATTCGTATAAAACGAACCCGGGAAAGTAGGGGAGTCGTCCGTCATGCGCTTCAGATTACGAGCCGTGAATTTGGGCGGGAAAATATGATGGTGTGTGTCGACAATGCGAGGCCCGCTGGCAACGTTCTGCGCAAAGGATCGTTGCGATACTGCCATTCCCGCGCTAACGGCCGATAGTATGCCCAGAACTTTTCGTCGCGAAACTCCGCAGTGCTCAGCTCGAACTCCGAGCCCGCACTTTTCAGGCATCCTATTCGGAAGCTTCATGGGCATATTGTCCGCGAGCCGTTTTTTCCTACCAGATCTGCACGCGTTCAGCCGGAGCCAGGTAGAGTTTATCTCCCGACTGAACGTTAAACGCCGGATACCACGCGTCGATGTTCCGCACGGTATCCGCACGATACTGCGCCGGAGCATGCGGATCGGTCATCACTTGCTGGCGAAGCGCACTCTCTCGAGGCTTGGTGCCCCAGTTTTGTCCGAAGGCGACAAAAAACTGTTGATCGCCGGAGAACCCATCTTTTACCGGTGCGGGCGTGCCTTCCAGTGATGCGTGGAAGCCATCGAAGGCAGCCGAAAGGCCCGCGACGTCCGCGATATTTTCTCCCAGCGTTTGCTTGCCGTTCACGGAAATATCGGGAAACGGTTTGTAGGTATCATATTGCGCGGCAAGTTTCGCCGTGGCGGCGTTGAAATGCTCTAGGTCCTCGCTTTTCCACCAATTGCGCACGCGCCCTTTGGAGTCAAACGCGCTGCCCTGGGTATCGAACGTGTGGCTGATTTCGTGACCGATGATCGTTCCGATCGCGCCGTAATTGGACGCCGGAGGGGCCTGCGGATCAAAGAACGGTGGCTGTAGAATGGCGGCAGGGAAGTTCAGTCCGTTATGCAAAGGCAAGTTGACGGCATTCACGGTCTGCGGCGTCATGCACCATTCCTTGCGGTCCACCGGCAGGCCGATACGTCTTACCGAGTAGTGATATTCGAATAAGCCGCTGCGCCACAGATTTCCGAAAAAGTCATCCGCCTTCACTTCATACGCCGAATAGCTACGCCACGTTTCCGGATACCCGATCCCCACGTACAGGCTCGTGAGCTTGGCCTGTGCTTCGGCCTTAGTTGCAGGGTCCATCCACGGCAGCGCGTCAATGCGTTTTCGGAACGCGGCCGTGATGTTCGCCACCATCGATTGCACTTCGGCTTTCGCCTGCGGCGTGAAATAGTCCTTCACATAGATTTGGCCTACCGCATCTCCCAGAATTCTGTTCACGAGAGCGACGCCCCGCTGCCATCTGGGCCGTTGTTCCTGCGCCCCAGACAGTATTTTTCCGAAAAACGCAAAACGCTCGTCGCCGAATGCTTTCGGCAAACCGTCCGCGTAAGCTTCCACCATATGAAATGCCAGCCAATCTTTCCAGGAGTCGAGCGAAGCCGAACCCACCAGCGCCGATTCGCCCGTAAATGCGGTGGGCTGCCAGACGATAAAGCTGCTCTGTTTGGTCAGCCCCGCCCCGCGGAAAAATTCCGCCCAGTCCAGTCCAGGTGCTTTCGCGGCAAAATCGCCTGGCTTCCAGGTGTTGTTGGCCTTGTGAATGTCTTCGTTCTCCGCCAGGCTGATATGCTTCTCCGCGATGTCATGCTCCAGATCGATGACCCGTTTGGCACGCGCATCCGGTTCATCAAAACCCGCGAGCTTCAGCATGGCCGCGATATGCGCCTGATACTTGGCGCGAATGTCGCGCATGCGTTCCGTATCCGCAACGTAATACTCGCGGTCGGGAAGTTGCAGGCCGCCCTGCAACAAGTACGCGGTGTAGTGGTTCGAATCGTTGAATCCGGGCGCAACCCACAACCCAAAAAGATTGGCAGTATGAAAATTGGTGTTATTCAGCGCGTCGACATCCGCGCGCAGGCTCTCACCCAAGGCTCGCGCCAATTCTTTCCTGTCATGGATTGCCGCAATCGACTGCAGGTGCGGCCGCAGCGCCGCCAGGCCCTTGGCTTCGCCGATCGTCACGATGTG